>Ga0208629_100377_pt1 | contig 21969 bp, 9 predicted proteins | sample LakWasMet19_HOW5_2_FD_183865 | JGI IMG/M metagenome (GOLD analysis project Ga0208629, IMG submission 183865) | Freshwater sediment methanotrophic microbial communities from Lake Washington under simulated oxygen tension - Sediment Metagenome... | ecosystem: Environmental > Aquatic > Freshwater >... | reverse complement strand
ACGGAGCCGGGGGCGGGCGCCGCGCACGCTGCCTCCACCTCGGGCCCCACGCAGTCGTTCAGGAACGTCACGTCGCAGCCCAGGCGCTCCTGCAGCAGCAAGGCAGCACGGGCGAAGGGTTTGTGAGGGCCGCGGTGTGTCTGCTCGGCTGCGGCAGCCGCCGACCGTTGCGGCACACGGAGCTGTACCACTGTCTATAGAGCCGCCATTCTCCCCAATTGCACCCAGTTGCTGCTGCTGCACCGGCTGGCAGCGGCAACGGCGGTCCTTGCACGCACCTTGAGAATGTCCACGCACGGACGAAGCGTGTACTTCTCGATGCGGCAGCCGTCAGGGCGACCAAGGTGCGACATCAACACCACGGACTGCACAAGGAGAAACAGCAACATTCACTATTGAAGCGTGCTGCAAATGCACCCGCACCGTTGGTGCGCGAAACGAATCGCGGGAGTTCTCGGCCGCACCTTCGCGCCCTGCTCAAGGGCATATTTGATGGTCGGAATAGCAGCATCGATACGCTGGGTGTTGGTAATGCGACCACCCTCCAGCGGGACGTTGAAGTCAACGCGCATCAGCTGCAGACGACGCGAAACATCGGATCGATCAGCTTGAGTGCGCGGCGTCGTCATCACATCGTCGCGCTTTCACGAAGCGCGACGTGTGGAGGCCGCGCAGCCAGTTGCAACCCGAAGATCAATACGGCTGCTCTGGGGAACAAACCACGCGCTTGTCCTTCACGGAGACCCCGGCGCTGTCGATTGCAAGCTTCTTCATCGTGCGAGCTTTGGTTGCGAAAGAGCGTGCAATTTGAAGCTGTGCCTGCAGGAACATCCTTGCCACAACCAGCGACGGGTATGCAGCGCTCCTCGTAAGAGCCGCGTGCATCAGGTTTTAGTCGTGTTGCATTCGAATTCGCGATGCGAAATCCACTTGAGTCAGATGTCAAGATGGGAGTCCTGACGAAGAATGCGCATGGCGTTCGACTCGGCGCCCCAGCAGCAATTCGACAAGATGCAACCGAATGAGAGTTTGTATGGTTCCGTAAGGGGATGCGCGAGGAGGTTCTTCGAACACGGGCGACAAAGCAGTCAGCGACGCCGAGCACACTACTGCCAGTGACTGGCAGGGCATCAGGCTGCTGACACCAACCTCAGCAGCCTCGGCCGCCTCGTGCTCTTGCGTCCCGGGGAGCTGATGCCCCGAAGCCAAGCGACATGCACCTGCTATGGCTGCCAGGATGGAAGCCGCTGCATCCGTGCAATCATCGGTGAACCAGAAACATTGATTGCTAGCGATGCGCGCAGCTGTGCCCCCTGGGCCGCCTCACTGTCAGCGGCTGAATCGTGCGCTCCGGAGGCACCGCATGAGGTGCTCGTATCGGCCGTTCGGGGTTGCAAGCCGCGCGCGGGGCAGGGTATATGCGCCTTCAGCAAGGGGAGGCGCCGGGCGCGCACAGCGACTGCCACGCCTGAACATGACTTGCTTCTACGTGAATTCGCGTCAGTAAATGCGCTGCTTCTCCTTTGGAACCACCGCCTTCCACGTGGCAAGAGCTGCCGCAAATAGGGTCGTCGCCCCGATCAGCATGTATGTGTAGGAGCGCACCAGGCTGCGCTTCGCCACGCGCCCGACATTCGACAGCCGAAACCCCTCGTTGACGTTCCACCGAAGGCCATCCACCTCAATTTCCATAGCGGAGCCGAACAAGCTGGATACGCGCCGGTCAGCCAGGCTCGGCCCGGAAAGTCGAACTCCGTTGGTGACCAGGGCGACCTGCTTCGCTCCGAGAGCCTCTTTCAAGGCATCCGCTAGCAATGATAATTTGTCCCGGCCAAATACATCTACAGAGGCGACCGGGGTGTCCGGAATCCGCACTCTGAAGGTGTATTCGTCTAATGTGGCGTCGGGCTTTGGGCCAAAGTCGATGCTGTTGACGAAAGCTGATTCGTGGGTCGCGCTGCTCGCTGCCCTCCGCACTATCGGTTGCCAAACCGCCCGAGCAAAAGCAGGAGCGACCACAGCTGTTGCAGGGCGGCCAATAGCACCAGCACAGGCGCACGGCACGCCGCGCAGCGGCAGTAGTGATGCGCGTACTTTTCTCATTTGATCTGCGAGGGTTCAGATGTCACGGTGGCGGGCAGCAAACGCCGCATTACTCTTGCATCCAAAACGGCCAGCAGTCACGAACAGAGGCACTCTACAACGGTACTACGGGATGTTGCACACGCGAGAACACGACGAGCGTCGGTTCTCCAACCAGGCGAATGAACCTTTACAATTGACTTAGACAGTTTGCGAGCCATGCAGAGCGCGGCGGTACAATTTTCAAGTCGGCACGTTATGCATTGGCTGGTTTGCGTCTACTTTTGGACGACTCTTTGGTTATCAAAATGATTCGCCGCGCAGTCACGCGGGTCTCTCGGTTTTCGTTGCGGTTGGCGACAACATTGTCACGGCGAACGGCGAGGGCAATGTCTGCAACTGCCGTGTTTGACAAGGGTGCGTGAACGTGGGTGATGTGCGCAAGGTGGCGTGCTTGTCGAGGGTGTCGGCACTTAACTGTACGCCCGAGTGCCCACTACTCGCAGGTGTCACTGCTGCGCATCGGGCTGCATCTGCGAAGGATCCAGTCGGCTCGCGGGACTTTGACTACCTCAGGGATGAAGTCGCAGCGCGCCTTGTTGATCGGCTCAACGACATCACGCGAGAATTTCCCGTCGCACTAGATTTGGGTGCGAACACAGGCAATATCGTGAAGCAGCTTTCTGGCCATGGCGGCGTCAAGAAGCTTTTCATGCTCGACTCTTGCCGTGCGTAGAGCAGAGAACGAGTGCTGGGCTCGGGGATGAGATTTCAGGCTCCTGGCATCTGCAGCGAATGCTCGCGTCACACCGATCGCTGGCCCCTGTGTTGCAGGCGAACGCTTGTTTCGCGACGAGGCCGAGTGGAAAGCAAGAGAGGATTGTAAGTAGAGCGTACGTCGCATGTCTTGCGGGCATGCTCTCCCCGCTCCTGCTTGCTGCCTCTCGCCAGCGAGTGTGCTTGACTTGTCGGCTGCTCCACACCCGGGCTCGACTCCCCTCCACGCTCTGCAGTGGAGGTTGTGCCGCTTGTAGGGAACGAGGAGGGCCGCCTGCCCTTTGACGACGCCTCCCTCGACCTGGTCCTCTCCTCCATGTCGCTGCACTGGTGGAACGACCTCCCGGGCGTGCTTGCGGAGGTGCGGCGCGTGCTGAAGCCTGACGGGGTGTTCCTCGCCGCCCTCGTGGGAGGGGAGAGCCTCATGGAGCTGCGCTCGGCCTTCGTTGCGGCGCAGACGGACAGGGAGGGCGGCGTCTCCCCGCACGTGTCCCCGATGGCTGGTGTCTCTGACGTGGGTAACCTGCTCGCAGCCGCTGGGTTCGGCATCCCGACAGTGGACAGCGACCAGATCCGGGTGGAGTACCCGACTGCCCTGCGCCTGGCTGAGCACCTGCAGGGCATGGGCGACGGAAATGCCTCCCTGCAGCGCAAGCTTGGGGGCCGGCGGGACACTCTGCTGGCGATGGCAGCCGTGTACCAGACGCTCTACACGCCCGCTGCCGTGGAGGCGGCGCAGGAGCGGCGCGCTGCAGCGGAGGCGCGTGCCCCCGCCCCCAGCGGCGAGACGGAGGGCAGCAGTGGCGGCGATGGAGCTGCAGCAGGCGCCCCTGCCGTGTCCTCCCCCCTCTTCTCTGACTCAGAGGTGCTGCTGCCCACTCGGGATGCGGTCTCCGAGGAGGAGGGCGTCACCGCTAACTTTGAGATCGTGTACATGATCGGCTGGGCGCCGGCCCGCAGCCAACCGAAGCCGCTCCGACGCGGCTCCGTGCCCAAGGGCTTTGCTGCTCGAGGAGAGGGGCCGCCGCAGGCAGAGGGGGCCCCGCCGTCTGCAGCACCCACCGAAGGCGCGGCGGCGCTCAGATAGCGGACGCTTACTGGAGACGCAGGCCCTCACCAGAGCTCGAGTGCGCGCCAGCAGCGCTGCTGCTCTGCGAGTGCTGCATGGCGGTCGGGGGTGCCATTCAGTGTTCTGGCGAATGCAGCTTCGAGGCAAGGCACCCGCATCGCTTTCGAATTCGAGCGGATCCGGGGTGTGGCGCCGACGCGCGTGCTCATTGAATCTAGCAGATGTTTCCAAATGCATTACATCGGCGTGTCCGTGTGCCCTGTCGACTTTGTACGTGTCGCGAATTCGCCGTGTGGGCATCGTTGGCCGTCTGGTTCAGCATCGACGATTGTACGTGCAATCTGCGCCGTCGCCGCGGCCGTGGGATCGTCGCACGCGCGTGCGGCTGGAGGCACGCACCTGCGAATTCTGCATATGCATCGATCGGCTGTGGCGGTGCGTCGCTCAATTCGAATAGACTCTCACATCTTGCAAGCGCGTGCACCGGCGTGCGCGTGAGCTCAGCTCAAGCTTGCCCCGAGGGATCACGACGACAGTGGCAGAAGCTCATATGCAGGGGCTGCGCCGCCTGCGGTGTCTGCAGTGGCTTGGACGACAGCTATCCGCAGGCTGGCGCCGACCCGCCTGCCGGCCAGCAGAGGGAGTGTGCACATGAGCGGCTGCAGCCTGCGCAGGCGCGCCAGCTCGCGGAGCAGCCCCCCTGCCGTTGCCGCCGCTGCGAGGTCGGGCAGCTCCACCTGGCCGCAGGCGACAGCGCCTCCGATGGCCTCCGCGAAAGAGGCGGCGCCCGCTGCCTGCACCAGCCCATCTGCGGCTGCCTCGGCCTCGGTGGAAGCAGCCGAGGGGCGCCCTGCTGCAGCAGCTGCTGCGACTTGCGCGAGCAGGCTTGGCTCAGCGGCCTGCCCGTCCACCACGCAGGCGCTGACCTGCACCCGGGAGGGCAGCAGCGGCGCGAGCAGCCCGCCCACCAGCGCAGCGCCGCCCTCCTCAGCGCCATGCACGTAGGCGGCAGCCTCAGCCGCCAGGGCAGCCGCTGCGCGCCCGAGGGCCACCGAGACCAGCAGCTGTGCCCCATGCCCTGCTGGCGCAGCCGTGCCGCGGCCGGGGCGCTCGCTGCACGCCACAGCCACAGCGGGGGACCTGCGCAGCAGCAGGGAAGGCATCACGGAGGCAGCTTCGATCGCTCCCCGCGCGGCGGCAGGCAGGGCCAGCCCCGCGCCTCGCAGCAGGTCGAGGGCGGTGCGGCCGCGGGCATCGGCTGCCTCAAGCAGGGAGGCGTCGGAGGCCAGGCCCTGCAGCAGCGCCAGCATGCAGAGCAGCGGCGCAGGCGCAGAGGCCGCGGGGCCGCCGCCGCTGCACGGCGCAACAGCAGCAGCAGCGGCAGCGTGGTGCAGCGGCGTGCGCCCCTTGGAGTCCACGCAGCGGGCCAGCAGGGCAGGCAGCGAGTCGCCCTCCCCCGCCACCTCACGGAGCGCGCTCAGCAAGGCATGTAGCGCCTGCAGGCTGCCTGCGCCCGCAGCGGCGTGCAGCGGCGAGGCCTGGCCCAGGAGCAGGGAGCGCAGGCGGCCAGGGGTCGCGCGCAGCGGCAGCAGCAGCGACGCAAGCACGGATGGCTGGTCGCCCTTGGCCGCGGCATGCAGCAGCGAGGTGGACGACTCATCGGCAGCTTCTGCGCCGGCAGCGGGAGTGGCAGCCAGGCTGCCTCCGAAGGCATCCAGCAAGCCAGCGCTGCCGCATGCAGCTGCCGCCTGCAGCAGGGCCGACCCAGCTGTGACGGGGGCAGCGCTGGCTGCGGCGTCGCTGAGCGGGATAAGCGCGTCACAAGCCGCAAGCAGCTCAGACGGGGAGGCTGCCTCGCTTGCGGTTGCAGCAGCAGCAGCAGCAGCGGCGGCGGGACGGGATGCTCGCAGCAGCGCCTCCCCCAGAACTTGCACCGCGCCAACCGAGTCACCAGCGGCTGCTGCGAGCAGCGGGTGGAAGCGGGAGGGAAGGGCGGGCAGGCGGCCCAGGCCAGCAGCAGCGCGCGGGGCTGGGGTTGCCAGGCAGCACAGCAGAGCCGTCAGCGCACCCGCCGCACCTGCGCCTGCAGGCCCTGCCTCCTCGCCGTCCTGGCCCAGCAGCCACAGCAGGGTGCGGGTTGAGCCGGCGAACGAGGCAGCGGCCACCAGCGAGGCGTAGCGAGGCAGGGCCTGGCTGAAGGTGAAGGCAGCAGCAGGCCCTGCAGCTGCAGCCGCCGCATAGCGCTCGCCCGCAGCCGCCAGCAGGGCAAGGAGGCGTGCAGCCGCCGCCTCACGCGCCTGCACGTCCGCTGCGGCAGCGTCCGCAGCCGAGGAGGGCGCTGCAGCAGCCTTGCCAGCGGCTGTTGCGTCGCCGGTGTTGATGGCGGAGGGTGCCGCTGCAGCGCCCTTGCCAGCGGCCCCCTTGCCGTGCTTGGCCTCCTTGCCCTTGCTGCCCCCGCCCTTACCTTTGCCGCCCGCAGGCGCGGGGGCGGGCGCAGGCTCCGCAGGAGTGCTCAGCTCCGGAGCAGCGGCGGCGGCAGCGGTAGCGGCAGGTGCAGCCCGCAGCAGCAGCAGCAGCGTGGCAGCGTCACGCACCACGCTGGAGGGAGCGCTGCCAGCGTCGCTGCCAGCCAGCGCCTGCAGCAGAGCCTGCCGCAGGGCGAGGGTGGAGCCGGCATCCCTGCCGCCCGCCTCCGCCAGCGCTGCCTGCAGCCAAGCCAGTGAACCGGTGCCTTCCACCTCGCCGCCGCTGGTCGCAGCCGCCTCCAGCAGCGCTGGGGCCAGCTCATGCATGCCCAGGGCAGCGGCAGAGAGGGCCGCGGCACAGGCCGCTGCCCCGCTCCCCTCCGCCTCCGCTGCAGCCTCCGCCTCCGCCATGGCGGCGAGGGTGCCTGTGGAGGCAGAGGCGGGCAGCGGGAAGGCGTCGCCGCCCACAGTTGCTGAAGCCTTTGTGGGAGTGGACGCAGCAGCAGCCCCCGCCCCGCTGGCTGCCACGCCGCTGCGGCCGGCCGCCCGTGCCGCGGGCTGGCCCGGCGGGGAGGCTGCCCCGAAGGAGGCGAGGGAGGTGAGGCCGCGGGCTGCGGAGGCCCCGCCGGCAGCCCAGCCCCTGCCGCGCGCAACCTCCGCCTCCCTCTCCTCGGCAGCCGCGGCGGCAGCAACCTCGCGCCAGTCGCGCTTGCCCAGCGCCCGCGTGTGCAGGGCCACCAGGTGAGCCTGGGACGCGAGGGCAGCGGCGGCTGCGGCCGCAGCGGCGCCCGCGCCCATGGAGAGGGCGCTGGCTGCCGTCTGGGAGAGCGCAGCGGGCAGGGGCGGCTGCACGCTGTCCTCCGCGAGGGCCACCAGCGCAGCGGGGACGTGGTGCCTGTCCCCCGTCCCGCGCGTGGCGGCCTCGGCGCTGCGGGGCCCCCAGGCGCCCCAGCCCAGCCTGTTGCGGGCGCGGGCCTGGCACACGTAGCGGGAGGCAGGCGACAGCCCGGTCACCATCACAAGCACGCCTCGCGGCAGGCGGGCTAGCACTGTGGCGGCGGCTCGCTCAGCCAGGGTGGAAGCTGCAGCTGCTGCTGCCGCTGCCGCGTCGGGGCTGGCGTCGCTGTCGAGTGACGCCGCCTCGCCCTCCACATCTGCATCTGCAGCGGCCTGGCCCTCCTCCGCCTCCGCCGCAGCCTGCCACGCAGCCAGTGCCTGCTCCATAAGGCTCGGCACTGGGGCCGCCTTGCCGCCCGCCGGCGCTGCTGCTGCTGTTGCCGCAGAGCCCGCGCCTCCCAGCTCCCCAGCGCCAGCAGTGGCCCCATGTGCGGTCTGCGGCTGCAGGTAAGGCTCGGCGTAGACATCGAGGGGAGGGGTGAGCGCGGCGGAGACGCTGGTCCAGAAGAGGGTGAGGGGCAGAGACCCCACCTGCACCTCCAGCGCGAGGGGGGCGGGGCTGCCCGCGGGGGCGACGCCCCCCGCCGAGAGCCACGCGCAGGAGGGCGCAGCGGCCTCGTTCGGCGGGGGGCAGGGGTCGGCGGGGGCGGGCAGCAGCAGCAGCAGCGCGTAGCGGCTGCTGTCCACCAGGAGGGGCGCGGGCGGGGCTGCGGGCAGGCTCACGGTGTGGTCCAGCAGGCCGAGCATGGCGCTGCCGGCAGCGGCTGCGGCCTCGTGCTCGCGTAGGCGGGAGCGCAGGGCAGCCACCTGGGGGCTGGCAGCGCTGGCGGCTGCACCGCCCGCGGCCGCGACCCCCGCGTTCAGCGCAGCCAGCGCCTCCATCGCTGCCCGCCCCGCAGCCCCGCAGCGCCCCTCCAGCACCTCCCGCACGTCTGCGCCGCGGCTGTTGCGGGCGGAGATGCCCGCCCCTGCCTCCAGCAGCCAGCGGAAGAGGGCGGGCCGTCCCTTGATCACGGCGTACTGCAGGGCAGTGTACCCCTTCAGGTCCGCCGTGTCCACGCTGGCCCCTGCGGCAGCCAGCAGCTTTACCACGTGCAGGTGGCCCGCCACCACGGCCAGCAGCAGGGGCGTGGCCCCCACGGCATCGCGGGGGTCCACGGAGGCGCCGTGCGAGAGCAGCCACGCCACAGCGCTGCCGTGCCCCCCAGAGGACGCCAGGTGCAAGGCGGTGCGGGCAGCGCCGGCGGGGGAGGCGGAGGGCACCGCATCCACGCCGCAGGCAAGCAGCATGTCCGCCTGAGAGGGGCGCTCACCCCCGTCCCCCTCCCACTCCCCTGCCCCCTCCTCGTCAGGGATCGGGCCATCGAGGGCCTCGTCGCGGCTCTCGGCGTGGGGGTCGTTTGCCGCTCCCTCCAGGTACGCCTGCAGGGGGGCGATGCCGCCGCTGGCAGCGGCAGCAGCGACCCAGCGAGGCAGGCGGTACAGGCGCGGAGGCTCCGGGGCAGCAGCGGGCGGCGGCGGGGCAGGCGCTGGGGCGGGCGGCGCTGCGGGCGGCAGGCTGGCCAGTCCGAGCAGGTCGATGGTGCTGGTGCCGCCCACGTGCGAGAAGGCAGCCACCGCAGAGGAGGAAGAGGAGGAGGAGGCAGCGGCCGCACCCTTGCCCGCAGGGGTGGCGGGTGCAGGCGCAGCGGGTGCGGGTGCGGTGGCGACCTCCTCGCCCTTGCCCAGCGAGGCGAAAGGGCCCCACCCGTTTGCGTTGCGTGCCCGCACCCGCACGCTGTAGGTGGTGCCTGGCTGCAGCCCGGTGATGCAGGCGCTCAGGTGGGCTGTGCTGGCACAGGCGCGCACCGATGCTGCGGGGTCGGCAGCGCCACCGGCGCCCTCCCCGTCGCCCACCCCGGCAGCCGCAGTCTCGTCTACCTCAGCCAGCGTGGCGTCTGCCCACCCCAGGCTCCACCTGCTTGCGTACTGCAGGCTGTACTCCAGGGCAGGCCTGCCCAGAGGGGGGTAGGAGGGAGGGTCCCACTGCACGTACACGGAGGTAGGCGTCACCCCGCCCGCAGGAGGGGGCAGGTGCACGCCCCCGCCACCCCCGCTGCCGCTGCTGCAGGTGGGCGCCGTGAGGGCCCGCAGCCACACGGGCGCAGCGGGCACAGCGGTGGCTGCGGCCAGGTACTCCCGCACCCGCTCAACGCGCACGGCCGCTGCAGCAGCCGCAGCCGCGCCACCGCTGCTGGGGGTGGCGGGCGGCGCCTTGAGCAGCGCAGCCAGCTGCAGCGCCGTCTTTCCGTCCCCGTCCGCCTTGCGGGGGTCGGCGCCCCGCTCCAGCAGGCAGCGCACCGCCTCGTCCTGGCTGCCCACAGTGGCGAGGTGCAGGGGGGTGCGCCCCTTGGAGTCGGGCAGGTCGCCGGGGTGCTGCCCCGCCGGCAGCGCGGCGGCGAACAGCGGCAGCAGGTGCAGCAGCAGGGCTCCGTGCCCCTTCATGGCCGACAGGTGCAGCGCAGAGACCCCCGCCCCAGTGCTGGACGTCACGGGCACGCCGCGCGCGACCAGCCAATCCACGGCGCCGATGTGGCCGCCGAGCGCCGCAAAGTGCAGCGGCTGGGTGCCGTCATCGGAGGGGGCCTCGAGCCCAAGGCCGCAGGCGTCCGCAAGCCACGGCAGCAGGCCCACCAGGCCGTTGAAGCACGCCAGGTGCAGCGCAGTTCGGCCGGTTACATCCCGTGCCGTCACGTCGGCGCCGTGTTCTGCCAGCCACGCGGCCACTTTGTCGTGTCCTTTGTACGTGGCATAGTGGAAGGCGGTCAGGCCTGCGAGGAGAGATTCGACCAGAAACACACGCTGAAATACTGCTTTTGGGATGCACACGCCCAATGGGACGCACCCGAGCTCTAAACCCACCTTTCTTCGTGCGGGCATTCACGTCGAAGCCAATGGAGGTCAGGTAGACCAGCACTTCCTGCTGGCCCTCGGCCGCAGCGTGATGCAGCGCGTTCTTCCCATCCGCGTCAGATACGTGCTGCAGCGTCGGGTGGTATTGCTCTTTTAAGCTATCAACATTGCCCGCCGCAGCTGCCGCCAAAAACGGGTGAGTGGGCGCCGCCATCCGAAAACCCTCCCGCACAAGCCGCGTCGGAGCCTCGGGGCGCCGCTGTTGTTTACAGCAACAGCGGTCTCAAGCTGCCTACGGATGCAGGGGAAAGGTGAAATGATTGACATATCCGTGCCCGTGGCGCTATCCGACGTCGGGAGGCCGGACATTGTGAACCTATGATCGTCTTGAGTCTTGAGTCTGTCACCGCAAAGTCGCAAGGCCTGGACACAACAGTCTGTATGGACGCGAGTCGTCCGGTACCCTGTCACTCGCATGACGTGGGGTCGTAGCTCGTTTCAAGTCTTCGGATTTGTTGTTTACAACAGTCTGAACATCATTGCAGCGGGACGCCGCCTTGGCTGTGAGGGCAGTTTTAGCAGGGTACCTTCACCGGAAATGATTGCGAGGACATTGATCGCGGCCGCGACGCTCGGTGCCGTTCTCGCGATCGCTCCCGCAGGCGGCGAGCTCGTGGGCGATACTGATTGCAGCACTTGGTATGAGTCAACCGCTCATGGCCCGGCCTTTCGAAATGTGCGCGACTGGGGCGCTACAGGCGACGGGGTTACCGACGACACCGCCGCAATTTATGGAGCACTGACGGAGGGTCGAACATCAAATTTCTCCACGAAGTTTCCCGCTGTTGTATACCTGCCGCCAGGAACCTACGCGGTGTGCGGCAGCCTACCGCTATGGTTCTACACACACTTCGTAGGTAACTTCCGGTGCCGCCCTACACTGTTGCTCACGGCCGGGTGCAATCTGAACGGATATGTCCTCTCCGCGGATCTGTCTGACAGCGGCGATCACGACAACGAGTTCTATCGCGCTGTGCACCACGTCAATATCGTCGTTGGCCCAGGCAACCCGAACGCCGGCGGCATCCACTGGTCGGTCAGCCAGGCCACCCACCTGCGCAACGTGACCATCGACCTGACCGCCTCCGGACACTTCGGCGTGTTCATGGAGAACGGGTCGGGGGGCTTCGTTGGGGACCTGACCGTGCTTGGCGGCGAGGTGGGCCTGGCTGTGGGCAACCAGCAGTGGACGTGGCGAGACGTCACCGTCCGCGGCCCCTCCTCTGCCTGCGTCAACGTCTTCTGGAACTGGGTGTGGGCCTTCCTGGGCCTCTCAATCGCAGACTGCCCTGTGGGCATTGACTTCCAGGGCGGTGCTGCCGGCAGCCTGATGCTGCTGGACAGCAGCGCCGTCAACGTGTCCACAGCGGTGCTCACCGACTTCCCGAACGCCACAGGCACCGGCAACCTGCTACTTGAGCGCTTTGCAGGCACTCAGGTGCCCCTGGTGACCGCAGGCGTGCCCGGTTCAGCAACGGGCACGGTCTTCATTCCAGCCCTGCGCCAGGGCCCATACCTGCTCGACGGACAGCTGCAGTCGGGCGTGCAGAGCACTCTGCCGCTGACCCGGCCGGACGCGCCCCTGGAGCGGCGTGCCCGGCCCACCTTCGGAACGGGCAACGGCAGCGCAGGCGTCGCCAACGTGTACTCCTACGGCGCCACGGGGAACGGGGAGACGGACGACACCGCTGCGCTGCAGGCTGCCATCACGGCCAATGCCCAGGTCTTCCTGCCCGCCGGTTCGTACCTGGTGTCTGCCCCTCTGCAGCTGCGCGCTGACAGCGTGCTGGTGGGCGAGGTCATGAGCACGCTGCTCGCGAAGGGGGGCGCCGCCGCGTGGGCGGATGCGAGCAGCCCCGCGCCTCTGCTGGCCGTCCCCGCCGGGTCGTCTGTGCGTCTCGCAGACCTGCTCTTCGCGGCGACAGGGGATGTGCCGGGCTGCGTCTTCGTCGACTGGGAGGCGGGGCCCGCAGGTGGCGTGTGGGACACGCATTGGCGCCTGGAGCACACCGCGCACACGCTGCTGCGCGTGGGCGGAAGCAGCCCCGCGTCGGCTGGCGGTTACTTCGAGAACATGTGGGGCTGGGTCGCGGACCATGACATCGACAGCGGGGAGGGGCTCAACGTCACCAACCCCAACGGATTTGTTGTGGCCAGCACGCAGCCCAGCTGGTGGTATGGCACGGCAGCGGAGCACAGCTACCGCGCACAATACAACCTCACGGGGGCCGCGCAGGTGACCACAGTGGTGACACAGACGGAGAGCCCTTACTGGCAGCAGCCGCCCTCCGCATGGGCGATGCTGGCGGCAAACGCCACAGGGCTGCAGCTGTATGGCGCAGGCTTCTACAACTGGTTCAACGGCAACCAGAGCGCGCTGTTCAGCGTGACCAACGTCAGCGACAGCAACGCCTTCGCGATCAACACTCACGGGGCGGAGATCGTGTTGGAGCAGGCAGGGGGGGAAGGGCCCAACATTCCAGCATATGCTGCACCCTATGAGAACTGGTTCTGCTCGGGGTTCGTTGTCTATGTGGGCCTTTGATGAGGACTCAGGTAGAGCACTTCCCAGCAGTGGCCGTCGCCTGCCATGAACAGTCTGCACGTCTGACGATTTCGTCAGGTGCAGCCCGGTCTCCTGAACTCCAGGAAGGTGTGGTGGTGCCTCAGTCAGTTGCTCCCATGCCAGGCAGCTTCCTTAGTCCACATTTGTGTGCGTTTGTGTTTTCCTTCACGTTGCCTTTCTTGAAGGAGGGCTTCCAAGCTCCCGCGATCTCGCCAGTTTCTGGAGTGGATCAGGATCGAATCAACTGCAACCCAACAACTTGAAGGGGGGCGTGGGAGAGGAGTGGTGGCCATATTCAGAATGCTGCTGATGCGTCGCAACGCGAGCTTTCCCTGTCAAAGTGCTCATTCCGTTCCTCAAACGTCGCCGACGTAGCCATGGGTGTTGTTTCCACGATTCAAATGGGCAGCAATATTGCGTTTGTCAGTCGCGATGCTGGCACCAGATGGCCGGCGCGAGTCGTGGCTATGCATCATATGAAGGCCTCTTTGTCGATGGTAGACTGCGTGACGATCGCGACGAGACGTGCGGTATTCGATGGTAGACTGCGTGACGATCGCGACGAGACGTGCGGTATTCAGCGCTTAGAATTCCAAGTGCCTGAGTTGTACGTATACCCTGCGCAAGCATATGCAGCTAATCCATGGCCATCCGGTACCGGCCGCGGGGCTCGGGCGTCTGCTAGATGTAGCGTTTGGCCACGCGCAGACTGGATCCGGACGCCATTGCATTGCTAGCGCTAGCTAGACGATTCGAGCTCTCTCGAGAATGTTTGCATGCGCCCACTTCGAACTTGAAGTGAGTTCATTCGTCGAGACTCCGCCTCACAAGCAATACACTTGTGTTGTCACACTGCAGACACCGACTGTTAGCTTCGAGCCAAGTGATCAACCGACGACGCTGGGCATGTGAAGTCAGTGCTATGCTATTCAGTCTCAACAAAGCCCTCATGCGTGGCGAGCTCAACAACGGACAAGACATGCACACGCATCCCGAGCCAGCCCCAGAGGTGGGCGCGCACCGGCCTCGACGACGAGCGCTATCGTGCGTGACCGCTGGCTGCAGAAGGTTTACCCTAGAAATGCACCGCAGTAGCTATACTCGGAGCCCTAGCGACGCTGCCTGGGCAGACAAAAACATCCCTGCACGCCCGGGTAGGTCCATCGGCGCGGATATGCGGCCAGCCGCCCGTCAAGTGCAAGGGCTTGATGTCTGCGGCCTGTGGCCCGCTGTGGCGCTCGCAGTTGTGGTCGCTGCGGACCGCAGTGCGCACACGGGGGAGTCGCAGAGGCGCGCCAGGTGCGCCGTAGGCTGCAAGCTGGACGCCACGGGGCCAACCCCAACTCGAGCTGCACTTGCCGTTGGAACGAGGCCCCCGCTACGCTCCCGGGTCCCTGCGGGCTCGGCTTCGCTATGTGCAGCCGAGGCAGCGCTGGAAGGAGAGGTGGATGGAGCTGCAGCCGGGGAGGCGAGTGGACTGCCAGACGTGAGCTCGCGCGCACCCGCCGCGCTGCGGCCCAGTGCAGCGCGGGCGAGGCAGTGTCTGTCGTGGTGCGCCGCCATTGCCATCTGAGCCCTCCGCACCGCTTCCGTGAACTCCTGGAGGCGAGCCGTACGCTGCCGCTCGCTGCTGAAGCGCACGGTGGCGAGGTCCCGCGTCGCTCCGTCTATCACGTGCTGCAGTGCCCCCTCGCTGAGCACTCCCGCCTCAAACGCGATGGCCGCAGCCTCCACGTAGCTGTCGAAGAGGTGCACCCCGCGGGCACGCCACGTGGCGCGCTGCAGCTGGCTTGTGCGCGGGCGCTGGTCGCTGCCGCAGATGTCGTGGATTAGGATGAGGGGAGGCGGCGGCGGCCACCACCGCTGCGGCTCTGGCAAGGCAGACGCGGCGCTCTCCAACGCCAGCGCAGAGGCGAGAGATACAGAGCTGTCAGACGAGGAGTGCTGGATGTCGCGACTGGCACATCGATCTGGCTCGGCAGGCGAGCTGGCGCTCCCACTCGCAGAAACACTGGACGAGGCAGACACGGTGCGCAGGCTGCCGCGCTGGCCGTATCCTGCTGGCGCCGCGCTGGGGTCGGGGGCTGCGATGCAGCACGCCATGCCAGAGCCAGCGTTGATGGGGGTCGGTGGCTGGGCGGCGAGTAGCGCGGCTTTGGCTGCCGCGGACGCGTCGCTGGCGTGCGCCGCGGCGACTTGAGCGGCCGCGGCCGCCCTCGCCCAATCGTGGTGCATTTGCAGCATGTGCAAGCCCGCAGCAATGTCGCCTTGGCCGCTGTCCCCAACCCACACCACTCTGAACTCGGGGAAGAGGGCGTGGTAGGCAGCGAAGTTGTCCGCCTTCTTGCCGGCCATGCCCGCGTGGGTGAGGCTGGTCATGATGGTACCGCACAGGATGGCATGCGGGGCGCGGCCGAGGATGCCACTGGTAGTGCTCAGCGTCGTCGCCTTCATCAGGGCGGGGCGGGCAGACAGATACACGGTCCCGGAGATGCCTCGGTGGCCGATAGGGGAGTCAACGTGCAGCACAGCTGCGCCAGCACTGCCTCCAGCGGCTGAAGCCGCGGAGGAGCGTGAGGAGGCGGTGCTGGCTGTCGACCTCACACTGCCGACGCTGGAGGTAGGGGCATGGACCTGCAGCGAGGCCTGGCGACTGATCCGTCCCGCCGTGCCGTCGGCGGGGTGCAAGCGCACAGGGACGAGCAGGCGCGGGGACGTGCCGAGGGCGGCCGAGTCAGCGGCGGTGGGCATACGAGTGCTTGCGTCGTCGTGTCGAGTTGAGGGCAGCAAGCCAATCGCCGCTGACGCAGAGGGGCTGTCGAAGCTAGCTAGGGGCATGTCACGCACGCCACGCCGCCAAGTATCGCTTTCGCTGTGTCGCAGACCCTCGTGTGAAGGGATGCCGGTGCGGCTGCCTGCCTCCGATGCGGAGGTTGTGGTGGGGTGCGGGACGGGCTCTGCAGCCGCAGGGGTGCTGAAGGATCGGGCAAGGGCAGGGCCGCCCCCTGAACCGCCGGTGACGTGCCAGCCGATGGGCGGGGCAGGCAACTCGCCATCCGTAGTTGAGCTAGCTGACGCAGCCGCGGCGCCAGCAGATCGCCGCAGGTCACCAGCTCCGCGCTGCACTCGCCCGGCAGCACATGATCCGTTCGGGCGATTGTTTCGCAATCCGGTGCGCTGCGATGCGCTGGAATCCGTGTCAGAAACACTCCGCAGCCTTACACTCGGGGAGACGCTGCTTTCAGGGCCAGACGCCACTCGCGGCACTGAGTCAAGAGCAGCAGGATCAGAGCCAGACAGCGCCACCGCTGGGGCTGCAGCGAGGACGCTTTCTCCTGCTGGCACTGCTGCGGCGGCAAGGCGGGGAGCGCGCACAACCCGACCAGCACGGGGGCCAGCGCTCCCGTTGATGTGAGTCACGTCACCGACCAGGGCCCTTTGGTCGTCGGCGTGGTGCCAGCTGTGCCGCCGCGGTCGAGTCTCCGCGTCGAGAGTCGGCTGCCGCTCCGCAAGGAGTTCCTCCGGCGTTGCCTCCCGCCGTGAAGCTATCCTTTCCGGGGCCACGGGCGCTGCTGCGAGAGCAGCTGAGTCGGAAGGGGGTGCCGTCAAGGTGACGGGCAGCAGCAGCTCTTCCAGGGTTGCAGCCACGGGATCGCTGTTTGATTCGCTCGCAACAGCAGTGACAGGTGGCATCGGTCGAGGTGGGGGCACAGCGGCGCCTAAGGCGGGTGCGTTTACAAGCGACACAGGCTCCAATGCGCTGCTGCGCGCCATGTGCTGCGCATCCGCAGCAGCCAGCTCGGTTGGGCCCGCGCTGGCGGAGGGCTGCTCTGCCGCGAGAATGCCAAGGGACCGGCTCAGGCCAGACAAGCGGCGTGCAGAGGCGGCGGCAACGGATCGCAATCCTCCCACTACTAGCCGGGCGGTCGGTGAGAGCGCTGCAGACGCTGCTCCAAGGCGTCGACGCCCGTCCGAAACGCCTGCAGGCTCGGGGGCGAGGGTAAGCGGCAGCGGCGAGGCATCTGCCGGTCCCACGCCGACCGAAGCTCTGGAAGCCCCGGGCATAGATTGAGTCCTGGTGCCAGCTCTGGAGACTCGGCCAGCGGCAGCGATCGGCACGAGGGACGGCGAGGGCAGCGGCGCACCCGCTGCAGAGCCGGGTTTGAGAGGAGCGGATGCGGCGGCAGCGGCGGCAACATCGCTCAGGGACAGGGCATGGGTGGATGCGGGAGCCGCAGCCGGCATTGGGCGGGCGCTTTCAGCCGCTCCCTCCTGGTGCGGCCGCAGCTCTGCTGCCAGCACCTGCCCGTGCCTGCCCTGCATGGCGTTCAGGAAGGCGGACACGCCAGGGTAGGGCGCGGGCCCGGGGAACGAGCTGTCGAACAGGCGCGGGGCCATCGTGTCGTCCATGTCCGCGTATAGCTTGACGGGCCAGAAGGGCGCCAGCACCAGCTCCGAACCGTCGGCTTCGCCGGCCGCTGCCTGCTGCGCGGCAGATGCTGCTTTGCTTGCGATGTCGGCTGGAGTGACGAGCTCGGGCCTCAGAGTGGCTTGACCGGAGGCAGAGTCGGTGTCGAGGAACGTGAATGCACCTGGCGTGTGCGTGCCAGCACTGCTGCTACATTCGCTTCCCGCGACTTGTGTGGCTCGCTGCGTGCGGCCAGCTAGGAGGCGCATGCGCTCTCGGCACTCGCCATGACGCAACTCGTTCCAGACGGCAAGAGCTGCAACAGCCTGCTGCCGAAAGTGAGCAATCAAGCGCTCCCGCCTCTCCTCCCCCCCGGGGAGGAATGAGATAGCCCGCACGAGGCAGAGCAGATCGTGGTGCACGCTCGCGTCCATGGTGTCAAGGGCAAGCTTCAGACTGGTCAGCTCGGCACCGAACGTGTGTAGCAGCAACTCCTCAATGATGGACAGGTCCAGCGCAGAATTCGGACTCGTGTGTGCACCGGATGACTTCACGGCCCGCAAATGAAGTGCGCGGCAAAACTGTGCCTTCGACACTGTCGGCATTTTATGCAGAGCAAAAGCATTTTTCTTGGCCATGGCAAGGAAGGCTGGGCCCTCAAGTGCCAGTAGAGATCGTAACAGCTTGTCGTGCAGCTCTGCCGTCGCATCTTGCAGCGCTTGAGCGACAGCTGCCGCCTCGTTTTGGTCGCCAGCCGCCCAATCCGAGCTCATTGTGTTGCGAGCTAAGACCAAAAAGCACGGCGAGCTCGCGTCATCCGTGTGTTCGTCTGGAATTGATGAAACGCGCAGGCAACACACACGGCCGTCAACTACTTTGGTCCCCTGCTGGTCACTGTTCTGTGCCTGCGGTTGTTCGATGCAGGTACGCAGACTTCAATTTCGTCACAGGCGACGTCCGCTTGGAGCGGTGATACCAGGTGTTTTCACGGATCTCTCCGTTTCAAGCCGCTGCGACGTCAATTGGATGTGAGGCTCGTGAGATTCGTTCAGCCGCTGAACTTCAGCGTCGACGACAGACAAAGTGACATCTGTAGAATCATCCAAGTGCACAACTTCCGCCTGCTCAACAGCATAGACTGTGTGGAGCTCACCTATTTTCTCCACAATGGATGCAACGTTCGCTGAATGAGCTCGATCTAACAACAGCGTGGCGGGTCAAAGCCATCGAGTGCGGCGCAACGGGCCGCGCTCATGCGTACCGTTCCCCACTGATTCCCGTGTGAGAACTCGGTCATGATGGCAACTGGCATGGCTCCCTCGGCGCCGCCACTCACGCTCGAGGATTTCACTAGCATTCTTTGCAAGATGCAGTCCCAATTCCTGAGCACCCGGGACATTTACCGGCTCCTTCTCAGTTACGAGTTGCTTGGCGTGCAACCTGCCGCCGAAGTGATACAGCAGCCCAAGCCGGGCGACTGGCGAATCTATATGGGCTCGCTACGTGTGAGGGCGGATGGTCTGGACTGGGCGCTCACAGAGAACAGCCGCGGTCATACGTGTGTGAAGGAAAATCACATCAAGCTGGCCCTCGACGAGGTGAAGGTCCTGGAGGTGTATTACGCCACCACCGCGTCGACACCCGTCATTGAGAGGCGGGCATACTGGCTGCTGGATGCTCCAGCTTCTGACTTGAGTGGTGCCGGGCCGGCCCGTGGCAAGTCGAGCAGGCCTGTCTTTGTGCACTACCTGTTGAGGCACGTGCCTCCCGCCGCCGGCGCGGGTGGCGGCCCCGACTCTGCTGCGGGCAGCCAGCGTAAGAGAGGGATGGCGGCTGCCTTCTCGACCGCGACAGCGCCGCGTTCGAGCTTGTTCGCTGCTGCAGGGGATTCCGCAGCGACACCGTCGGCTCATGTCGTCAGGGGCACGCCAACACCCGCCGCTGACCACCCATGTCTCCGTGCCTGTCCGCATCTGGCTCATGTGCTACGCGCGCTCACCTGCCAACCTCCTGCTCGTAGCTGCTTGGAGGGCAGTGGCGGGGTCGCGGACGCGCCTGCCCCTGCTCCCACCCCCGGCCGAATCCTGAGGCGCGCAGCAGGCGTTGCAACGGACTGGCTGCCGGAGTGCGAGAGCAATGCCGCATTTGCCGCGCTGCTTCCTCTAGGAGATGCGGAGTCAGGGGAGGGAGTGGGGGCGGACGGTAGGCGGGCAGTCGTTGACCCTGGCGGCCATGGCTCGGGCGCAGCGCAGGGGGCAGCGTCGGGTGGGTGCTTGCAATATCGCCCCGAGCTGCCCGCTGCTGCTGACCTCCGCGTGCCATCAGCCGGCGCCGCTACACCAGAACGGGCATCTTTGGCCCCCGTGCTAGCTGCCTGCCCGAGTCACTTGCTTCTCTCCGCTGCGGCATCCGATGTGTCAGCCTCCCAGCTGATGCTTTGCTTGGGAAGCGCTGCGGGCCATGCCCCGTCAGCTGCCCTCACAGGCATCCCCGCTGGCACAAGAGCCCACTGGACCGTCGCGGTGATGACCGATGCGACGTCCCCAACGGATATCGGTCGCTCCCGCGCAGCAGCAGGCGCAGGCTGTCTTGTGACGTCTGCGCGTGTGGTCGCCAGCAACGTGGTGACAGTTGCGGTGCCGGGCCTCGAAACCTTGCAGCAAGCTGTTGGAGTGGCGACACTCGCCAATGGCCAGACGATACATGCTACCGTGCAGCTGTTTGCACCTGCTGCTGATGCCTTCATGTCCGTCGATGGAAGCCTCGGGCTGCTGGGCTTGCCCCTCGCCTGTTCTGCAGACGCGGAAGCGGAAGCGGGCGCGAGCAGGTTTGCTGCGGTCAGCGAGGCGGTCTCAGTTTCCCTATCTCTCCTCCCGGCCTCGCCACCGGGGGCGAATACGCCGTCTGAGCTGTCGGGCAGTCTGCGGCCTCGTGCGCCCGAGGTGCCGCTGCTGCCTCGCAAGCGGAGAGCAACGACTGGCGCGCCCGATCCGGGTGAGCCGGGTGCGCTCAGCGACGAGGAGGTGGGGTCTTCTTTCGGCGGGCGGACGTCCGGCAGCGCTGTCGCCAGCTCGTATAGCGGGCTCCTTCGCAGGCGCAGCACACACGATGCAGCGTCTGTGCTCAGCGACGGCTCCAGCACAGCAGCGCTCTCCGTGCGTCGCGAGACCGCCTCCGCCTACTCGTCGTGCGGCGAGGGAGGCGCCGCTCTGCGATCGCGGCTGGAGGGGGTGTTGCGCCAGTTTCTGGGGGCTCGCCGCTGTCGCAGGACAGGTGGATGTGCGAGGACCCCTCCCGAGTTGTCAGATTTCGTCGGCGTAGAGACCGCAAGAGACAACCGGCTTAAGGCAGCAGGCGGGCGTGGTGTGTTCGGTGGTGGCGAGGAGGAGTTTGACGCGACTGAAGACGAGGAAGAGAGCGATGCGGACAGCTGCTCCCTCTCCTCGTACCTGGACTGGTCCAGCGTGGGTGAGGCGAGCGACTCGGAGGCAGAGGCGGACGAGAAGGAGGGTCGACACAGGCGCCCCAGTGCCATCCAGAAGCCTCAGGCGCATATGCTGCTCTCGTCGGCTGAAACGGCAGCGGACAGAGGCGCTGGCGCAGCAAGGGTTGCGGCTCCCCCCAGCTGCTCTGCAGCAGCGGAAGGCGGTGGCAACTGCTCTCCTTCTGACAGCTATTGCGAAGGCGCAGCTGAGGGTGGCGCTGCTGCGCCCGCCTCTGCCCAGCCCACGTCCCTTGGGCAGCTGGAGGATGCCTCTGTGCGTCTGCTGTCCCACGTGATGGCGCAGCTGCACACGCTCGAGCAAGGCGATGCCCTGTCAACCCCGCCCCTCGCCTCAGGTGCTTCTTCCTCTCGCGCCGGCGCCCAGCATGGTGGGGCCGGGAGCGAAGGCAGCGCCAGCAGTACTGCACTGCTGTCAGGCTGCGGCAGGCGGCGCAAGCGTGGCAGCGCCACCTCCGTTGCGTCTGGCGCAGCCTCCTTGAGCCGAGCGACCAATGCCGCGTCGAGCTGTCGCGACTCACATCGTCGACGCTGCAGGGGGCAGCGCCCGGAGCCGGGTGAAGGTGGCTCTGCGAGGTCCGCCTGGCGCCGCTTCCAGCGGCATGCGCTGCTGTCGCTGTTTGGGCTGCTACCACGTGGCAGTGCCGGTGTCGGCGAGGGAAGCAGGGCTCTGGCGCATCGACCGCTCAGCCTGTGTGAGATCGATGATCAGACCGCAGCCGCGCTGGCTGTTGTTCTTGGTGACCCGTGGGAACTATGCCTTCCCGCTTTCGACGAAGAGACACTGGTGCGGCGTCACCTGTGGGAAATGATGCAGGCCCACGCCGCTTCTCGCAGTGCGGCATCGGCCAGATCCCCCGTTCCGGTCGAGCTGCCTGCGCCGATCGCATCACCACGGGTTACCAGCACACATGAAGGGGCTGCAGCCGCCGTGCGGTTCCGTTTCGGAGGTCTGCTGCCGCGCTGCAGCTCTGCACCCAGCTCCTCCGCTGCCATGCGGCATGACGGGGGGCCACCGGGTGAGGTTGCGCTGCCTCCTGCGCACAGAACTCGCGCCAGCGAGCGCGGCATGGGTGGAACACTTGCGGGACAGGCCACGTCTGCCGAGGCAGCCGGTCTTGATCTTCCGGCGTTGGCGGTTCCTGTTCCTGCTGAAGTCAGCATGAGTGACACCGACAGGCAGGTGCTGGCAGACGCTTTCGCCTGCCTCAGCCTGCGCGATAAATGCGCGGTTGCGCGGGCGCTGCAGCG
>Ga0208629_100372_pt1 | contig 22184 bp, 12 predicted proteins | sample LakWasMet19_HOW5_2_FD_183865 | JGI IMG/M metagenome (GOLD analysis project Ga0208629, IMG submission 183865) | Freshwater sediment methanotrophic microbial communities from Lake Washington under simulated oxygen tension - Sediment Metagenome... | ecosystem: Environmental > Aquatic > Freshwater >... | reverse complement strand
CCAGAACAAACCCCGCCACAGACCGCGAGGATGCAGCTTCAGAATGCAGTGGGCTCGGCCCTCTCGAACCATATGCAAGTGATTTGGTGAGCTCCCTCGCGCGATGGCCCGCACCCGCGCCCACCCGCGGTCTCTGAAACGTCACGGTCAGCCCCGACCGCGACTGCGGCGCTCTCGTGCGGCCGTGTCCTGTCGGCCCCGTGCGCTGGAGGCGACCCTCCAGGGTGCTTGCGCGTCTGCGAGCCATTCGTTGACACCCACGGACGAAGCTCGCAAGCGGTCCTCAGCAAACTGCACTGCCCATCTCCGCCGCTCCCCGCGCTCCAGGTATAACTTTTTGGCTATTTGCGTCCTCTCCTTCTGCTACGTGATCTGCGCGATTGCGGGAGCCGCAAATAGCTCCAGCAAGACCTACTCCTTCGTGGTCATTTGGACCATGCTGCTCATGCTGGCTTACACAATCGGCGGCGGCCTTGTTGTCCGCTACGTGAGTCCGAAGCGCGAGCAAGGCCCTGCTGTAAGCGTGGGCGCTCCGAGCTGCCATCACGAGCTTAAAATCGGGATTTTGAGGCGCGCGGCCGACCGTTTCCGCCACTGTCCCGTCCCCTCGTCTGCAGCCCAAGTACCGCAGCCAGCTGTCCGTCGGCTTCCTCATCGGCGTGTCCGTCATGATCATCAACCTGCTCCTCATCACGGCCATCATCTCCGGGGCCAACTTTGCGGACTTTGGGCTCACCGGCCCTGGCTTCGACCCCAAGTCCTCCACGCAGGCCGTCACCGCCTTCGCCTCCCTACTGCTCATCGCGGAGGTTCGTGCGCTGCACTGCCCTGCTGTGCCCTTCGGCCGAGGGATGCAGTGGCCACCCGGCCCGCTGGGCCGTTTGCCCTCCACTGCTCCCTTTCCTGCCCTCCCCGCTACCCTCCCCTCTGCAGGTCTTCTTCACTGTTTTCGTGACGCTCTACCGCGACACCCTGCTGCCGCCGCCCGCCATGGCCAGCACGGACGGACAGGCGCCCCTGCCCCCCACCCAGTTCAGCACGGGTGCAGGCGCAACCGCGACCTCCGGCTACGGCGGCGCGGCCGCTTCCTCCGGGTACGGCGGGAACTTCAGCAGCGGGTACGGCGGCGAGGACAGCTACAGCACGGACAAGGGGTACGCCACGGAGCCCGTCACCGCCCCCTCGGCTGGCGCCGTCTCCGGCCCTGGCGTGCTGTGAGGCTGCTGGCCCTACTTCATGCGTAGGCTTGCAGCTGCAACATTTGAACTCACTTCACCACAGCAATCGCGGCCCCTCGAACACGGGGTTACAGATACCCCGCCTGCGCATTCTCCGATCGATATCGCCCACATACTGGGGCCGGGTCGCTGCAGCGGTTTAGGTTAAGGAATCAAGCGCGCGGGTGTCATACCTGAATGGTTCGAAAAGTATTCGATGATAAGGGCGCGCCTAATAGCTCACGCTACCAAAGCGAGCAGCTGCAGACAAGAACATGCGATATCGATGGGCCTGCCGCAACATCGATGAATTGACGTCGTTCGCCAAATTTAAAACCAAGTTGATCGTAAGATCTTGCTCAATAGCTCAAAAGTTTCACGTGGACGTACGTCCCTTCGCGCAGCGCGGGCCAGCTCGCGACTCTATTATCACGAGCACACGTCCGTGCACAGCACCGGCTGTTGGCAACGACTTCGCCCAATGCCTACCACACCCGGGCCCAGTCGTATGGGCGTGTGCTCGCGGCTGCGCATCAGCAGAAACACACGCTATCAGTCACGGTGGCCGTCGAAGACCGTGCGCATACCCGACCGAGCGCACTCAAATCGCACCAGTACGAGCTGCGCGCAGCTTGTCACACTCCCCATCGCCTGTTCACAGCCGCGTGCGCAGCGCTGCCCCTGCGATGCGGTGCAGCATGAGCTTCTCTGAGAGGGCGTACGACAGGAGCTGCGCCGCATGCCCCGCCGCGAGGTGCGCAACGTCGAGGGGGAGTGCGCCCCCTGCCTCAGCCTGCGCCAGCTGCAACAAGGCCGTGTTCGCTGCCGGCCGCAGGAGCGCATCCGCAAAGACACCTGTTGGTGCCTCGCCGACGGCTGCCTCCGCATCCACCATTGAGGACCACAGGTCTCGCACCGTAGCGTCACTGGACACGCTTTGCAGCACAGAGCGAACCACCGCACACATAGAGGCTGGGGCGTCAACGCCGCTGCAGGCTCGTGACTCAGTCCATCGCAGCAGCCAAAGGTCCTGCGGCAGCGTGGTGGGATAGGCTTCCAGCGCCAGCTTCGCAGCGCTGCCCAGCAGTTGCACAGACGCTGCGGTGCTGGCGTTGTGTGCAAGACCCAGGAACTGCAGGGCGCTCGCTGCAGCAGCAGGCATCGCGCCGTCTGCGCCCACGCCCTCGCTCAGCCATGCCGCGCCGTCGAGGGCCGGCTCCGAGGGCTGCTCCAGCGTGTCGCCTGCTGCCACAGCCGGCGGCCGCACGCATGCCTGGTAGCGGGTTCGCTCTGTGATGGGCAGAGCAAGCAGGCGCCGGGCCCGCGCACTGCCGGCTAGGCCCGCGGCGACCTCTGCTCGGTAGCTCTCGTAAGCTCCATCGAGCACCAGCCCTGCGAGACGCAGCCGCGCACGCCGCTCCGGCCAGGTGTCGTCGCCATGCAACCCGCCAGACTCCCCTGCAGCGGCAGAGGAGCTGCCGGCATGCACTGGCCCGCTGCCCGAGCGCAGCTCCGCAGTCAGGGGCAGCCTCAGCTGGACGCAGTCGTGCCTGTTGGGCCACAGGGTGAAGCCGTGGTAAGTGAAGTACGTGTGGCCAGGTTGGCCGTATTCCTCCGTCAGCTCCGCCCCGGGAGCCGCGAAGGCGCGCCCTGCACGCGTCACAGCAAACCAGCTCCGCACACGAGTGTCACTGGCCGTGTCGCTTGCAGTGCCCCCGCCGGCAGTCGCATTCTCCGCAGCAGCGGCGAGAGCGAGCGCCCCAGGCACCCGCAGCGGCAGGGCAGGGCTCGAGACAGTGCTGTGCACGCGGGGCACGACCGCTGCGTCGGCCGCAGACGCCGGCAGCAGCTGCGCGGAGGCGCAGTTGATGCTATCGAGCAGCGGGACGAGGTGTCGCTGCCCGTCCCACCAGATGGAGCGCGAATCCAGCACCGCGGTTGCCCAGTAGTACTGCTGCCGGGAGAACGCGTGATGGGCGGCAGCGCCGCCGGCCGAGCCGCTCCCATCGTGCGTGCTGGCGCCCGCCCCGCCTGCGAACATGCCAGGCATACGCGAGAAGAGGCCGCGAGCAATGCGAGTGTACTTATCCTCCACGCCCCGCCTGTACTCGAGCAGGGAGTGCAGCAGAGGGGACCCCGCGAGGAGGGGCCGCAGCAGGCTGTGCTCCACCACGCGAGAGGCGTTGGCCAGCAAAGATGGCGACGCCGCCTGCCCGCCCTTGGCGGCCGCGGCAGCGGCAGCATACGCCCACTCCCACATGAGAGGCTTCTCGGCGGCAACCTCAGCAAGGGAGGGCAGCGAGCGTAGGTAGGGCCCCCACAGGCTCCCACCCGCCTGCGGGCCCGACCCGAAGCGCTCCCGCAGCAGGTGGAACAGCATCTCATGGTACCCGTCCCGCCCCCCGAAGCGCAGCTGAAGCTCCCGCAGCACCGGCCCCAGCAGCGGGCAGGCGAAGGCAGCGTCATCGTCCATGAGGGCGTGGGCGGGCAGGGCGAGGTGCACCTGACCTGCGGCAACGCCGCCAGCCTGCGGCAGCACAACAGTGCCGGTGCGCAGGCCTTGGAGGGGCGCAGCGGCAATGGCTGGCGCAGGCGGCAGCCCCAGTGCGGCACCCTTGCCAGCGTCGACAGCGGGCGTCATCAGGGCCACCCACCGGTTCAGCGCCTCCACCTCTAACGGGCCACGCTCTTCCGCGGCCTCGGGGGCCGGGGTCGGCACAGCCGGGCCCCCAGCCAGTAGGGTGTCCGCGTACCGTCGAAGCACTGCAACCGTGCTGGTCAAAGCGGTTGCGTAGGGCTGCGGCCACAGATAGAAGGCATCAGCGGGCAGGTGCGTGGCTTGCCGCCCTCGGTGCAGGTGATGGGCCACTGGGCTCTCCCCGTCGCGGGCGATCAAGAACTCCGCAGCACGAAGCGCAGCAGCGAGGGCGGCCCGGGCCTCCTCGTTGCCACCACCACCCTCTGCCAAGGCGGACAGAGCCGCTGTGGCGTCGAAGACAGCCGCTCTCACTCTGTACCACCACTCCATGCTCGCGAGACGTGCGAGCAGGTAGCGGCGGTAGGAGCGGGCAGTGCCGCGTGCCTCTTCCGTGTACCAGAGCTCGCTGGCAGGCAGGGGCTCCAGGCCAGCCGGCACCGCGGCTGCGTGCAGCAGCGCGGGGGCCGGGCGCATCTGATACCAGAAGCCGTGCACGGCAAGGTAGTGGCGCAGCCAGCTGGCCACACGCGAGCTGCGGCGAGCCAGCGAGCAAGCCAACCCCTGCTGCGAATCGAGTGGCAGCCCCGTCTGCCCACTCGGCTGATCCCGCGACGCAAGGCCCGCGTCCAAAGCGCACGCTGCACGAATCAGCCCCCGGGCAGCTTGCATGGTGTGGTTACTGCCCGCACCCCCTGCTGCTGCGATGTTCTGAGCCGCTGCCATGCATCGCTTCCGCAGCTTTGAGGCCTTCCTCCGGGCAGACAGCGAGGCCTTGGACTGGGACGGGCTCGCTCCCGCTGCCGCGGGGGCGGTGTCCTCCGAGGGCAGCTCGAGCGCCCACGGCAAACAGTCTCCGCACACGGCAGCTCGCTCGCTGCCTTCGGCCGCCGCTGCGGTAGCCGCAGCCACTGATGAGTTGTGGGTACCGCTGCTGGCTTTGCAGAAGGCTGTGCCGGGGCTGCCGGCTGGAACCAAGACGTCACCTGCGCCGCTGGTATGGGCGATGATGCTGAGCCAGGCATGCAAGGAGGCGGGTGCGGTGTCGGGGAGTTGGCCTGCCAGGGCGAGAGGGGGCATCAGGCGGCGCAACTCATTGACGTCCACCTGCTCTGCGTCAACGTGCTGCAGGATGGCCGCATTCCTGGCGGACACGCGCGATGCTGCCTCGAGTGCCGGCAGCGGCAGGCAGGGCGGCCCCTTCTCGACAGCGTCCTGCGGATCCGTCAGCTTGCTCAGGTCTCGGCCCGTCAAGGATTCGCTGGCGGAGGAGCCGTTCAGCGACGCCACGCTGCCGAAGCCGAGGGCAGAGGCCCAGCGCGTCCGAGAGTCCAACAAAGCCGCAACGAGAGTGTCGTTGGACAGCCTGCGGGGGTATTGCACGCGGTGATCTCCAGATGCTGATGCTGCTGTTGCGCTCACAGCCAGCGCTCTCGCAGGCGGCGAGGGATAACCAAAAGGGAAGTCTGCGGGGGCGTAGGGCACTCGCACGCATCCATTTGGATTGTCGGCAGCCGCGAAGCCGTGGTGCAGTGCATACAGCCCATTCGGCTCCTCACCGTAATCCTCCACCAGCTGCTGCCCCGCGACGGCAGGCCGGTCGGCACGGACCCAGAAGGCAAGGTCGGAGGCGTTGGTTGCAGCGGTAGCCGCCACCGCGGGCTGCTGAGAGGCGCCCCCGGGAAGCGGTAGACCGGCTGCCTCATCCGCGAGCCGGCTCCACGGCGCTACCCCGTGGAAGTCTGCGAAGTCCTGGCCTCGCTCCGCCGCGGCATCCGAGCTCGAGGCGCCTGCGATGAGGCCGCCCGCAGTCTCCCGCCCGCGCCTGTGCGCAGGCACCTCGGAGGTGGCGGTGTCCCACGCAGCGTCCCCTGCAGCGCGCGGGGCGTAGTTGGCCATGTCTGCGCCAGGCACGAGGAAGCGGCGGCCGCGGAGGGACAGAGCTCGTGAGGCGGCGATGGCGGAGGCCCAGGCGAAGGACTGCAGGGAGGTGTGGCTGACCCCGAAGCCAGGCAGGCCAGATCCCGCCATCACGTCGAGGGGGGCGTTGGTGAGCACGCCCCCGCCGGAGGGGTTGGCGGGGAGCCCAGCCTGCCGCCCGGTCACCAGGTCGATGGTCTCCGCAGCGGTGGTGGGGACGGAGGCGGCGGCGGGTCCTAGGCGCAGGCGCTGCCGACTCTCTTCCTCGTCCTCCCCGCGCAGGTCGGGCTTCCAGAGCCCTTCCGTGCCCTTGAGAGCGCCCATCGCTGCCGTGTGTTCCTTGCCGTGCCGCACGGGGCTGGGCAGGGGCGGGTCTGCGGCCCACTCCTGCAGCAGCTCCAGGCTGCGGTCCCGGATGGGCCGGCCGCGCAGCAGCCTGCAGAGGCTGGGCAGGCCCGCAGCGGGGTGCTGCATGCTCCTCTCAGCGGCCTCGGTACTGTACTGAAGGGCAGTCTCCGAAGCTGCGGCAGCTGTGGCTCCTGCGCTGAGCCCCTCCCCGCCAGCTGCGCGAGCCTCACCGCCCTGAGGGTCGATCGACACGGAGGCGGAGGTTTCCGCTGCGGTGGCGTTGGCGGCGACGGCCATAGCGCGCAGCTCCTGCTTGGCTGCGGCGACCCGGGCCCCCAGGCCTGCATGCAGCTCCAGCAGGCGCAGGGCGGTCAGCCTGCACTGCAGCCGAGCATGGTTCACGTTCGCAGCAGCAAGGTCGAGGCGGCCAGCCAGCAGGGCGGCCTTCGCCTTCGCCGCAACAGCACGGCTCGTAGCGGCACCCTCCCCTCGCGCCTCCCCCTCCTCCTCCTCCGCGTCCTCCTCCTCCTGCCCTCCGTCAGCCGCCCCTCCCGGGATGGCGAACACCGCGTTAATGTGGCGCACCGCGCGGTTGTACTGGCTCACCAGCTCGCGCCGCTCCTGCAGCGCTCGCAGCGCCGTCGGCTGGTCCAGATCTGCCAGCGCGTAGGGAAGGTTTCCGCCGCCCGCCGCAGCCTCGCTGGCACTCCAGGGGCCCAGCGGGATGGTCTTGGTGATCGCGGCACGGTTGAGCGCGGTGAGGCTCGGAACGAACTGCGGCAACGCAGCCAAGTACGGGCCCCAAAAGCTCTCGTTTCTGTGCGACGGATCTGCGCCGGCGCTGCCGAACATGTATCGTGCGCTGGCAAACTGCTGATCCTGCACGACTAGCTGGGCACTGCTGAACGCCGCCGCTCGCAAATACATGAGCAGGATAATGAAACGCGTCTCCTCGGACGGAACCGCCCTCAGCGCTTCGACGACACGCTGCGACAAGCCAGTCACCGAGTCGGCGTTCGGGGTCAGCACGGCGTTCAGCGGCACCGCCAGCACGAGTGATGACGCGTTCACGTCCGTCGCGCACACGGAGCCCACGCCATACTCCCCACCGTGTTGGAAGTGAACAGCCCTCCGGGCTGCACCGGGGAGAACACACGTGGGAAGGATCGATTCGCAGTGACCTCACAGAACTGACGCCGATCACACGGGTGTCAGAGGCAGCGCCTGTCTCAGCAGCGCACCTTCGACGGTATCAAGCCACTTTTCAAAATCGTGGAGGATTGCTGGTGATCGGAGCTCGATCGCTCCGACGGCATGCGCAAGCAGTAGCGTGAGGCACGTCACTGATCTCACAGCGCTGAGCGCCGCCCACGAAGCCGGCGACGATCTCATTTCCGAGGTGTGTCAGGGAGGCAGCAGTGAATGCCAACGTTCCCACGGTTCCCTTCAAGACAGTCGCACGCGGGCTCAAACTTGTAGGGCGATCGATCCTGCATCCAAACCGCTCAGACTGGCAGACGCCAGATGCGAACGGTTTCACGTGTTGCTTATTGCGGATTTGGCGCTATCCGATTTCCACCCCGAGCCGTCGGCACGACGGGTCGTTGCCGGGTGCGTTGTGCTATTTGATGGGCAGCTGCCACGGTCCGCCGCCACGGAAGTTTAACAAGAACGGGGCGGGACATCCGCAGGCATCTTGCCGTTTCAACCGCGCGCTCGGCAAGATGGTTGAGCCGCACAACATTCGGCGCATGAAAGCGCGAGAGCAGGAGCTGTTTGAGCGTGCCGTTGACAAGCGTGAGGAGGGCATGACCGCGGTGCGCGCAGAGTGGTTCAGTGCTGCGGCAGAGAAGGGAAGCTCGAGCAGCAAAGACGCGCTTAAGGAGGAGAAGGAGCGGATGGAAGACCTGCGGATTGCTGCCGAACAGCTAACAAAGGCCCGTCGCGAGCGATTGCGAGAACTTTACCGCTCAGAAATGGAGCAGTGGCAGCGGGAACTTGCAGCGAAAGGGCTGGCACTTCACACGGGTGCAACGACCTGACGGGCTGAGCTTTCACGCAACGGCCCGATGCGGGCAGATGCCAAAGAATTCCAGCAGTGGGCCATTGCTTCGACTGCCGCCCGCACCCATCGGCCCAGCCAAGTCGCAGGGCTGCGGGGCGGTTCCTCGAGCAGCTGTGCTCTGCCGCCGTCCCATCGGGGAAGGCGTTCAGTGAGCTGGTGTCTAACGTACATGCCGCCGCATACGTGAGTTGTGGGCGGTGCTACTGCGGCAGCATTGGCGCGGCGTTCGAACGCCTGGCCTGCGCCGCCACGACAGCGAGCCGCTGGCGGGACACAGCCTGGGGGGGCTTCCATCGTGCGTGCCCCGCACGGACGAGCGTAGCCTCTCGCGTTCCCATCCAACGGGTTGAAAAACACGCGCGCAGCTCTGAGGCGACTCGAAGGCCTTGGGTCAGGTTTGGTGATCTGCCTCCCCCCGCTGACCCCGCCAAGCTCCGAGATGGTCCGGAGCGCTCGCAGCGTGCGACGAACACCACGATGGCCGAAAGGGACGTTGTCAGGAGTCCGCTATCAACGAGTCGCCGCGCGATGCCGTGTGTGGACCTGGAACTCTGCGATGCCGCCGCGGCCTGACTGGGCCCCAGGGGACTCCGGAGTGCGCCGCGTGTTCAGGCTCTCATTCAACCGGGGTTGTTGTCGCCCCGCACCTGTGCGAAAAGCCACGTTGCACACCTACCTCTGTGCACGCTGTTGCAGTGGCTGGCACAGCGACCGCGCCAGCGATAATCTGCCGGCGAGGCGGCCCGACCGCTTTCTGCGCATGAACTAAGTCATTGAACTTCGCGAAGTTAGAAGGTCTCTAGATCAAGAAGTTGCCGCCAGCGGCCAGCAATAAATAATCGTGCCAACGTCGTAGCGCCAGGGGTATCTCGGCAACGATTGTCCAGAGGGCATCGTCCATTTGTAAGCTCGCGTGAGATTCCATTCGCATTGGAGGGCGAACTCAGAGTCTCGTGAGCGTCACGGTGAGGCGGTCGATCGCGCTCTCAAGCGCACACAGCAGCTGTAGCATGGGCGGTCTCTTCTCAAGCTTGCTGGCATCGTTCTCGGCCCGAAAAATGGAGCTGTGTATCGTGGGGCTGGACAACGCTGGCAAAACCACCCTCACAAATGTTCTCGCAGCGGGCGACTCGACTGAGCCGATCCCCACCCTTGGCTTGAACGCCCGCACCGCTCGAAAGGGGAACGTGAACATGAAAATCTGGGATTTGGCCGGGCAGGAGTCATACCGATCGGAGGGCTGGGGGCGGTATGCGCGCGGTGTCGATGTGATCGTCTTTGTCGTGGACGTGGCGGATGCGGCGAGGCTGCCAGAAGCTCGGCGAGAACTGCACAGGCTTTTGGAGGACACGAGCCTGGCCAGTACACCCATTTTGGTTGCGGCCAACAAGGTCGACATCAGCCCGCACGTGGGCGAGAGCGAGCTGATCAAGGAGCTGAACCTCGACTACCTGATCGACAACCCCTGGGTGATCGTGCCGATCAGCGCGAAGGCGCAGACTGGCCTAGACGTGTTCTTGCAATGGCTCATTCGGCAGCGAAAGGGCGAGAGCACGCGCGGCGCAGACTCGGGAAAGGTTATCGCCGGAGCCGGGCTAGCAAGCAAATGAGTGCGCTGACGCACCGCAGTCCTGTCTGCTGCTGCTCGGTAACAAGACGTTGCGACCTTACGGCAGGCACCTATGCAGGCAAGCGCGCAGGCAATGTCATGGTCTCTCTGTCAGCTGTGCATGCAGCGCGCAGCAGCGGGCACGGCACCGATGATGCGTGCGCTGCCGGCCGCATGCATGCATGCACGCAGGCGGCTGCCTACAGTCGACCTGAGCTGCTGGACTGGCCGCAGCTCTATCGCACGAAACCGAGAATGCCGGCGTCTGCGTCCGCCCCGTCGCAGGCGCCGTCCAGCGAGTGGTAGCGCATGCCCGATCCCGCGTGGGTGCACCCCCGCAGCCCCCGCGCCATCATGCTGCTGCGGGAGGCGGCCATGCAGCCCAGCACCGACTCGAGCGTGGCGCCGCCGCAGGAGGGGGAGGTGTCGAAGAAGTGGCGGCTGCCGTCGTAGCAGCGGTACAGGGCGACGCGGCCGGGCAGGGCGACGTGCTGTGCGGCAGCAGCTTCTGCGGCGCCAACGAAGGTGGCAGCAGCAGCAGCGAGGGCCCCGCAGCCGCCAGAGTGCAGCACGAATGGGCCGTGCCACGCTGCCGTTGACTGCAGGGCCGCTGGGTCCACGCAGAAGTCCGTGGGTCCACCGTACCCGTTGCACATCTGCATCCACCCGCATCCCGGGCAGGCGAGCCTTGCCACCTCGGCGCTGTCCCCCGTCAGCAGGCTGTCTGCCTCGCTCGTGAGGCGCAGCGACCACACGGGCACGTATCCGTCCGTCGTCTCGTTGTAGGCGCAGCACACCTCTCCGCCCACGGCGCAGGAGGAGAGTCGCCTGCCGCCACTGCCGAAGAGGGGCGCCAGCGCCGCAGCACGGTCCACCGCGGTGGGGCAGCGCTCGGACAGCGCAGCCCGCAGCTGCACGGCTGCGCTGTGGTTTGATGCGTCCGGCGTGGTTGGGGTGGGAAACGCGGCCGCGTCGAGCAGGGCTGCCAGCTGCGCCACCCGCAGGCAGGAGGCCATGACCTCGAGCAGGCCAGCGCCCGCGTCAGTGGACGGCTCGATGTCGCGGCTGAGGGAGGCGCCGAAGGAGTCGACCCACAGGCTCGCGCCCTCGCTGTCCCAGGGCAGCCCCAGGGAGAAGGAGAAGGGGGCGGGGAAGGGGTTCGCCTGCGGCTGTGCCGTCCGCTCATTCCAGCTGCTCACGTACACGTTGTCGGGCAGCGCCGCGGCGGTGGCTGCGTCGACGCGGCCGTCGCTCTGGCTCGCGCGGGCACGCCACGAGGCCGCGACGCCTTCGAAGAGTGTTCCGAACTGGCGCTTGAAGGTGAGGCCGCCGTACTTGCCCGCTGCCTGGAAGGGCACGGAGCCGTACCCCAGCTGGTAGGACGGCGAGACTGCGATCTGGCTGCCGAGGGGGCCGCCCGTCGAGGTCACCTGCCCGCACCCAGAGGCGCCGCGGCCCTCCCCGACCACACTGGTGGTGTAGGTGGCTGCGCCGCCGCCCGCGTCCACCGTGCACGGCGCGAAGAAGCTCCACTGCCCCTGCGCCTCGCGGTGGTTCTCAGCCCACATCACCTGCACCACCACATCTCCGCGGCCCCCGTTGCTCTCAATCGCCGCCACCACAGCGGGATCGGGGTTTTCAGGCACGAACAGGACCTTCCGGCCCGAGCCAGAGGGGTCGCGCAGGATCAGGCCGCTGTAAGAGCCGTTGTTGTACAGGTCCAGCCACCCCTGCCACAGGGTGGACCCGGTGTCCGCCCGTTGCCAGGCCGCGACGGCAGGCGTGGGCACCCCGGCAGCCCGCAGGGCGGCCCACTCTTCCAATAGCACCTCCCCTGGTCGCACCTGGATGAGGTCAGCGAGGGAGGAAGGCGTGCCCAGGTTGGTGGCGTCCACTGTCACGTACTGAATGCCGGCAGACGTCAGCTGGGTGGCGTGGCGCTGCAGCGTGGCGTTGATGCCCGTGCAGTCGGGCACGATGCCTGCCTCCCCAGGCCTGGCGCGGTAGATGCAGTAGAAGCCGTCAGCGGGTCGCTCCTGGTAGAAGAAGGCCTGTGCGGTGCTGCGCTGGCCGTACTTGTCCAGCATGTCGAAGAGGCTGAGGGAGCCGTTGCTGGCGATCACATCCTCCACGCTGAGCAGGCTCCCGTTCAGGGCGCTGACGTTGTTCAAGGCAGTGACGGCCGGGGCGTGCCAGCCCTCGTACAGCAATCCCACGGAGGGCCCGAGCGATACCGTTGCCGCAGGTTCCTGTGCAGCCGGTCCGCTCGCAGCACAGCCGGCTATCGGAGAAGACGTCCCTGGCAGCAGGCCGCTGCTGACAAGCACCACTTCACTTGCGTTGGACAGCACGCTGCTGAGCAGGGCGTAGAGGTGAAGCGGGCGGTCGGCCGCTGACCGGGCGACCGGCACGTTGCACCGTGACCCGCCACTATCAGGCGCAAGCAGCTGCTGACGCGTGCAGCTTCCCGCAGCTCTCCCGGAGAGGAGGAGGATTACAGCAGCCACCTGTGTGTCGGATTCGTTCCCTGTGCTGGCTGGGCTCAGCTCAGCCATCACATCGACGATAATATCGCATCCAGACGGCTGGCGGGACTCGCTGAGCTGCAGGGTCAGGTCGGCGATCTGTTGGGGTTGTCTGGCGGAGTTGCTTGTACCGAACGCTGGGTGAACGCCATAATACGAGCCAACGAGTAGACACGCAAGTAGGGCAGCGCTGGGCGCCATATCCCAAGCGGATCCGACCGAGAGTGCGGTCACCACGGTGGGTGTTTACTTGACCGGCAAGCTTGCGAACGAGATTCGGAGTCGGCTGCAGGCTCCAAGTCGCAGGGCTCTCGGGCGGTTGCAATTTCGAGCTGCCCATTGACACCTCATCACGGCAGCTCAAAGTAGGTCGCCGCAATCACACGCTCGCGTTCCGCTGGAGCGCTCGATACCGCCGATCGCGACTCGAGGTCTGCCGATATGCATTCGCCATGCAAGGAGGTGATATGTTCGCAATTCGCAGCGCCAGCCGTGCTCTTCACTTGGCTGGAGACGACGGCTGTGTGAATCATCGCGCAATACGAAGTTTCTCGTCTCTTCATCGAAATGTCACCAGCTGTCTTGGCCTGCACGCTCCTGGGCGGCCTGGTTGCAGGCGTGGGCGGGCACGCCGTCCTCGCGGCCGAGCCAGCCCTCTCCTCCCCCTATTTCGCGTCGGTCCCCTGCAGTGATGGTGGACTTGAGGCAAACGGCTGCACGCCTGTGGACCGCTGTGGGCGCTACATCGTTGATAACTTTGTGTCGGCCTCCGATGTCGAGGTCCTACTTTTGATGGTCCGGCGCGGAATGCAGCGCAGCCGTATCGGCACTAGTGATGGTGGACCGGCCATCCTCGACTTGAACTCGGGGCTGTTGCGAGACACAGCGTTGCAAAACGTGTACAAGCCGCTCGTGTCGCGGCGGGACGGGCGGCAGTTGGCGCCCTCCGTGAATTTCACGCACGCGGAATTAGCGCTTTACAAATCCGTGTTTGACCGCATCCACGCCCGCATCCGTGAGGTATTCAACCTTACGCACCTGTACTTCACAGCACCCACGTTTGTAACGCGGATCCGCGGCAAGGAGGGGTGGCAGCCGGCATCACCGCACGACGAGTACTACCAGCCGCACGCGGACGGGCTCAACACGCCGCACTACACGTACAGCGGCCTCTTGTATTTGAGCACATACCAGCAGGACTTTGAGGGCGGGTTGTTTCGCTTCTTTGACCAGGACCCAGGCCCGCTGGATGCCGCTGGGGTGTTGAGCCAACAGCGCAAGGCGCAGGGCGACCTGGTCGTGGAGCCGCGTGCTGCGCGCCTGCTGCTGTTCACTTCCGGCCCAGAAAACTGGCACCGCGTGGAGCGTGTGACGTCGGGCGACCGCTTCGTCTTCAGCATGTGGTTCACGTGCGACCCGCGCAGGCAGTTCCGCACCTTCCTCGATGGCGAGGCCCACACGGGGTTCGCTGGCGCCGACGACGGTTCGCGAGGCAGGCCGCGAATGGTGCTCTCGGACGAGTCGAAGGTACGCCACACTGGCGGCAGCAGTGAGGAGCAGGGGGAGGGGCTTCCGGACATGGCGGCAGGTCGGCGGCAGGCCAGCCAGCAGCTGGACAAGGGCGGCCCCGGGGCCGCCGGAGGGCGCCAGGGTAGCCGCAGGCAGAATCGCCGGAGAAATCGGCCGCAAGGCGCTCTAGAGCCCAGCACCGCAGCAGTGCAGCCGCGTTCGTCAGGGGACAAGGACGAGCTGTGAGCAGCTGCAGACACGCGAGTCAGCCTCTCGTTCTTCTCCGTGCGCGAGTGTCTGACCGCGGGCTGTCGACGCCGTCTGCGCGCCTCGATGCGACTGCCTTGTTCACAGCGCCGCAGCGGAGAGTACGTTTCCCTGCAGCACATTTTCTGACAGCTGCCGCACTTGCGTTCGCAGACGCTGCTGAGCTGGCATCCGCACACGTGGGCCCTCTCCGCCTGCCTCCCACGGTGTTGACCGCCTCGTTCGCGGTGAAGGCCGCGCTGCCTTTGTGGGGGCACACGTCACTCTGCTCGCCCAAGACAAGGTGGTTGCGCGCACGTCACCGCGCTCAGCGGGCTGCGCCCACACTGGCACACGCCTGCACCGTTAGACCGTGGCCTGAATGCATGTGATGTCTTTTCGGTGCATTCCAGCCGGCGGCCGCTTTTCGAATACGCTCCGCTGATAGCGCCGACAGGTGATGGCTGGGTGCAGGCTAGTACTCTCGAGCGCCAGCACGTGTGCGGCCTGCCGTGCACGTGCGTGCGCACGCACACATCACACCGTACAGCCGACAGAAACCATGAGTTACGTGAACGGAGTTTCCAATGGTGAGCCCAGAGATCAACCTGAGATAAAATCTCGAGCAGAATTTCGAATCAGAAGCTGCGGATCGTGTTGACTCTTGGGCTTCGCTTTGGCGCAAGCTTGCGGTGAGAGCATGCTATCAGATCCAAATTCAACGACGCCCCGCTGTCGGGTTCGTATTCTGTTGTGGCCGTGCCTTCGTGACTAGCTAGGAGCACAAGCTCCATAGGCGGACCACCCCGTCGTCGCCGCCGGACAGGACTGTCGACTGCACCCCCAGTAGTGTGCTGGTCCTCTCGCCCTCGTGCTCGCCATCCACAGCCAGCGGCCGCAAGCTCTTCGACCCTCGCCCGCCTGCCGGTCGCAACGACGCTGCGTCAGTGCAAGACAGCGCGCAGACTGAGTTGCACGCGCCAAGATGCCCTGGGAATCGTGCGGCGAGTTGGCCGCTGCCACCGTCCCATAGGAAGAGTTGCCCGTCTTCGCTGCCGCAGGCAACACTGAAGGGCTCCGCAGCATGCAGCGCCATCAAAGTCGCGTCTGGAGTGGACGTTCCACCGGCCTGAACCCTTGCAGCCCCGGGCGCTGGTGCCGGTGTCGGTGATGCCCCAACGCTGACTCCCCGCACGAAGCAGGCCTCGAGCAGCAGCTTGCGGTTCAGGTGGCCAGCATACACCTGCACCGGCATCGCTGTCTCGGTGTCCCAGAGCACCAAGCGAGCTACCTCGGCCGAGGGGAGGGACTGCCCGATTGAAGAAGGCGGTTGCACCGCCCCACCCATCCCTGGCCCACGCCACAGCAGCGACAGACCCTCCTCGCTGTCTCGTGCCTCCTCGATCGCACCTCCCTCTTCGACGGAGTCACTCCCCGAGCCTCGCTTGCGGCGAATGCGCCGCTGCATTCGCCACAAGAGAGCATCCCTCAACAGCTCAAGCTGCAACAGATTGTGCGCCGAGATTCCGCCCCTCGCAGCGGTCCGACATGGCTGTGAAGCGAGCGCATGCGCGCGTGTGCTGGGGGCAGCGAGCAACGCCTGAAGGCCCCGTGCTTGCGCTGGCAATGAGATGGCCGTTGCCAAGCTATGCAACCCGTCCAAGGCGCGTTGCCTCGGATCCGGGTGTCGCTGCCCGCTGCGGTAGCGCTCCGAGTGTGCACTGTCGGAAATGCCCGCGGGCTGCTGCCCGGGTGACCCAGCATCGTACACAGCCCCGTTGATGCCCAGAAGCACGGCGGGAGCCGTGTATGCTGCTGCAAGGCGGGTCTGCGCCTGTGCCCCCGCGTCTGCCGCCAGCTCTGGCCCAGCATCCCCATGAGTAGGGGCCACGGCGCCCACTCCGGCGGCTTCAGCGAGCCGGTGCGCGGGCACACCTGGCGCCCTCATGGGGGGCGCGGGCTTGCCGAGGCAGCTCAACAGCGCGTATCGGGCTGTCGGGTGCAGCTTGAGCCCCACCACCTTGTGCCCGCAAACCGACAAGTCTTGTTGCACTGGCGGCGCCTCCGGTGATGCGGGATCGACACGAATGAGCACCCCGCTGGCGCACAGCGCTGCCACCGTGTGGAGCCCAGTAGCACTGCAATCGCTGGTCGCAGGGACTCTCAACTGCGTGCTGCTGCTCTGGACCGACACAGCGAGCACCGGCGGTGTGGGCCAGAACGCGGAGCTGTCACCGGCTGCGAAGCGGGCTGTGCGATCCGTCGATGCAGCCCCAGACTCGGGATGGTGGAGACCGCTGGGGCTGAGCTGCCACATGACGAGACCTCCGCAGCTATCCGCAACGCCAGCCACCACCTGCAAATCGCACCCGGAGGCAGACGCCGCCTGCGGCCCTGACAGAGGAGGGTCTGGTGCAGTTAGCAACCCTACCCCTGCCAACGAGCTTGCTGCAGTGTCGAAAGCGGCTAACGGATGCACAAGATCAGCGGGGCCACCAGCCGGCGACTGGGCACACGCCAGCCGCCGCAAATCCCACAGAAGTGCAACTCCGCAGGAGGTGCCGCAGGTGAGCAGGTATCGACCGCAGGGGCTCCAGGCCACATCAACAACCGGTTCGGTGAAGGGCGGGAGGCCCGTTGCAGTTGTTGGAACGTCCGCAGGGCCGCCGGAGCTGCTGGATCCCTCGCCGCTGCTGCTTGACGGGCCTTCATCGCTGTCCTCATCTTCCTCGCTGCTGCTGTCCCCGCCTCCGCTCCCCGATGCGCCGGGAGGTGAGCCTACAGATGCCGCAGCCGCGCGGCGTCGCCTCTTCAGCGTGCGCTTGACCGCAAGCGCACAGTTGATGCGGCCGCTTCGCTGGCAATGACATGCCACGTCACCAGCAGCTGCGCCAGCGGCGGCTGCGGAGTCCGCTATCGCTGCACAAGAACGGCTTGCGGCACTTGCAGTTGCCGCCGCCGGGGCAGCATCCGCTCGCCCCTCACGAGAGCGCGGGCACTTGCCGCACCGCCCCTCCGTCACCACCACCTGGACGGTGCCATCGCTGAGCACGCTTGCAACCCCGCGGCCCCCCGGCGAGTGGCGAGTCTGTGCAGCAGACCACGCTGCTACCTTGAGGACCTGCGGAGGCGACCTTAGGCGTGCGGACGGGGCGCCGCGTTCCCCTCCCGCAGAAGGTCTGTCGCCCCCAGGCCCTAGCAGCAGGCAGCCAGCAGCCCGTGGCGCACGCATTGCCATGCCTGCTGCATGCACAGGCCCTTGAAACCCAGCGCGCAGGAGACCCGGACTTGCAGCATCAGCGCCGCCCGTGGCCGGTGCATCTCTGAGCAGGGTGGGCGCGATAGCAGAGAGCGAGCTCGCATCAGCACCCATACTTCCCCTCACCAGATCTGGAGGCGTCGCCAGTGCAGTAACAAGCTCCAGCCTTGCTCCCACCGCGGCGCCGGCTGAATGGCCCGGCGGCAACATGCCCCGCTGGTAAGACAGTGCTTGGCCAAGCAGAGCGGGCAGCCGCATGGGGGGCACCACATCGGGGGGCAGCCGCCTCTCCACCAGGCGGAGCACAGAGAGCCTTCCGCGCTGCAGGAGGACCCCCACGTCCGAGCTCGCGTCCCTGCCTCCGCTCGTCGCTTGCGACGCTGCGCCTGCTCCAGCTGTCAGAGCACCTGCTCTCGACGGAAGCGGAACGCCCTCCAGCTGGGGCAGCCGTAGGAGGGACGGGGATGCGGCGGAGAGGAGCAGCGTCGCGAGCTGGTGCAGCCACGCAGGGTCGGCACAGAGGATGTGCAGAGGCGTGACAGCAGCAGTGCCAACGCTAGCAGAAGCAGCGCTGGCTGGCCGCAGCCCGATGAAATCACTCTCCTCATCCGTGAGAGGGACGGGTGGGGGCACGGCAGCCGCGGAGCTCGCCTCAGGGGAGCCCGGCAGGAGGGGCCGGAGATCGACCAGGCCGAGCGGGGTGGAGACTTGCAGCACTGGCGTGCGGGCGAGGCGTGACCGATCCACCGCCGCGGTCGGCCTCGAAGCTTCGTGCGTGCCCCGAGCCTGGCCCTCCGCGTGCGCTCCCTCCAGCAGCCTGCGGTGCTTGGGGGCGGGCCCGGTGGACTGCGGCTCCTCGAGGGGTGTGGTGCAAGCAAATATCACATACGCGCTGGCCGGCGGCGGTTGCAAGGACTGACTGCGCGCGTGAAGCAGCTCGGAAGCAAGGCGTGCGGCAGGCGCTCCTTCGCGGCCACTGCTGCTGCTGCGGCTGCTTCTGCGCGTGCTTGACCAACACGCCTGCCACAGCGCAGCGACGCCCGCTGCCAGTCCGCGACGATCCGAAGCTTCAGGCGCCAACCCCAATAGGCATGTGTCAGATACACCGCTGCCGGGACCTCCGCACACAGCTGATCGCTCTGCGGAGTGCAGGGAGAGCGGTTCTGCCGCATCGGAATCATCGCCGCCAGCGACTCGCCCTCCGTCAAGCTGGACACCGGGAGCGGCCAACGGCGGAAATGTGGGAGTGCCCCAAAACAAGGCAATGGGCGCCACTGAATCAGATGGAGCTCGAGATTCGCCTGAGCGATAGTGCTGGGCGAGGAGTGCGCTGCGAAGTGCGCCCACCAGAGGGCTCAACCCATGCTGCAGAAGCCCCAGGGATACCTCGAGGTCGCCACGGAGCACAGACTCAAGAAACGCCTGGCGAAGGGTAGCCACAGCGAGGAGAATGGCATCGCAGCCCGCGATGGGACCGCGAGCCAGGAGGGATAGGCACTCCGCCCAACATCCCCCCAACACTGCTTGGCGTAGATCGCCCACAATATTCGTGCCTTCGCTGATACCCATGCCCGACTCATTCGTCAGCGTGGCAACCGTGTTTTTGAGTCCGAGCGATTGCAGGGTGTCGAGCATCAGCTTCAGGAGCTCATCGGTTCTCACTAGAAACTGAGAGCTCGCAGTCGGCAGAAAAGAGAGTCCCTCCATTCGCCACAGCTGCCAACTCGCCAAGGCGTGCTTCCAATTTGGGGCGCAAAACGTCAGTGCAAGAAGCCGGGTGTGCGGCTACTGGTACTATTGGGAACTTCCTCGACTCATGATCAGAACGAGGTCTCTCTTCTGACCGTGCAACGGATCTCAATGCGAGCATATCATACCCGCACGCGGTACAGGTGTATAATTGACGACGGCAACGAGACACCCTGCCGTTACATCGCGGCAATTGCTCGTTTATTCCAAATCAAGGTCGTTCTTGTCGGCGATGGCGATTATGCACTCAGCTGTGACGCGGCGTCGCACGCGCGTTCCGCCCGGGTTGCCGACACGGATGAGAACCCGCGGTTGCCGCGAAGCAATGTTTTGCGCGAGAAACCACCAAGAATGTGGAGCCCGCGCGCATTGCACTCGAAGTCACCGCGTGCTGCAAACGAGATCACGCCAGTGTTCACCGCAGGCACCAGCGTGCTTTGGCGGCTCTTCGGCCGCTAGCAGTGTGCCCAATTCACTCCAACCCTTTCGATGGCCGGACTGGTACAGGTCCTCGCTGTTCTTCGGCATCCGGGACGAAGCTCGGACCAATCTGGTTGGGTTTTCTGCCGAGATGTCCTGTTCACCCGTCACTCGTTGGACGTTGTTCTCGACGGTTTGGCGGATCAATCCGTTGAGACCTCGGTCGAGGTGGCTGCAGAGCTAGTAGCGGCGATTCGGGACTCGGGTTCTTTGCCGATGCTGTGGGGCGAGACCGATCGGGTGGTCGCGTCCATGGATTACGAGGGCAGCGCGGTGTGCCCCGGCCTGCTGACCCCACGAGGCGTAACACCCGCACCGCGTGTCGATGAGGAAACGTTGCTCTCTGTATGCGGACGCTGCACCGTCAGCAATGCCGCTGAGTCGACCTCTGCGCTTGCGCAGGCAGCGTCGGGCAGGCGGCTGTTTGTCTTCCGCGCGCGGGATCGTGCCGGTCGGGATGAGCTTCTCGCGCGGTGGCAACAGGCGTGTGAACGGTTCGATGACCGCGACAAAGATGATTTGCGCCGCAGGAGTGTGGCCGCATTGCGGCCCCCGCCGGCCGGTGCGGCTGCCGAGGTTGCTTCCCTCGGCGGAGCGCAGACAGCGAGTGCGGATGGCGAGGGCAAGCGTGCGGGGTTGCTCGCTTCCTTACGGGCAGCCCTGGGAGCATCGAGCCGCGGTGGTGCTTCTCTCTCCACGGGCGCTGCTGCGCCGGCTCCTTCGGGGGCGGGCCACACTCCCTCCCAGCCCACGCCTGCTGCTGCACCCACGGCTGCCGAGTGTCCCTCCTCGCCGCCGCCCGGTGTCGCTGACGGTCGTTCCGTCGAGTCGACGAACTACGCCGAGTCCGTGTACAGCGCGCTGCCCTCAGAGCTTCGCACCCATCTCCGCCGGTTCAGGCACAGGCCTGCGCTGCTGTTTGCCCGCCCCGACCAGGCGTTCGCTCTCCTCGTCCTCGCGGCCCGCTATCTGGACAGGCACGAGCACGCTGGGCGACTTGCTGAGCCATTTGCGACGGATGCTGTCCCGTCCGTCGGCGCCCCTGCCGAGCTGCGTGTCCGTCCGGCAGGCCAGCGGCAACACGCCGCAGGGGCTGCTGCGCAGGCCGCCGCAGTGGCGTCTCGCGCCCCGCCGGCTGCGTCGACCCGCGATGACAGCGCTGGTGAGCCGCTCTCTGGCGCTCCCTTGCCCAAGCCTGCTGCCGCATCGAAGGCGGGCCCCGTCCCCGCGCAGCAGCCCGCAGGCGCAGGCGCCGCACGAGCCACCTCCCCGCCCGCCCGAACGCGGCGCACGGACAGCGGCGGCAGCGATGACTCGTTCGAGTTCCTGGAGGGGCGCTTTCGCGACCAACGCAGCCAGGACCAGGTGTCGTTCAGCGCACAGTTCGAGGCGGCGGTGCAGGGCCAGATGGTGCCCGCTGCACCGCCCGGGCCCCACCCGCCTCACATGGGCAGCTCTCGGCCGAAGGCAGACGGCGGCACTGCCCGCCCGACTCTCAGCCCAATCCCGCGGCATGCGTCAGGGGAGCAAGGATCCACAGCCCCTGCTTCCGACTCCGGCGCGAAGTCTCGCAGCGAGCAGTCGTCGCTGCAGCGGGAGAACTTGAGCAGTCGCGTGGGAGGCTCGTCGCAGACTGCTCCAACGGCCCTTCCGGCAGCGCTTGGGTCGCAAACGTCCGCACCCGACGCTCGACACCTGCCCGTGCCTCGTGGCCAGCATGCTGCAACAGGGAGCGCTGGCAGTGCGGGCTGGATGCTGAGACCAGGTCTCGTTGCCAAGGCGGCAACGCAGCAGATGCGGCGGCCGCACTGGGTCGCCATTGCTGCCCGTTTTTTCCCGCTGCTGTGCGATCAGTACACCGCCGGCGCTGTGTTCGATGCACTCACGGCAGACGCGCCTGCAGTGCGCTTGAACCACCTGGCAGTTGCTGGAGTCGGCAGACTGCCGTCGTCTGAGCCGCACTCTCCGCAGCCGCCAGGGCAGCACCACGACGCCACTGCCGGCCACCCACCGGACAGCGAGGCCGGTGGGGCTGCGCCTCATGCCGAGGTGCCGAGCGCTGCCAGCTCTGTGTCCCCACGTCGCGGCAGCGGAGCCGGATCCGCGCCCAGCCCCGTCGATGAGACAGACACCGGCGAGGAAGGCGAGGTGCTTCGGCTGGTGCACAGCAGCACTGTGGAGCGCCTGCTTGCCTACCCTGCCTTCGAGCGGTACGTGCTGGCGCTGGGCAGGCCGCTGCTGGACCCGCCCTCCGCCTGGTCGCAGCTGCGCGATGCGCTGGACCTGGATCCCCGCGAGGTGATCCTGAAGGTCGAGATGCTGATGGAGGCCGTGGTGCACGTGAGGCTGGTGGTGGCCCTGGACCACGGGGAGCTCGCAGCAGCGGTCTCCGCTGTCGTTGCCGCGACTCGCACTCGCGCAGCTGAGAGCGCGGACGACAGCGGGCGCCCCCACACTGTATCGTCCGCTCTCTCCCAGCTGCTGCGCATCCAGGGGCTGCCCTGCCTCCCTGCCGGGTCGCTGTGCGACCTGCCTCTTGGCCTTCCCGCCGCCCTGCTGCCC
>Ga0208629_100370_pt1 | contig 22217 bp, 18 predicted proteins | sample LakWasMet19_HOW5_2_FD_183865 | JGI IMG/M metagenome (GOLD analysis project Ga0208629, IMG submission 183865) | Freshwater sediment methanotrophic microbial communities from Lake Washington under simulated oxygen tension - Sediment Metagenome... | ecosystem: Environmental > Aquatic > Freshwater >... | reverse complement strand
CCCCCACTCCACTCCAGTCTGTGGGTTCGCTGCAAGGACATCTCTCGCTGTCGACGTCTTCTTGATCCACACGGCCGCAGCATAGCAGGAGTTGTAAGCCTGGCTTGAGCGGTGCAGGCACTGCGCTTGAAATGCGCATGTCCTGTGATCGGCCCTTCGAAATCAGCAGTCGAAATTTCGCTGCACGCGCGCGGACATCGATATCGATGTTCCCTCGATGCATATGCCGCCGCCGCATATTTATTTTCGTCGATATCCAGTTCGAATTCAAACTCCGCACGCGCAATATATATCAATCAGGCGAGCAACCACAAAGTTTCGCATGCGGCGCCAGGTCGACGTCGACTGCTACTGGAGGGTAATACCGATGAGGACCGTGAACGTTCAGTCACAACGTATTCGCATTCACTCAACTTGAAGGATCCTTCAAAGTGCGCCAGCCAAAGAACGTGCAAGCGGCGACGTCGACGAGACCGCGTGGTACTGCAGCCCCGTCGCACAAGCAAAGGCCATGCACAGCAGCCCGAGCGTCGACACGAACGAAGTGGTCCCGCCAATGAAGCGGCGTCGGTGTGCGGGTTGTGGTCACGAATGGAACTGCTACTGTCTCGACCTACGTCTGACGGCGGCGGAAGACACCCCCGGCCTGTGAGGCACGTGATGCGGGTGCCGAGCGACGTTTCGCCCCCGAGGCCGTAGAGAGGGTGCAGACAGGCAGGTGGTTGTGCAGAACGAGAAGCCGTTCGCGCGGGTTCAGCGAATGGTGCCTGCAGCGTGTGGCAAGGCAGTGCGGCAACAAGCTGCCAACGGCACGAGCATGGGCCTTGGAAGACAAGTAGGTGGAGCGGCAGGCAACAGACAAAGAGGGTCGCAGGCTTCTCGGGGATTCGGCCCAGCCCTTCAGAGGGCAGGGGGCAAGGCAGGCAAGCAGGCGTGTGCGTCGTCACAAAATTGCCGCAGGCGTGACCGCGCGACATGAGCGAAGCGCGTGGAGAGCGGCCCTTGCTGCTTCAAGCGCTCAGCTGTCGGCCCTGCCGCGAGCCCCGAAGAGCGGATTCACTGCAGATTGCTGGTGCACCCCTGCACCGCCTTCACTGCCAATGCTGGCCTCATTTCCAGCAGACAGGACGTCTGCGAACGTCGACGGCGTCAAGGCAGCAATGCTGCCCCGGCCTCCGGTGGCGATGCGGTGGATTGACGCTCGGGCTGTCGCGGGGCCAAAAGCGTGTCTCCGTCGCGGGCTCGGCTCAATGATGCGGGACGATGCCGAGCATTCGGCCTTGCCGGCATCGAGGGACTTGAGGGCATCCCGGCTTGCTCCCACGGCTGCGGCTGGAGGGTCCGGCGCGACCGCGCTCTTCCCTGCGCCGGAGACGCGTGATGCTGGTGTTGTGGGCAGGACGATGCGCCGGCCCGCATGCAATCGAGCGGTCGCCTCCAGCCGCTGCTGCTCCGCGGCTGCGCCCTGCAGCAGCGCAATCCAGAACGACACCAGCAGTGTGATGAGCAGCCCGATGGCTGCCAGGAACGCTGCCCAGGACAGCACCAACACCAGCACAGGCGAGGCCGCCGAGCTGTTACTATCGTTGGAGCTGCCCGCATCGGCGCCTGAGGTGCTGCCGCTGACTGATGTCACGAAGCACGCGTAGTTGAGGACCGCCGTCAGCATGGCCAGCAGCAGTGAGTACACGCGCACAGGGTGGTTGTACGCCACCTCGGACCGGTACGGCCGCCGCGCGACGTAGTAGCCCAGCAGCGCCGCGAGGGCCAGCACTGTGATGGAGAGGCGGGTCGCGGCCTCTGCGGACGTCGCAGGCGCGCGATAGAGCACGAGCATGAGACCTAGCACGAACAGCAGGGCCATGTCGCCGTGCTTGAAGCCCCAGAGCGCGGCGCGGAAATCGCCGCCCAGGAACGGCGCCAGCGACCCTTCGCCCGTGACCTCCGGCGCTGTGTTCATGATGTCAGCGGCCGTCAGCACCCGCGCAATCGGCAGGTGCAGCTGCAAGATGACGGCCGCCTGGTCGGCTGCCGCTTCCGCTGAGAAGCCCGGCACCCGGGCAATGCACCGGGCGGCGGTTCCTGCGACGGATTCGCTGAGCTTGGTAGGGCGCGCACCGGCGTTGTCAGGCGCAGAGCGAGCCGCGAACGCATCAGCCGACGTGCCGGAGCCGGTGCGAGGCAGTGAGGGGGCGCCAGACGGCGTGGTGGCGTTCGCTGCTCGCAGCAGCAGCTCCATCCAGCTGACTGAGCTCGAGCTGCCACTTCCGTGATGGCCGGGTGATGTTGGGGCCTTGGAGAGCTTGAGCGTAGCCTCATATCCGCGCCACGCGCGCGCCTCCAGCTGCAGCTCCTGCAATAGCGGCGGAGGCAACGGCACACACAGCAGGGCTGCAGTCTGCTGCCCCGCTTCGGCTTCAGGGCCCGTTGCGGCTTGGTCCCCTGCGCCAGGGGCATGGGTGCTGGGCCGGGGAGCCGCGCCCTGCGTACCCCCTGCAGCAGCCGAGGGCGCTGCGAGGGGATTGTGCGCCATTGTAAGCACCTCTGACATGCGGGGCTGGCGCCTGCGGGGGACGACCCCAGACGGCGCTCCGATCTTCAGGGGCTTCCCGCTGCCGGCACGCTGTGGCTTTCTGCCGCGGCGGGACATGTCGCCCGCGTCGGTGGCACTTCGGCGCCAGCACAGCAAGAAGCACTCCAACTGCAAGCACCGCAGCAGCGCTGCGCTGCGGCTGCCCGGCTTGGTTGGCCCCAGCCCAGAGTATCGCTTGCCTGCGCAGCAGACCCAGGTGCAGCACCGACGCAAGACCCGGAGCAGCGGGTTTCTGGAAGCCAGGACGTACGCGGCCTGACGTGAGGCGTCGTGCTTCACAGCCAGCTCCCAGGCTTGCCCGTACGGAGAGCGCCGCATCAGCTGCCGCGATCGCCGCCATACGAGCACGGCGGACCCCAGCGGGTACCCCACGACATACAGGAGAAACGCTGCGATGCCAAGGGCGCCCGCGAGAGTGTGCGACCCCTCGAAGCACACCTGGTAGGTGTCGGATGTCAGGACGCGCACCCGCACCGGCTCCTCCAGCAGCACGCTGCCGGAGGAAGCCGCAGAGACGCCGTCGCCGGCGCAGGCTGCCGACAGGGGGTCGTCGGCGCACGCCTGCGCGGCGTAGTTGGCAGCGGCTGCGGAGATGCCGGCTGACGAGAGGGTGGCTGAGGCCTCCAGCGGGGCGTGGTCCAGCTGCATGAAGCTTCGGAGCGGCAGCGAGACGCTCGTGCAGCTGAGCATCTTGATGCAGGACACGCTGACGGTGGCGTACAGGAGTGTGAGGAGGATGAAGATGGTGCGGCGCAGGAGGGGCTTGATGCGGTCTGCAGCGACGCCGACAACCACCGCCCGTCGCTGCTTTCCGGCAGGCGCGGCGGCGGCGGTCGATTGCTTGCCGACCACTTGCTGCAGGGCAGCAAGCTGCTTGGCGGTGCGCTGCTTGTCTGACAGATGGTCGACGCCGGGCTTGCCGCGGGGCGAGCGCCTCGCCGACGCATCGGAGGGCTGTGCCGGCGACGAGGCATCAGCGGGAGTTGCTTTCGAAGGCACGGGGTCCGTGCCATCCTCCGCCCCGGGCTTGCCGGCACTGGCATCACTGCTGATAGGTTGCTGCTCCGCCCGAGCTCCCCGCCCTGCGCCGCAGAGAAGGCAGCCGAAGCACAAGCGCCGGTAGTTCAGCTGCAGCAGCGCAAGAGCCCCCTCCAGCGCGAGCACCAGCCCGAACTCGATGATTTCGGTGGAGAAGCGGTTGCCGCCGGGCAGGCACGCGGGCGGCAGCGCGATGCCGTCGAACACAAACACGCTGATGGCGCCGATGAAGGCGCGGAAGAAGGGGGGCAGCCCCGGCGAGGCGGCGCGCCCCACCTGCACGAACACCTGCAGGACGGACACGACGGACAGCGTGAACTGCAGCGTGCGCATGGCGCCGCCCACCACCGTGCCGCCGTTGCGCTTGGTGGCGATGAAGATGGCTGCAAACATGAGGGTTGCCACCCCCGCCAGGCCGCCCAGGAACTTCACGATCGGCAGCAGCACATCGGCCAGGTTCTGCGCCGGCGGGCATGCCGTGCAGGTGGTGTCCAGCTGCTCGTAGAAGCCCTGGGCGCAGGCCTGGCAGAGGGGGGAGCCCGCCCGGTAGGAGGCACCGCACTCCACGCTGCCGAGGGCGTCGCTGTAGCCCTTGCAGCGGGTCGCCGACGGGGGCGGGCACAGCGCGATGTCTGTGCTCCGCTCGCTAGCAGACCAGTAGGACTGCAGTGGTCGAGCGCGCCAGCCGCCTGGGCACAGGGCGTGCTGCGGGCACTGCTGGCAGTAGTCGCCAGCACCGAACGCGCACAGTTGCGAGCGCGGATCGGAGGTATTCAGGCAGGCACCCGTCGCAGGGTCAGTGTACACGCCAGTGGCGCTGCAGGATTCAGAGTAAAACAGGCCGCCCTGCGCGGTGAACGAGGCCCGCAGAGGGGCGGCGTCGGCAGGCGTCGACGCGCTCTGGGCTGCCTGCCATGTCGAGGCGGCAAAGGCAGTGCCATCGCTGCCGTCCGCAGCGGCTGCAGCCACAGGTATCGGCACCAGCCCGAGGCCTGCACCGGCACAGAAGGGCGGGCACGATAGAGTCACTGCAGGCGCCAGCGTTGCCGACTGCCCAAGCGTGACGGCGCTGAGGGACGTCGCTGCCGCGATGCTGGTGACGGCGGAGAGGGGCAGTCCGGGGATCGTGATGGCCAGCGGCTGATAGCCGCAATCCCGACCCGTCGCCTGCCCGCGAGCAAGCGCCGCTGCGAGAGCGGGGCAGAGCGCTGCAGTGGAGGGTGCGCGTATGCGAGCCATCATGCCGTCAGCAGACACCCAGCTCACGGGGCAGGGCACGCTGCCGACCTTCACGACCATTCCTGCACTGAAGGGCCCCACGGGCGCAGCCGACGCTGCAGCCGCGCTGGCCCCCGAAGCCATCGGGGACGAGTACGTTCGGCTATACAGCGCAGCTTGCGCCACGAGTGTGACGTTGACCGCTCCCGTCACGAGCACGTTGAACGCCAGCCTTGCCGTCGCAGAGTTCGGCACTGACACCAGCTGGCTCCACAGCTTATCGCTACCCGCTCGACCGCCTGCAACCACGGGATTTGTGCGGCCCACAAGAGAAGCGATGCGCGCCGCCGTCTGAAGTGCAGTCGCAGAGCCCCCAAACGCCTCGCTCAAAGAGGCTGGCGAAGATGCGCTACCATCGCTGAGCACCTCAGCCGCTGACTCCGCCCCGCCCCACGCCGCACGCAGCAGTGTGGTGTTTAGCCCGCTGCTTGTCCCCGCAAGTGCAATCTCTGTCACCGTGTCTAGCAGGAAGGGGGCTGCGCTGCGCAGATAAACCACCTCAGCGGTGATGCTCGGGGCCGCCGAGGAGTACGCAGGCTGGCGGCCCGCAGCGGGAGCACTTCCAGGCAGCGTGCCGACCACGCGACAAGACAGCGCCTCCACAGCGGCGCCTGTGTTTGCCGCACCGGTGGCCGAAAGAGGAGCGAGCAGCGAGCTGTTGAAAGCTGGGGCAGCCCGCACGTAGACCCGAAATATCGCCGTAGCACCGCTCGCGGGCACGAAGTCTGCCGCGCGCAGCGTCTGAGGCGCCGGAGAGACGACCAGGCCGGCACCCGCCGCATCGGTGACAGAGCAGGACACGGTGACGGTTTCGTCCGCCAGTGGCACGTCGAGCAGTTGGACGGAGAACTCTGCGGGGCGCAGAAGCTCAGAGACCACGAGGCGCTTAACAGGCGTTGCGACAGAGCTGCTTGCCAGCGGCAGCGCATCCGCCCACACCCCCACAGCGCCCACTCCGACATCACCACCCGCGATGGTCGCGTTGCTCGGAAGAGTCGGGGGCTGCAGGACACCCGCGGCGCGAGCGCATTGAGTGAACACAGAGGGACTTGCAGATGTCCCTGCACCGCTCTGCAGCTGCACATCGGCACCCGTCAGCAGCGGTAAAGCTGGCGAGGCCACGGCTGCAAACAGCGGCACCAGGGGCACGCCGCTGGCGGACGCAGTCCCGAGAGATGGGGGTGCAACCAACAGCTGGGCGTTCAAGACTTGCACATCAGCTTGGCTGCCGCCGGTCGCCGCCACCACGACGTACGTGGTGATCTGGCTTCCGCACGCCACCATGGACGAGGCGTCAAGCTCGCTCCCCGCAGCCCCAACGTAAGCGGAACGCAGCGCTGCCCGCAGGTCTACCAATGCAGTCGTCAGATTGAAGCGGAGAGACAGCTGCTGCGACAGACGCACTGCTCGCGTCTCTGGCAGTAACAACGTCAGCGGGAGGATGGCGAGCGGCGCGGGCGTGCTGCCCGACGAAGCACCACCAGCTGAGGATACTGCAGCCAAAGATGCGGTCAGCGATGTGTTGAAACTTGCAGTCAGTGTTGCAGAGAAGCGCAAGCTGCAGTTGCCAGATGGACTCAACACGGCAGATGGCACGGCTGCCACTAATACCGCGGAGTAGGCCCCAGCTGGCAGCTCTGCAACAGAAGAGGCCGCTTGAAGCTGGACTGATGCGTCAACAGCGCTGGCGTGCCACAACGGAAGGGCACTCACATTCGCGGACCAGGGCAGAAGTGCAGCAGGGCCGGCAGAGAGTACCGCAGTGCTTCCGCTGCATACGCCCACGCTGCTGGCTGGCGCAGGTTGCGGCACTGCTGGTAAGCAGAGCGGCGGTGGGAGGTTTGTTACGCTCCCCCATGGTGAGGCCACTGCCGCCAGCGCAACGTTGTCTCGCGCCGCATTGGAAGCGCTGATAACTGGCCACAGCGTGGCGTTCAGCAACTGCGACGCATTCGCGATGCGTAGTGAGCACAGGGGCGATATCCTCACGGCGGCCGCGATCGCGGTGTCTGCCGGCGTGGACGCCGTGCTGTTGAAAGCTGAGACCAAATCCAGCAGGAGCGGTGAGAAGGGGAGCGCACCCGCAACAACCTCCGAAGCTGAGCGGGCGCCGGTCGCCTGCCCGGCTGCGGAAGCGTTGCGGAGGTGTGCGGGAACCCAGCTGCCGTCCATGTCACACAGCCACACCATGGGCCCATAGCCCACGTGCGGCGCGGGCAGGGAAACACCCGACCACACATCATCAGCAGAGCCCAGACCAACAAGGGAGATCATGCTCGTCGAGAGCCGAGCCTGCATGTGCCCGGAGCATGAGAGGGCGCACAGATCTCCCGGTAGCGACCCGACTGACGCTATCGAGGCAGCGGTGTTGGACGCAACAGTCGCGGCAACGGACAAGTCATCCGAGAGGGCCGAGCTGTTGCGATTCGGCCGCCAGCATCGCTCGGAAGCAGCGCCAGCAGCACCGGATACCCCGTCTCCCAGCCGCTGCAAGAATGTGGCGGTGGCAGAGTGGGGATCGACTGCACCGCCCACGTCGCGGAGACGAGCCCACGGCGCCGACGAGCCATTTTGCGCCAGGAACCGCAAGGCCAAGCCGTAAACAGCCAGCGCCGAACGCAGCGGGGGGCACCTGCCAAGCGCCCCTCGCACCAGCGCGGCATTGCCTGCGATTGTAGAGAGGTAGCTGCGGCTCGCCGCCAGCGCCGTGGTTCCGTCGCACAGGGAGGCGATCGTCGTGTTAGCAGGGCGGGCAAGGGCGCTCGCCGACGCTGCGGGGCTTGGGGAGGCTGACGGCGAGGCAGTGGCCGTGACGCTGCTACTGGGAGAGCGCGATGCAGATGCCGACACGGTGGCACTGGGCAGAGTGCTGACGGACGGTGTCGGGCTGAGGGCGGGAACTGCGGACGTAGAGGGACTCGGGGTCACAGAGGCGGACGCGGCAGGGGGGTCGGGCTCGACCGCACCCGCAGCCCAGTACTGGCTCCAGTCCACAGGAGCAAGGGCGATGCCCCGGATTTGACGCTGCGTCATCGCTGAGCCCGTGGTCAGGTAGGTCAGCCACTTGGTGAAGCTGTTGCCCGCTGCTGCAGTATCTAGCCGCCACACCGTCGACTCCGCGCTGAGGCCGCCCGCCAGCGGCGTCGCGGGAGAGTACACCGCGTAAATGATGAAGCTCCCGCCTTCAGGTCGCCCTGCCATGCTGATGGGCGCTGCGGGCGCGAGCACACGGGTCGGTCCGCGCGCGTAAGGGCGGGCGTATCGCCACACTGGCTGCGGCACTGAATCTATGCCAGACGGCATCATCGTCCTCTCATACCGGTGTATCTCGCTGTAGTTCAGCCCCACCGCCGCAGGGCTGAACAGGAACCCCAGGTACACAACGTCTTCAGACTCCATACAGAACGCGTGCGCGGGTCGGGTGTTGGGAGCAGGAAATGTCGGCGCGCCGGCAATGTCGGCTGCGAGGAATACGCGGTCTAGATACAGGTGCCGCCGCTCCTTGCGCTGCGGCGGAGACCACGGGTACCGGCCCCGCACCTGGCTGACCTGCACGATCCCCTGATACCCCACGCGGGAGCTGGAGCCGTACAACGTGTTGTTGAAGATCGCCAGCCCGGTCACGCCACTGCCTGTCGTACTCGGCCCGGCAACCATCACCGCGCTGCCGCCCCCGTGCTGGATGGCAAACGCGCCGTCTGCGTTTGCACCGTTGACTATCGTGCCAGGAATTCCGCCAGCAGCGTAGTGGTATCTGCCATCGATGCTGGCGGCTGCCGTAATGGGCATTGCGCTGAAGATGCCACTCGGCAAGAGCGTGCTCGCGTCGATGGCGGAGGCGTTCGCGGCAGGGACACGCGCTACAAGCCGCTGCACAGGCCCGCTGGCCTGTGTGCTGGGGTCTACGCTGCCAGGTGGCCGTTGATATGCAGGGAACACTAGATACCGCCCATCGGCGGATATGCTTGGCATCAGACCAGTGGTCAGCGAATCCAGTACCGCGTTCACGCCGCTTGCGTTGTAATAGTACGTGCCCGTGGGCGTGGCGGCGCTGCCAGAGGCATACACAGCCAGCCCTGCGGTCCACGATGTGATGCTGGCCGGGTTGGAAGCGGTCGCCAGGCTGTAGCTCGTCTGCCCGGCCATGAACAGCACCAGGACGCTGCCGTTCGCCCACCGCTGCGTGACGTTCGCGGTGACGGCCGTAACGGGGGCCATCCCTAGCGCCGGACTGGCAGACGGCGATGGGGTCACGCTGGGCGTGGGCGACGGGGAGTTCAGTGTCAACACTGTGGGGGCCAGCGTGAGGCCGCGGATGAGGGACAGCTCGCCCGACCACGTCCCGCTCGACCCCTTGAAGAACTGGAATCGAGCCTCGGGCTGCACCCACACATCGTCTATCTTTCCGGAGGCAGGGTCGTACGAGTGCACCGTGAAGCGTGTGGCCATGAACAGCTTGTAGCCGCGGCGGTTGTCAGCACCTACGTCCACATAGCTGCTGTCGCCCAGCAGAGTAGACGCAAGCGTGTAGATGGGGAACTGAGTGTTGATCAGCACCTGGTATTTGCAGCACGTCCAGACGCCGGAGCCCGACTTGGTCCACATCAGCAAGTTGCCACGCGCATTCCACGTGTCGGCATCATCCACAACCCACACCGCATCCCCGCCGACAAACACAAACGAGTACGGCGAATACCCGGAACCCATGTGTACATACTCAGTGACGGCACCGGAGCCGCTCACTTCCATGATGGCTGGGCTGGTGGACGACCCTACGAGGGTTGAAAAGTAGAACTGCTTAGCGGTGCTCCAGGGCCTGAACAGGCTGATGAAGCGTGGCAGCACCCCAGTAGTTGTCACGCCGGTGGTCTGCGTGGGGCTGTTCACCTGGAAGGACACCAGCTGCGACCCCGTGGCAAACTCGCCGAAGTAAGCGAGCGTGTCCGACGACTTATTCATCGCCAGCGCCACTTTAGAAGGCGCGCTGGACGTGCCCTTCTGCCACTCCAGCGGAGCTGTGTTGGCTGTAAAAAAGCGCGAGGACACGGCAAATACGGACGCGGGGGTCGCCTCCAGCGCGTTCTGATTGGCGTAGCACCACTGCAGCAGGTACTGGCCGTCCCCCGCCTGAGCCGTCATGGTGTACGCATCGCGGTAGCTGCTGCTGGAGAGCGGCTCTCCGACGGAGAGGCCGCAACGGGAGCTGCTAATAGCAGCTGGCGCAGATAGCGGGGCCCCGCTGTCACTGTCGATCAACGTCATCTTGACAGGCACAGTCAGAGAGTCGGACCCGTCCTGGGTAGCTGTCCAGTGCACCGCGGTGACAACCAGATTTTCAGCAGCCACCCTTTGCAGGACAGCTACCGCCACCCAAGCAGCCAGCAGACTAAGCATGCAAGACGCCATTTGTTGTGTGTTGGCACCGTCACCGCTGACGATGCGGCAGAACGGGGCTCCACATCGGCGCCGCTCGGCGCAACGCGAGTTGTAGGCGTTAGATGCACCGGGAGTGCACACACTGGCTTGGCAATATGTGCGATGTGCCCGCGAACTAGAGGGCTGGCCGTCAGGTGCCACTGGCAAGTATCGGTATGGGACGGCTGCGAAGTCGCTCGACTCGAATGCTTCCGCCGTTCACCGCACGTTGACGCAAGTCGCAAAAAGCACAATCAACAGCAGAGCCCCAAGCTCACCGAGATCAGTGCGTGCACGAGAATTGGAGTCTAAGGCGACGAGTAACGGAGGGCGGCATAATGCGGACCCACGGATCACGGACAAGTTTTGGACAATTGTGGCGAGTCAGGGGAGTGACGTGTGCTTTTGTTGCGAGCACAAGCTTTTCTGCGGCATAAACGTCGTGGGATCTTTTCTTTCTCGCCGCGCCGGCTGCATAGCCCTGTCAGAATGGCCGAGCGGTTCATACTGCATCCGGGCAAGCGGCGGTACAACCCGGCAGACGTTGACGATGTGGACTGGTTCATGCGCATCACCCGGATGGGGGAAAGTGTGGTGGAAATCACGTTCACTTTGAATGAGAAGACGCGCAAGCAGCACCGGCGATTCCAGCTCGTCGTGCTGGCGATCGTTGCGATTGTTGTCTTGTTGGTGCCATTGCCAATCCTCAGCAGAGCCAGAGCTTCGATGGCGAGCGTGTCTCGTGACGCTGCGCTTGGTTGGCCGCCTGCTGCAACTGTTGCCAGCTGGTTGCCGTTTGCTGTCGACTTCGGGGTCCGGCTTTTGACCTTGTTGCTGCTGGCTGCCTTGTACCCCCAGCCCGTCGTGCAAGAATCCCTGGTTGCGATGAGGGGCTTGGGTGTCCAGCTGAAAAGTGTGCGCCGGAATGGCGCGGCGAGTTGCCAGTTCCTGGACGCCAACAGCCTCAAGTCCGTTGTCATCAACGAGGGCATCCAGATGTGTGATGTGCGGTACTACATGGCGCTGGTGGTGGTCGGCCGCAAGTCCCTCGTTTTGCTGTTCGATAACTCTCGACCCCGATTGCCGTTACTGAGCAAGGCGTACCGACAAATATCCCCCGTTTTGTTCCCGGAGGTCTGCGAGGCGGACGTGGAGCGGTACTTGAACGCCAGCACCAGATGACCGCGCGCGGCAGGGGAGGCCGCCAGCCAGCAGCGTCGGCTTCTGCTGCGCACGCATGAGACAGGCTCGGAAAAATCATCAGAACACAGGCCAGGGGCGACACATGCCAGTGGGCCCCACTTTGAAGTAACTCGTGGGCGCACGGCTCTCCACCACACGCCTGCGCCGGAGCCAGCGCGCATGCGCGACAAACTGCCGCACCTGCGCTGGGCGCTGGTGGCTGCAAGGTGTCGGCGGTATCGCGGGCAGGCGCACAGCGCGCTGCAGCTGCTGGTGGTCCGCTCACGCACCGGATCGTGCCCTCAGCTGGACAGCAGGTGCAGACACCGCGGCTCCGTCGGCGTGCGTTGTGGGCGGAGCACACACGGACGAGGCTTCAGCGATGCGATGAAACCCTGCTGGTCCCGCATCCGCCTTCACTCCCAGCCCTGTTCGCTCACCCGCTGCTGTTGCCCCGGTCGAGGCACCCCCACGCCACGGCACACGGGATTTCCACACACCGGGCGGCACGTGACCTCCCCGAAGCCGCATTGCCGCGAACTCGCCGCCACGGTGTTGCCCCGCGAGGCCCGCTCAGGGTGCCCCTGACATCAGCGGAATAACGGCAGCGGCAGCAGCCAGCAACAGCAGTGCGGGACGTCGCGTCCTTCTCGAGCGCACCCGTACATGTGTGATGCTGTTGCCACGGGGCTTGCGCAACGTCTCGACTGGGCCTTGCTCCGATATTCTGACCAACCCCCGACGGCATGTGAAATCGTCTGGACAGGGGGGTTCGGGGCGCTCATCAGCCGTGTGCAGGATGCTCCGCCTTCCAACTCTCGAACCACGTCGAGACTCTCCCGAGACTGCCCTCTATGTCCTCCAGTGTGTTGCTTTGAAGCTCGTGCACGATCTCCTCCGCGTAGTTCTCGCGCGCCTCTTCTGCCACCACGCACATAATCTCCGCGCTGACGTTTTCCTCGATTTTCTTCGAGCTGTACCCACGCGCTGCCAAACGGTCATACAACACGGTGTTGTCGGTTCGAAGCACCAGCACCAGGTCAAACCACCGCTCAGGGAAGAAGTCCACGGAGTGGAACTCTACAACGTAGCCGCCCGCCGACATGAGCGGCTCCAAGTCATCCAGCAGCTTGTCCTCGGACGACTGGTCCAAAATGAAGGCGTCAAACTCGGCGTCCTTCCCTGAGTGAAACCCCTTCTCCTTGATCACGTCACCAACGTTGAGGTACGTCAAAGCTGTGCGCTCGGCGACGGCTTGTGACAACGTCGACTTTCCCGTTCCTGGTGTCCCGGTCACCAGGATGTTTGGGAGCTTACGTTCCGAGACGGCGGCCATTTTCACCTGAGTCGTGAAAGATGAAGCGCGGTATGGCACCCTGTTGACGCAGGGCACGGGGCATTCGCGGGGGCGCACGTATTCGGCGAGTGAGCGAATCGGACGGTTTCGTTACACGGATCTCTCGGATCCCAGTTCGGCGCCTGCAACGTCTCTTTCACGTTTGTCGACGGCGAAGTGCTTGCAACGCAGCCAGGCCTTGAGTCAAGCGGGTTGATCGAGTGCAGCTCCGCAGCAACGCGGAATGAGCGTTGCCTGCCGACTTGTTGGCGAGTCGTTTGCACAAGCCTTTTGAGTGCAAGTGCGGCTTGCGCCTGACACCGTTCGTCGCGTTTTCGTCTTTGAGCTCCAGCCAGTCCAACAGCACTGCGATGCATGCTACCGGTGGCGGGATGTGCGCCACTCCAGTCCGACCTCGAGAACGTACTCGAAAGCGCAACTCACACATCCCACATTGCAAACGCGTGTGGCAAGTCGTCACTTCGGCTGCAGCTCTCCATACAGACCACACGTCACCCACCAGCTGGAGTGGTGCACAACAGTGCTTCCGCTGCCCGAATAGGGCGCCTCCCTCACCCTCCCGCACCCACCACGGGCTGCCCAGGGCTCCGGCAGAGGCGCCCGTCGCAGCCTGACGTCCAACAGCTCCTCCCTGTCCCCGCACCTCATCATCACGGGCTGCCCAGGAAGGCGGGCACGTCAGCGAAGCTGCGTCCGTCGTCCCGCAGCGTGAACCGCTCCAGCAGGCGGCGGATGACTGGGTGGGTGGGGGCGGCGATCTCCTCCGCGAAGCTGCGGCCCCGCATCTTCACGCCGAGGCCGGCACCGCCCGCTGCTGCGGCAGCTGCAGCCGTCGCGGGTGCGGCGGAGCCTGCTGTCGCAGCTGTGGGCTCCCTGCCGGCTGCGGCGGTTGCGTGCGCGGCACCGCCCTCTGCCGCCCCCGCAGCCAGAGCCTCGTAGGTGCGCATGGCTGCCATGAGCCGCTGCTGCGCCAGCGCCTGCTCCGCGGGGGAGGCGGGGGTGGCGGGGCTGCTGTGGCCGGCCGCGGAGCGGGGCGGCGACAGCGGCCCCCGCGCGGTATCGGCGCCGGTGTGAGGCGCCCCTGCGGCAGCAGCAGCAGCAACACGCGGCCCGTGCGAGGGAGGCGGGGGCGACAGCGCGCTTTCAGTCACTGTGATGGGCAGCGGCGCCAGCGGGCCGAGCAGCGACGGCGCGGCCTCGCGCGCCGCCGCGATGGCGTCCAGGCGCTGCAGCATGTCAAATACGACAGACGGAGGGACGACGCTGTCCTGCTTGTACTCTGGGTGCCCCGCCACGAAGGCGCGCTGCCAGCTCGCACCCGTCATGATCTCGCCCGTGGCGCGCCCCGCCACGAAGCGCAGGTAGTGGTCGACGGCGATGCGCGTCTCCGCGTCGCACTCGATGACGTCCAGGTAAGCGAAGACGAGGGGGATGAGGCCGGGGAAGGGGCCCTTGCCCAGCAGAATCTCTGCGGCGCTCATCTCCGCGTAGGCGTCCTCCTCGGGGTCAAGGCCCGCTGCTGCAGCCGCTGCCGCTGCGGAGGGCTCGGCAGGGGCGGCTGCGGGGCCGCCGCCCCCGGGTCGCATCACGTGCTTGCGGAAGAAGAAGGTCTGCTTGGAGGCTGCCTCGCGCTCGCGCGCCCGCTCAAAGTTCGCGTCGACCTGCAGGGACCAGGGGGGCAGGCAGACAGGCGGGTGGGCATGGGGGGAGCGAGAGGTGAGGTGAGGTGAGGCGAGGGCGGCAGCGACGCAGCAGTGGCTTGCAGAGGGTGGCAAGAGTGTGCGGCACACACGAGCCCAGCCGACACGAATGCAGCAGCAGGCCAGCCCCAAAACCGCAGCTTCATTCGACTGCCAAGAGCCACACACACACACACTAGGCCGCGTCATCCGCCGTTCCCAGCATGGATGCCGGCGTCGCCACAGCTCGCCGCGCGGGCGGTGTTGTGGCGCAGTGCGCTGCAGTGCAGTACAGTGCAGTGCCGAGCAGCGCCGCGCGGGCGGCGCTGTGGTGCAATGCAGTGTCGAGCGCGCCACGCCACGCACCTTGGAGAGGGGGATGTAGAGGTTGAGGTCGAAGGAGAGGATGACGCGCGACAGCAGCACCACGAACACCGTGAAGGCCGCGTTCTCAAAGTCCGTCACCTGCGCCTCCATCGTGCGCAGCTCCACGCGCCAGCCCATGTCGGGCGCGTCGGGGGGTGGCGGCTTCCAGCGCACGGAGCGCCAGTTCGTGCTCTGGATGTTCTCAAAGTGCTCGCTGCTGAGGGCGTCGTCCAGCGTGATCCGCTCCTTGAAGATCACGAGCGGGTCGCGCACGAAGAGGTGCGCGATGTGGCGGGACAGACGCTCGTCCACGCCCGCCTCGCGCAGGATGGCAGACGCCTCCTCGTCGTACGCGAGCGGCACGTCGTTGTAGCCCTCCTTGGCGAGCGGGGACGCCGAAATGAAGCAGTCGATGGAGGAGTAGCGCGACTTTGAGATGGGGCGCACGCCGCCGCCTGCGCTCCCCGCGGCGGCGGGTAGGGCCATCCAGGAGGGGAGGCACGAGTCGTAGTGGTGCGCGCTGCCCGCCGCGGGCGTGGCCTGCGCCCCCGCCCCAGCGCTGCCGTCGCCAGCGGAGGCGGTGGTCGTGGCTGCGGAGGCGGCGGGGCCGGCCGCATCGCCGCAGCCAGCACTAGAGGCGGCGCTGTCAGGCGCAGCAGCCGCGGCGGCGGCCGCAGCGCTCGGGCAGCAGCAGCCGCGCTCTTGTGGGGTGCGGCAGTCCACGGACGCGGCGATGACGTCCCACCGCGTGTCCGTGTCGGCCAGGTGCCCGCGCCAGATGGGCGCGTTGGCCGTGAGGGCCATCATCAGCGGCGACAGCACGTGTAGCTGGTCGTACAGGTACCGTGACTCCGCGAGGTCACGCGCCTGGAACGTCACCTGCAGGCAGCAGCAGCCCATGCCGAAGACCATCGCGTCCATGTGGATGTGCTGCGGCTCGGGGGCGTGCGCGGGACCGACGGACGTGTCGGCGTCCCAATCTCCAGTGGCGCGCGCGTGCGCCTCCGCGCCGCCCGCGAAGATGGCGGCTTCCGGCAGGCGGGAGGACGCGTCGTCTGCGGCGGCAGCCAGGGCAGCGGCCCTCTCGGCGCCCAGGCCGCCCCCCGGCCCTCCCGCGAGCGCGGCGGCGAAGGCTGTAGGCCCCTCCGCGCCGCCGCCGTCAGCGGCAGCGTCCACGGCGGCGATGGCGGCGCCTGGCTGCGTCTTGGCGTCCATGAAGAGGGGCATCTGGATGGGCACCTTGCGCCCGCGCCGCTTGCGGATGTTGGCCGTCAGGGTGCTGCAGCAGGCAGCGAGCGGGCAGGCAGGGGCGGCATGATGATGACTGGCAGGAGGAGGGCGGCGTGAACTGATGCGTCATGATGATGACAGGCAGGGGGAAAGTGCAGCGAGGCGGCAGGTGCGGCAGCGCTGTGCAGACAGTTGAACATGACGTGAGTCCGCCTCCACTACGCATCCCCCTCAGCGACCCCTCCGACCTTCACGCACGTCAGCTGCGCTCACTCACCCGAAGCGCGGGTGCGGGCTGATGCAAGCGTCAGGCACGTATGCGGAGCGGCTGAAGGGGCCGCCCGGGGGCAGCGGCGGATCGGTGAAGGCCCCCGGCGCCCCCAGCAGCGGGTAGTTCACGATGGAGACGGGCACCACACCGCGCGGGCAGAGGGCGGCGATGCGGTAGCGCCTGCAGCGGCCAGGGGCGCGAAGGGTTGACGGCGGGTGTGCGAATGTGATGGGCAGATGCCAGGATACCACAGCCCAGGACACCACAGCTTCCGCGCAGCCGACAGCGTGATGCGCCATTTGTCGGGTGGCTGCAACAGGTGGACAGACGGCCCGCTGCACTGCCCCGCGCACCAGCTCCCGGCGCCTGTCCATCTCTCTCTCTGTGTGTGTGTGTCTCCCGCAGCCCCACTCACCGCATGGCCATGTTGACCTCCACGCGCCGCAGGTCGCTGGTGTCCCCGCCGTACGGCGCGCCAGGGGTGGCCTCCACCATCCAGCTGCCGTACTCCGGGCGCCACGCGGAGGCAATCGGGCTGCACGCGGGAGCGCAGGCACGAGAGAAGGCGCAGGACGACAAGCGCGGTGTGGAAAACTAAAAGGGATGCGGCTCGCTCTGCGACGGCGGGAGCGTCCCTTCGCCGGAAACGCACAACTTCATGGCCTTGTCCTGCGCCTCCAGCGCATGCACCAGCTCGGGCGCCGTCAGAGAAATAGCCGTGCGCCTCTCCTCGTCGAAAAAGCGCACCAGGTGATACTCGATCTGCACGGGTCGCAAGCGTGTGCAGCAAAGCAATCAGAGTTCACCCGCAGTCGCCCTCAGGGAGCTTCCGTCGAGTCATGTCTCCCACTCAGAGCACGACCTCGGCTTTCAGAGGAGCGCTAGGGCGCATGTGCCGACGCAACTTAGGCGCTCTACGCGAGGCCTACGTCCGGTAGCGCTGTGCAACGGCGACGGGCCAGCCAAGGCTGCCACGAAGTCGCACGTGTCAACAATTTCCGTCGCAAGGCGCCCGGTGTACTTGCCTCATCGCCCCACTTGAGCACGTCATTCTGGCGGTGCTTGACGCGATGGAAAGTGTGTAGGAACTGGAGGATACCGTGCTTGCGCACTGCAAGCGACAAAGCCGCAAGATCGTTCACGTGCAGATGATGCACGCTCGCGGGATACAGCTCGCGGACGCCGGCGAACCGTCATCGAAAAGCGGATATCTGCAGTCAGCGCACCGTAAGGGATGTGCTCGAGGGAGGCCGGCCACGACAACGGCGTGCCGGCCTCGAGAAAGCCCATCTCTTGCGCTGGGCCGCTCGCAGCTCCCAATAAGACGGGTCCAGGCCGGATGCGGCTAAAAATCGAACACAATCGAGGATACGTCGCCGAGTGTTGCGAATCTGCGAGGAGTCGGAGCGAAAAGTGTTGCCCGCGTGTGACCTCGCCCAGGATTTCCATGCACGAATTCCGTTGTCTGCTCAAGATCAAAACGATGACACTGGCGCTTCTGTTGCGCGAAATTATTGGAGCACACCTCTGCAGGGCACGCCACAGCTCGAAAGCAAATCATCCCTCGCTCTTCCCATCCGGTTTACGATTCTGCATTCGAGAACGGACACGCAGCGTTCGCACGATGTCGTTCTCTTCAGAGTGACCATTGGTTTCGCTGCGCAACAAAAGCCCTGATGCCACACCCATCGTCATGAGCGGCACTGAGACTCCTTCCATTGATTTAGGGCTGGGTGCCGAGGATGGCAGTCCTGTGGCTGTGGGGCGCTTGTCAAAAGTCACTTCGTCGGGTCTGCCGTCGCTCGAAGGGCGTTTGGGCGAAACACCCTCCGATGCTATTGAACGCTCCACCTCCGTGACGAGCCTGAAGAAGTTCTTTCGGTTGCTGAGCGACGTGTCGCTGGATCACTTGTCGGAAGGCGGCGAGTCTGACTCGGATGCTGCCTCTGTTGCCTCGAGCCGCTCGAGTATCGGACGCAGCCCTGCGCCTAAATGGAAGCCCACTGGCCTCGCTAGGCCACAAAATGACTTGCCACCACTGAAGCACCTTCCTGATCATGCGCGCGATGTGGCCAACATCCTGCTGATGCTCAAGAGTGATGCCGCAGAGCTCCTGCAGGGTGCCGACGCCATGGATCCCGCGGTGGCGTGGCACAGCTGCAACATCCTCGCGTCCTTCTCCATCTTCCGCACCCGCCTCGCGGTCCACTTTGAGGTGCTAGAAGTCATCATCTACCCGTGGCTCGCGCGGCGTGCGGCGGTGCCTCCGCAGCTACACAGCACGCACAGCGAGCTGCTGCGCCTCTGCCAGCAGTGCGAGGACGCCTTGGCCGCAGCCATCCGAATGGCTGCCCCTGCAAGCGGCAGCAGCGGCGGCAGCGCGGGTGCGACGCCAGATGCAGGGCCTGTAGTCGCTGACCCAAGCGGAACTCCTGTCGGGGGAGCTGGGGCGGTAGTGTCTCCGAGCCTCCGCAGCTGCGCGGCGGACGCGCGCACCCTCATCCGCGGGCTGTGCACAGCGCTGGGCGACGCCCTGCGAGAGGAAGGCCACACCGTGATCACGAACCTGGATGCCCACTTCACGGCGCGGGAGTATGAGGTCGAGGTGCGGCCTCGCTTCTGGCGGCGCTGGCTGGAGGCGCTTGCCCTGTCGATGGCGCAGCAGCGGGCTGCAGTGGCGCCGCCGTCCGTGAGCGCGCTGGCTACTGGCCGGGTACCGTCGCACGGCAGCCGCGGGGCCCACTCGCCGCCTCACGCAGGCAGCGCAAGAGGGGCAGCGGACCGCAGCGCTGTGCTCGCTGGCGCTGCTTCATCGGTGCCGTTGGAGGGCGGCGCTCAGTCGCTGACGAGCGCGCTGCTTGCTGCGGGAGTTCCCGCGGATGCTGGAATCGCTCCCACGGCCGGGCCGGCTCGCGAGGGGCGTGCCCGCAGTCGGGGCTTCTCAGCCGCTTCCTTCGGCCTGTGCATGGGTGCAGGCGCCCTTGCAGCTGGCGTCCCGGGTGCACACGCCGACGTGGCGGCTGCCACCGCAGCTGCAAACGCAGGGAGCGCTGTCAGCAGTGCGACCCTTGCGCCGGACGCGTCTCTGAACACCGCTCGCAGTGCGTCAACGGGCTCCGCGGGTCCCGGCACGAGTCGGCTGCCTACCTCGCGATCCAACCCTCATTCCCCGAGTCATGCTGGCCAGCAAGCGCTCGCATCAACGGACAGCCACGCTAGTATGCCGCCAGCTCAGCTGCCGTCGCCAGCGCAGCCGCTTGAGCCTCGTGCCGCGGACTTCGTGGAGGCGTTGGCGTCGCTGCTGTCGTGGCTCAACCATCAGTACGGCTCCCACAGCGATGATGCGGCGTTCGTGACGAATTCAGTACTCTCTGCGGTCTGCCCTGAGGCGAGCACCGCTCCCGGTAGCAGTGTCGGCGGGGCAACGGGGACGAGTGGTGCTGTCAGTCGCAGCGCTGCTGCTGGTGAAATTAGCGGGATTGCCGGTCGAGCGCGGGCAGCGTCCGACTCCGCTGCCGTGGGCGGCGGTGCAGCAGCACCGGAACTGACGCCTCCATCCCTCGTGGAATTGCCGCGAAGCGTGATTCTCTCCCGCTACGCTTCCGAGTGGCGCATCAACTGGCACGTCCACTTCCGCACGCCGCTGCGACGAGTGCTGGCTGCGGTGTTCGCAGAGGGCTTCGGCGAGGACGCGGCACCTTCCGTGTGATCCGGCTCGTTCGCGCTGCTGGGCTCGCTACTTGCGGCGACGCAGGGAAGCAAGTTGACCGGCTGATCATGAGAGCCACCGGCAGTCCCGGCAGCTGGCCTTGACGCTGTTGCTGCAGCTGCACCTGCACCGAAGCGATGTAGTCATAGCACATGAAGTAGTCAGCTGGCGTATATCTTACGCCTGTACCATCACCAGAGTGCCGTGTGCGGCATCAAGCGACGCGATTGTGGGAACTGCAAGTCCACACCGCTGTCCTGCTCAGAGCCTGCCATCTGTGAAGACACAGTTCGCAGCGCGGTATCGACGAGATGCCTGGAAACAAGACGCCTGGATGTCCTGATGTCCTAGCTATAGCGTCCAATGGCACGGTGCCACCCCGCCCGCCTGCTATGAGAAATCCAATGGCAAGCTTTTTTGGCTACTTGTGAGTGTATGGTGAGAACTGCGTGGCTAAAATGTACGGACGTCGCCCCTTCGCGACGCCACACTGTCACGGTGTGGCACCAACGGGGCCGCACGGGCGTGCTTGCCGCTGCTGCGCTTGTGGTTCGGTGCTCGGCGCCGGCCGCTTTGAAATAACTCTTCGAGGTTTGCGCGTCAACTTTGGACAGCTTCGACCGCAGACAGTACGACGTTGACGAGGATTCGTGTTCGGTGATCAGTTGGCATTGACGTCGTGACTCTCCTGAGTAACTGTGACGAAATCGGACGTGCAGCTGGCGTTCGATTGCTCGATCGCTGAATGCATGAGGAACAGCACTGCCATATTCCGCTGTTCGAACGTGCCATGGCCAGCGCCGCGACGATGATCACATGAGGATTGAAACGCGTCAACTCCAGGAAAGAGCGCCCAGCATCTTCCAGCGGCACCCGTTCGCTCTGTGAGCTGTCCGCACACCGGCACCGTTATTGAGCCCCGCATTCCCCGGCCCCGGATCGCATTCGTTCCGATGGCGAAGAAGCGGCTCCGACGAAGACGTCGGCCGCAGAGCGACGCGGCTGCGGCGTGACACCATGTTGGGCGTTGATCCCGCGACGCTAAAAGCGTTCAAGTCATTCATGCCAGTCCCGTTCGCCACCCCATCGCTTCCCAGCAAGAAGCTGGTCCAACATCGCAGCACCGGGCTGACACCGCCTGCGTCGGGTTTCACTGAGCGATGGGCAGCAGTCGCTGCGCCATCCAGAGCAGCACGCTGAGAAAGCGCTGTATCCCAACCCGAATCGTAGCTGCAAGCCTTTTCCGTGAGTCCCGGCGAGCCGTATGTTGCCTGATTACGGCGTCAGGTTGGCGCGTCCCCTCCTCCTGCGACGCGCAAGAAGCTTTCGCCCCGATGTCGAGGAGTTCCGGACGAGAAACCCATGGCGCCTCTTCTTCCGGATGACTGATGGCTGGTATGTTCGCTGGATCGTGAGGATTGCTGACTGGAGAGCTTCCAACACTCGATCACCAAGGCTCGGGCTCTCGGCACTAACCTCTGCCAGCGCACCGCTGCCACAAACGGGCACTGGCATCGCACTACGAAAGACATGGGGAACCGCAGCTGCGAGGCGACGGCCGAGTTCCACCGGTGCGGCGGCTGCTATTCTGACGGCGGCCACCGATGCAGCCTGCACGAAAGGGGCGGGTCCCACCCGTGCCAAGCGCAGCGCCATGGCGGCCATTGTGGGTCGTTTGCGTGTTAGTCACAAGATGCGTCGAAACCAGAAGGAAACAGCTCGTCGGTCTCCGGTTGAACCTCGACAGCTTTCGCGGATGAAAATGGCTGCCATCAACGAAGACGGACGGATTGGGTTCTTGTACGAACGATATGCACGAGGTGGACCAGTCATTTCAGTGTTTTCAGCTTCCAGTTGTTAATTTCGAGCAGATTTGAGACATATTTTCTCTTCCCCAGACATAGCTGTTCAAACGCACTGCCGCAGGCTCGCAGCTGAGCCTGCAGCGATCGCCGTCGGTACCCATAATCGAAATGCTTCACAGGTACGGCTCACTCGCTGAGTCAATGTCGCTCCCGCTAGAACATACGGACGCGGGCGTGAGCTCGGGGTCGTCGTTCCTCAGCAGCGTATCCGCAACGTGGCAGGTGGTTGCGGAT
>Ga0208629_100369_pt1 | contig 22250 bp, 22 predicted proteins | sample LakWasMet19_HOW5_2_FD_183865 | JGI IMG/M metagenome (GOLD analysis project Ga0208629, IMG submission 183865) | Freshwater sediment methanotrophic microbial communities from Lake Washington under simulated oxygen tension - Sediment Metagenome... | ecosystem: Environmental > Aquatic > Freshwater >... | reverse complement strand
GGATGGCCTCGATCTCATCAAAGAAGGAGATCAGATTGGCGGAGGCGATGGCGCCGCGAGTACCCGCGTGCGCTTCTGAACGGCCGCCGGTGTCAGCTGCGTGCACCTCCGCGAACGCCCAACTGACTGCCGTGCCGTCGCTCAGGTGCTGGGTGGCGGGCGCCAAATGACGGTCACCAGCACCGCTCATGGCTGTGACGCCTGCCGTTTGCAATCAGTAACTCGCCGCCAGGCGTCGTCCGGCCGAGAAGTCACTCAACGACATCCGTATCGGCTGTCATTCGTACGCGTTTTCGAAGCCCGCAACAATATACAACAGCTCGTTAGTGAAGCAAGGGGAAAAGAAACCGGCTGTTTGCGTTTGGCATCCGATCTGAACGCCGGGTCTCGCTATTTTCGGCTTCGAGGGGGCGGACGATTCATCAGTCACCGACGGAGGTGAAATCGGAGGCGGCGCGCTCCACATAGATCCTGCGCTTGATTTGAAATCTGCGGTTCTTCGAAGCAATGTTGGTATTGTTACACGCGAGGTGGACTCAGCACCAGACAACGGCGTCACGAACGCGGCTCGCGGGCTCTTCCCTAAAGTCGGCATCGCGTGCTGCCTCGCCGCGCACGGAATGGCAACCGCCAGCACTTGTGCGCGCACTAAGATCTGGTGCGGCGCTATGAGTGGCACCAGCGCCGATGGTATTGACGTGGCGTTCATCGAGCTCCCAAGCCACACCAGCAGCAGCATCGACGAGATCTCACAGGAGGCGCCAATCCCTACAGGCGATACAGCCACCCAGCCCGGCTTCCGCCTGCTGCACCACTCCGCCTCGCCGTACAGCGACGACCTAAAAGCCCGCATCCTCGCGTGCCGCAGCCCGGGAGCGGCCGTGACGCTCTCCGAATTCACGCGCCTGGGCGATGACATTGCGACTGCATACGCTGCCGCCATCGCGGCTGCAGCGCGCGAGGCGGGGCTGGACCTCACCCGCGACGTGGCCGCCTGCGGCGTGCACGGGCAGACGCTGTTCCACGACCCCCCACGCACGCTGCAGCACATCAACGGCCCGCTGCTGGCGGCGCTGCTGAACTGCCCCGTCATTGCAGACTTCCGGCGGGCTGACTGTGCCGCGGGCGGGCAGGGCGCGCCGCTCGTGCCGTACGCTGACGTGGCCCTCTTCCGCAGCCGCAGCGTGAACCGGGTGCTGCTGAACCTGGGAGGGATTGCCAACATCACGGTCCTGCCCGCCCTCTGTCCGGCTGCCGCTGACGGCAGCAGCGGTGACGGTGCGGGAGAGGGCACAGGCAGCTGCGAGCGTGCTGGCGCTGCTGTCGCAGCTGCTGCGTGGCCAGAGACAGCTGAAGCGCGGTCTGGCGCTGCTGGGCCGGCTGACGCTGGCCTGGCGGGAGTGCTTGCCTTCGACACGGGGCCAGCCAACTGCATCTCAGACGACCTGTGCCGCCTGTGGCGCGCTCACCCGCAGCAGCCGCATGCGGCTTGCGGCCGATTAACCAGAGCTGCAACAACGCCTCTTGCTGTTCCTGCCGATAGAGCAGCTGCCAGGCGTGACACGAGCCCACCGCATGACCGCAGCAGCTCGTCGCCACCCATCGCCTCCTCCTCCTCCACTTCCTCCTCCTGCTCCTGCGGCTGCCTCCCCCACGCTGACTACGACGACGGGGGAGCCATCGCGCTGCGTGGGCGCGTTCACGAAGGCATCCTGGCCGCTGCGCTGGCGGCAGATCCCTATTTCGCGTGCCCGCCCCCCAAGAGCACAGACACGCCGCAGATGCTGGCTGCGTGGAGGCGGGGCGTGGTGCTTGCCGCTGCTGCTGCCGCTTCTGGAGATGCTGCTGCCGTTGCTGACGCTGCTGCCGACTCTGTTGGCGAGGTTGCAGCTGATGCAGGAGCGGCAGGGGCTGCCGCTGTGACGACGAGTCGACGCGCAGAGACAGAGACAGGCGCAGCCGCCAGTGCGGCAGGGGTGGCGGCAGCAGCGGCAGCACGTGCTGCCGTTGCAGCCCAATGCAGTTCATCCGTCGGCGGCAGAGGCGCCAGCGCCACACCCGCCTCGCTCACCCCCTTGACCCTGCGGGGCGTGAGCCTGCCTGACCTGCTCGCAACCGCCTGTGCGTTCACGGCTGAGACGGTGGCCCGCGGCGTCGCAGCGGGCATCTCCGCAAGCGTCGCTCGCATGCGCAGCGCCGCAGCTGCTGCATCGTCGGCTGCGGCGCCACCTGTTGTCGCTGCGGCACCCGCCACTGCCGCCGCAGCCGTGGACCGCTGCGATGGAGTTGAAGCATGCGCCGATGCCGCGTGCGCCGACGCAGGCACTGTTGCACGGCACACACCCAGCTGCACCGACATCGGCAGCGAGAGCGGCAGCGGCTGCAACTGCAGCAGCAGCAGCAGAAGTTGTGGGGGCGACACCGCAGGCATCGACACAGGCAGTACCACTGCTGTGCACCCATGCGCAGCCCGCGCCCGCACCTGCTGGGAGGTGGTGGTGTCGGGTGGCGGCGCCTCCAACGCTTGCATGATGCGAGAGCTGCGGCAGCGGCTGGCTGCTGGGGCTGATGAGGGAGGGGTGGGCAGCAGGCCGAGCGAGGAAGGAGCTTGCCTTGCTGCCCCCAGCGCCGGCGGCGCGGCCAGCCCTCCTGGTCACGCTTCCGCCTGCGCCGCCCACAGCCCGCCCGCCTGCAGCGCTGCGCCCGCTCAGCTGCGCGCAGCGGGCGCTGCCATTCTCTCTGTGCGTCCCTCCTCCGCTGCCCTCGGTATGCCCGAGGCAGCGAAGGAGGCAGTCGCCTTCGCGCTGCTGGCCGCTGCCTGCGCCGAGGGGCGGCCAAACAACGTGCCGGCGTGTACGGGGGCGAGCAGGCCAGTCGTGGGAGGGGTAATCGTGCCCCGCCCCTTCCCCGCTGGCGCGCCCGGGCTGCTGCCGATGCTGCCGGTGGCGGCGGCGTCTGCTGCCGGCGGCGGAGCTACGCTGTCGTGATGTGCACGGCACGGCGCGCCGTGGCACTTCATGCCGCTCTCAGGACAGTTGTCAGGGACGCGAAGCAGCGGCTCCCAAGCGGTATCGCCCACACCGTATCTCACAACACAACCCCGCAGACTTCGGGGCTCGGATCCGCTTGATGCGCCGGCGGTGCCTCAGCCATATGCGCATGCGGTGCAGCTTCTGTGTCGTATCCAACGCGCGTGCCAGTGGCACGTGGCGCAACGAAGGCACCTGAACACTTGAGTCACGGGCCAAGTGCCCCCGAGTCTAGTCGCTGCCCACTGGTGGCACGTGCTGGGTGCGCCACTGGCAGCGGGACCCAACGGCAACTTGCTGAACGGCTTGCGGGGCACTGCGTCATGACTGAAGTGTGAGTTGATCCCGGTTATATGCAACCCGCAGCGTCGCCTTCAACATTCCTCACTTTCAGATGGACCAACTCGGACCGTGCCACAGCAGTGCGCAGGCGGCGGTCGCGGGCGGCGGGCGAGTCTCGGCGACCGACTCGGCGCTCGATTGCTCGTGAACCCTGTCAGATATCTGAACACAAGACGAAGCTCAATCGCAAAGCCTGTAGGCTTTGTCCTGGATGTATCAGGATCGTGACCTGATGATGACAGCTAGAGCTGCACAGCTCAAAAACAAGCGAATCGTCTGTCCACGATGTTGCCAGTTCCGCATTCATGGAATTATCTTCACCGTGAGGGTAAACAGCGTAGCAGACGCCCTCACGACAACCAAACCCGATGCTTGCTAATTTTCCTTGCCAGCGGAGGAACGCAGCTATTCTGGGCACTGATTTCCGAGGATGGCAGTAGCTGTTGGCTCGGGGAAGGGCGGAGGCGGACTGCGGGCACCACGCATTCAGCCCGTGCATGAAAGTGTTCGAAATCTGCTGAGCGAGCTTGCTACAAGGGGGGCGGCGTGCGGTGGTGCGATAGAGGCTCTGTGCCGCGACCGTGCAGCAGAGTTCGCCACGCTCCCGGAGCCCGCTGCGTCAGTTCTGGTCAAGCACAGCATGGAAGTCGTGCTGCGGGTCGCGGCTTCGAGTGACGAGGCCGCTCAAGTTGACGCTCTTGCATCGCTGCAGCACCTTCTCACGTGCCCATCGCTGCGTAAAGTGGCCGGCGCGACGTCACGCAAGACGTCACTGGCCCTTCTCACGATCGAGGCGGCTGCCAAGATAAAACGCGAGCTTCCTCTCATCGATGCCGCTGCTTCCGCGGTCCTGCGTCGCCTACACGATGCAGGCGTGGGCATTGCACCGGCAGGGGCGCTGGATTCTACCACCACACCGCTCATTGCTGCGGTGCGCAGGAGTTTCGTGGGAGCCGCACAGGTGCTGCTGGACGCCGGCGCCGACATCAACGGCCATGCCGCCGACGGCTCTGACTGGCCGCTGTCTGCAGCCGCCAGGTCCGGCTCCGACGCTGGCATGGCGTGGCTGCTGGGACACGGGGCATCGCTCGCGGTGGTGAATCGGGAGCGACGGACCATCGCGCACGTGCTTGCGATGGCTGAGCACCCGATCCCCGCAGGCGCCACCCTGCCGTCGGGGGAGTTCCGCACCCGCTGGCTGCGGCGCACCGTCGCCGCAGAGCCCCGCCTGCTGGAGACGCGGGAGGGCCAGCGGCGCACGCCCCTGATGCTCGCTGCCGGGTCCACGTGCGAGGCGGGCGTCGCAGCGCTGCTGGAGCTGGGGGCGGACATCGGCGCGGTGGATGCGGGCTTTGCACCGGCCCTGGGGTACGCGGCCAAGGCCATGTCTCTGCCCGTGGTGCGGCAGCTCATCGCGGCGGGCGCAGCCAGCGCGGCGGTGTTGCCGCCGGGGTCGCTACAGGCTCGCACTGTAGCATATGCGGCGGCCTCCGCAGCCCTCCGTGCCGACCGCGGCTGCGGCATATGCGCTGCCCGCTGCGGGAGCAAGTTTCCAGGCGATTGCTCTGAGGGCGTGGACATTCTGCGTGCAGTGCTGGCCGCTGGCATGCGGGAGGCGGTGGGTGCAGACGGACACTCCCTGGGGGCCCTTGTGACATTCTGGCTGCGGCGCTTCGATCCTGCGTTCACAGTCGGCGCGGAGCACGCGCTGACGGTCCTGCAGGTGATGCATGCTGGCGGCGTGGACGTGCTGGCTCAGGGGCCGGCTGACACCGAGCCCGTTCTCCATTCCGCCACCCTCGCCAATGCCCCAGCGGTGGTGCGCTGGCTGGTCATCGAAGCTGGCGCGCGGGTGGAGGAGCGAGACAGCGAAAGCTACACGCCGCTGCTGGCCGCTTGCAGCAAGGGCATGTGGGCTGCCGCGCACGCGCTGCTGGACTGCGGCGCCCGGGTGGACGTGCATGTGGAGGGCACAGAGCTCGAGCGCTGGTGGCCGGTGTTGCGTGTGGCGAGTAACGCTGACTGCAATACCGCGCTGCTGAAGCGAATGCTGGCGGCTGACCCCGACAGCCTGCTGCGCAGCATTGCAGGGCTGACGCTGATGCACCTTGCCGCAACCAACAACAGCTTGCTGACGCTGCTGCTGGGCAGCGGGCTGCCGCACCTCGCCGAAGCGATCAACGCGGTGGCGACGCATGAGGGCGTCAGGTCGACGCCGCTGCACATCGCCTGTCGCACGGCGCACTGGGACGCCGCGCTGGCGTTTCTGGCCGCTGGTGCCCGAGTGGACATTGCAGGCCATATCGGCAGCAAGGCTCAGACGATCGCAGAGTGGGCCGACGGCAGCTCGGCCTGCAAGCACCGCGGGGTAAAACTTGCAATCGCTGCGCGGGCGAGGGAGCACGCGGCGCCGGCCAGTGCGGTGGCGAGGAGCCTTTCTCGTGCGGCCGCAGCCGCTGCCACTGGCGGTGCTGCCGTGGCGACAGCCAGCGGGGCTTCTGGTGTCACCGCTGGCTTTGAATCGGAGAGCGACTCCGACGATAGCTCTGCATACGCCGGAGCGGGCGCCGCAGTCGCAGCTGCGGCTCGGCCGGCAGGTGGCAAGAAGAAGAAGCCGAAGAAAAAGCAGCAGCAGCAGGCCAAGGGCCGCAAGGGGCCGCGCGCTGGGGCCAGGAACCGCGCAGAGGAGGCTGGTATCGACGACGATGCAGCAGCCCCTGCAGCAGGCGCGCCTCATACCGCTGCTGCTGGCATCGCCGCCGCCGTCGCCGCCGCGCCATCTCCGTTGTCTGCAAGCGGCTCCGCGGCGTCAGGAACAAGTGTGGCCGCAGTCGCAGCGGCCGCCGCTGTCAACACGTGCGAGGAGGGCCCTGCCACGCTCAACACGTGCGAGGAGGGCCCTGCCGCTCTCAACACGTGCGAGGATGGCTCTGCCGCCGCCGACACTGGTGGCGCAAGCAGCCTGCAAGCGTCGGAGCTCAGCGCGCCCGCTCTCAACCTGCCTGAAGACCCCTCCGTGTTGTCTGCGGGCAGCAGTGGGGGCGACCATGCACTCGTCACCGGTGTGGGCGCGGCCAGCCTCAACACCTGTGAGCCGGGCCCGGGGTCGGCGTCAGATTGAGTGCCGCAAGCATGTGTGAGCCGGCCGCAGCAGAGGGGCACGTAGACGCGCTCAGAGGCCGCTGAGCGCAGCGCCGTCCAATTCCGTCGCCGCACACTGCCTGCTGCCTTGCAATGCAATCAGGGTGACGTCCACAGTGCCTGCATTGCCAAGCTACCCACCGCCGTGGTTGCGGGACGACAAGAGGGCCGTCTTGCTGCGGCCCAAGCCTGGGCTCAGGCTGACGTGGTGGCACAAGCGGTGTATCATTTGGCTGGGCTGCCGCACGGGAGCGCGATGTGTAGAGTGCGACCCGAGGGAGTGTCGCTGGAAGTCGCCGTATAGTTAGAGAATCCACGTGTAGTGTAGTGGGGTTACCATATGTGTGCAGCGATGTGGCTGCAAGTGCCAGCATTGGACGCCGCTTGGGGCTGCCCGCCGCAGACGCAGGCGTATTGTTCCTGGGGTACTCCGACAAACGGTTGTTGTTTCGCATGGCGACGCAGACGGCCGCATTGGCAGCCGTGAGGCGTGCCCTGCCCCTCACATCCGCGACTTGCCCGACATATATTCGCCCCGACCAGACCATATTGCGCTGATTGACATTCGAACAGTTGAAGCTGACTGCGATCGGGGAATATGGTCGAAGTTGCTGTCACAGCGATGATGTGCACGTCTGCCAGGGTGGACATGGAAAGCGTTGTGCCCTTTCAGTCGTTAATCTACTAGGGCACACAGTTGACTCACGGTGCACTAGGATTTCATTTGCGGCAGAGCTCTCGAGAGTTGCCCGGTAGTCCAGACCACCGTAATGGTTTGCACCTCGTGGGCAGGCTTGGAGCAACAAAGTGGAAGCTTAAAAAGGCAAGTACTGCGGGACGCCAGGGCGGCAGCAGAGGGGCCCGCGCAAACCCATAATTTGGGCCAGGGATCCGGCTGCGGCCAGTGGTACCCGAACCCTGTGCAGTCGCGCACCAGCGGTACCGTATCCGTGCCGCCAGCATGGAACGCCGGAAGACGCCAACCGGCCTGCTGGCACGTAGTCAAGCAGCGGCACACCGCATCTTCCCAGCCGTGGCAGATCGACACCGGTCCTCCACGTGACGGCTACGACACAGTGATGACACAGCTATGACACAGCAATGGCCCGCGACCCGTTGATGTCCACATGACAACTGTGCTTGCGGCCTCACGACAACCCAGACACGTTGGCTGCAATAGCGAGCCAGACAGCCGCCCGTCGCTTTCGTGCGGAAGTTACATAGCGCAGATGCCGCAGGTTCTGGCGCATTTGGCTTGGGGCAGACTCCTGCCTCATTCGGCGCCACAGCTCATCGGCCGGCAGTCGGAGGGGCCTGTCACATGCTGCAACCCGGGCCCAATACACCCGTGGCGGAGGCAGGGGCCCGTAGAACGGCGCATCAAAGCACCCTGGGACAAGGCCATTCAACTTTCAGGTCGGCAGCAATATGGTGTTCAACAGCGTGAAGTTGCCCGCCCCCAGCACTCCGCCACAATATCATCGCTTCGCCACCGCGTCAGCCCCGCCCGCCCCATCGCTCGCACCGCCTGCAGGTGCAGTTGGATAGAACACCGCCAGCCACACCGTCTCCACATCAGGCGCAGTCCACTCCACGCGATGCCGCTCGTGAGATCTAATGTTGATCCAATCGCCGGGCTTCATCGACACCACGCGGTCACCCTCCTCAAAACGCAGCCGTGCCTCGCCCGTAATCACTGCAACCCACTCGGCTTCGTCTTGGTCGTACCAAAACCCAACAGGCGACGCGTGGCCTTTTGATACGATTCGCTCAATTCGCACGGGCGCGCCGGCGGTGGCTCGGCCTGTCGCCAGCGTTTCAAAGAACTCATCGGGCAAAGCTGACGGAATGGCGGCAAACAGGTTGCCTGAAGCCGCCATTTGAGCGGCGCGGTTTGCGGAATGCGGCGCAGTGAAACTTCCGACAGCGTGAAGCGGCGGCTCGAACCCCGCGACTTGCAGAAATGCGAACGACCGCAACGTAGCCCAGGTTGCGCCTCGATAAAAAGAGTTTCTTCAAGACAGCTGGCAGCAATCGTCAAGCTGGCGCGCAGCGCGAAACGGCAAAAACACGCAAATCAGAAATCGCGAAACCGCTGACTCATCGTCGGACCCAGCCGGCCCGGGAGTCGCAGGCAGCTTCGGCGCTGCGGCTGCTGCAACGCGGCCTGCGTCTCTGCCGAGGCCCGGTCGGACACCCCGCGGGAAGCCGGCCCCGCCGCTCCAGAGCTGCCAGTAGCCAGGACCGGGGCACCGGCCACTGGACAGTGCCTCCGAGTCGGGCCGAGGCACCACTGGCCTGGCACCGGAGGCGGCAACAATGCGGGAGCGGGAGCCGTCAGTGAGCGAGTGGCTGCCGTCACCGGAGCCCCGGGGACTCGGAGCTTCCCCGGCCGAGGCACCGCGGCCAGTGGTGGGCTGGTGACGCAGCGTGCTGCCGGCACCACACACGGTGCAGCAGCAGAGCAAGCCCCAGCCAGCCGGTACCGGCGTGGCTGTTACTCAGGCCACCCGAGTCAGGCGGCTCGCGCCCGGAGTCAGCGCTCGCATCAGACGCCGCCGGCGCCCGCGGTCGGCAGCGCGCCCGCGCCCGAGGAGGGGCCGTCGAGGATGGATCCAAGCGCCTTCTTGCCCTCCAGCACGTCCTCGCAGGCCATCTTGCCGTGCGCAGAGGAGCCCAGGTTCAGCACGGAGACCGCCGCGCGGCCCTTGGTGATCTGCTCCTCAGTGAACACGCGCTCCGTCTTCTCCAGCATCTTGACGCCGAGGGTCGGATAGGGGGCGGCAGGGAACAGCTTCTGCACCAGGCGGCCGAATGCGGTGATGCACACGACCACCGCCTGCGTGTTCTTGTCCTCCGTGAGGTCCACGGTGCTGAACAGCTCGAACTCCTTCATGCCCAGCGCGCGGGCAGCCTGCGGGGTGTGTGAGGGGAGCACGCAGCGGGAGGGAGCGGGCGGGTGGAAGACGCAGCGGGGCGGGACAGGCAGCCGAGTCAAGTAGCGGCTGCGGCACAGGGAGGAATGCCCTGCATGTCGCGCTAGAGGGCAGCCTGGGAGCCACCGGAGCGTTCAGCGTGGGCCTTCCTCACCTTGAGGAAGTTTGAGACGTTCTCCATCTGCAGCGGGCGCGCATGGGAGGCAGAGGGCGCACGACAGGCGGTCAGCACTTGGCAGCCGCATTCAAACCGAGAGGGCGACAAGGTGGCGCGCAGAAGGGCCGCAGGGTTCAGCTCGCGCTGCGTGTGCTGGAGTGCTGGGATGCACAGCATCTAGCATCGGCGGGTGCGGGAGTCGCACGCACCTTCTTGAAGGGCATCGTGCTGTTGTTGATCTTTGCGACCGAGCCGGGCTTGAACTTGTTGATAAGCTCGCACAATACAACGCCGTTTTTGAGACCCTCTGCGGATTCAACGACTCAACGACACACGGTAACCCCGGGGAGAAGTGAGCACGGCAGCGAGAAGCTACCGAAGTGGCTTGCCGGCCACGCATCGGCCGTAACACCAGCCCCCTCACACACCAGGGAAACCACCCTCCAGCGGTGCGCCCATGACGGCCTCCACCCATTCGTGGGCCTCCTTCAGCATCGTCTTGTCAACTTCCACAGCGCTCATTCTGTTGCAGGGTTGCGCAAGGCAGCGGCGGTCGAAAAATATGCGGGCGAAGCAGAATATGGCAATCAAGGTGTAAATGCGACAGTGGATAGTGCAGCACCATGCGGTGCGAACGATGTGCCGCGTGGAGGATGTGGGAGAAGTCGACTAAACAACGCGTCCGGGATCGGATCGGGAAGTCGTTGAGCACTTGAGCGCACCTGAACACGCGATTCGCCAACGACTCGTTCAACCATCGCACACCATGTAGCTGCCCACCACAGCAGGCGGCGGCCGCTCAGTTTCCGATTCCGATTCATCACACTGCGGTGTCTGGCAACCCCTTGCAACCGAGTCGGAACAGTTTGCGTGCGCCCGCGACGTCCACGCAGAGTGCACGCGTCCCGTCAACGTCACCGTCGATTGCTTGCGGAGCTGGCGCGGTGCGGCACTGCGCCACCAGTCTCTAACCTGCGCTGCGATGGCTCAATCAACATCTGAGGCCGGCACGGTGACGCCCGTGTCACCGCCGCCGATGGCGTGGGACTCCATCCGGTCGGGCGTCAAGCGCTGGGCGCTCGCCGCCGTAGCGGCGTGCCTGGCGGAGTCGGCCACCTTCCCGATCGACTTCTGCAAGACGCGGCTGCAGCTGCAGAACGAGATGGGACGCTCCCTCACCGGCGAGGTCGCTGCGCAGCGCCTTGGCATGGTCGGCACCTTTCGGCACATCGCCGCCACGGAGGGCCTGCGCGCCATGTACGGGGGCCTGCCCGCTGCAGCGCTGCGGCAGGCTGTATACGGCGGCATCGGTGTGGGGCTGTACGCTCCCGTTCGGGACCTGGTGGTGGGGCGAGACGTGGACCCGAAGACCGCGCCGCTGTGGTGAGTGCCTGCGTGCGGGGGCTGCGAGGTCTGTTGGGCTGCGGGGGAGAGGAGGCAGCAGATGCAGGGCTTGGGTGTGCTGCCGGTGGGGGTTCGGGGTCGACCTCAGGCGGCAGCATGGCACACATGGCACACGGGCCAGCAGCTCTGGGTCCGCCATCAACACCGGCTGCCTGAGTCGGCTGCCTGGGTCGGCTGCCGCATGGAGGGTGGGCGCGCACATGCGCTGCAATACAGGCGGGGCACTCGGCAGTCCACCAAAGGGGCTCGTGGCTGAGGATTGGAACCTGACACGCAGCCGAGCTCTGCAGAGCCTGACAGCTGCTGCAGCGCTGAGATGCGGAAAAGGGCTGTGGAGCTCGAAGACTCGGCTTTCCGTGGGCCCTCCATGCGATCTCGTGTGCTCGCTCTGTCTGTTCGCCAGAGGAGCCGGGGAGACATCCCTGGGCCCACACGTGCCTGGGGGCATATACGCTGCGCCCGATCACGCTGCACCCCCACAGGCAGGACGCTTGCTGTTGCCGTTGATCCCACGCCAGACAGCGTCGTCGCCTCGGCCCGTCAGTGGCGCCGCTTGTCGCGCAAGGGCTGCCGCAACTCTCGCCGGCGTACCGCGTGACTCTGAAGTACCGCACCGCACACCCGGCGCCCGATGCCGCGCATGTCCCTCTGACACACCCGCTCTCGCTGCGCCGCCCCCGCGCCCTTTTTCGGCAACCCCCTGCAGGCAGCGCATCGTGTCGGGGATGATCACGGGGGGCGTGGGGCAGGCTGTGGCGTCCCCAACCGATGTGGTCAAGGTGCGCCTGCAGGCGGACGGACGGCTGAAGGCGGTGGGCAAGGCCCCCCGGTACCAGGTGAGAGAGAGCTTCGTGTCGACGTTGCACTGCTGGGTACCTGGGAAAAAGGACAGCAACTCGCTCGCTGTCACAGTGTGAGGTGTCGCAGTGTTGACGGCCGTACTCCATGGGTGGGCACAGGTAGCGCCGTGTGGTCTCGCTGAATGCTGGGCGCTGCGAGCGGGGTGCAGGCGGAGTAGCCTCAGTGTGTGCGCAATCTCGTGTCTCTTAGCCCCGCAACCCCCTGCACTTGTGTCGCTCCATCCGTCACCCCCCTTCAGGGTACCTTCGATGCCTTTCGGCGCATCCCGCGGGAGGAGGGCTTCCGCGGCTTCTACAAGGGAGTGGGCCCCTCCGTGCAGCGGGCAGCCATCATCAACGGCTGCGGCATTGCCAGCTATGACCACACGAAGCAGGTGCGGCGCCAGGCTGCTGCTGACCGCGCCCTGCGGCTGCTGCTGCTGCTCCAGCTGCATCAATGCTTGCTGCGCATCAGCAGTGCCCAGGTCTGTTGTGTGCCGCAGTGCTGCTCTCACTGCCCTCCGGGGCTTTCCCTCGTCCCGTCCTACCGTTGCAGGTGCTAATACGGCTGCTTGGGACGGACGAGGGCGCCTCCGCCAAGGTGCTTGGGTCCCTGGTCTCAGGCCTCGTGTCAGCCCTCGTCAGCACGCCCTTCGACGTGGTCAAGACACGCATCATGAACCAGCCGCACGGAGTGGCGCCGCTGTACACGGGTGAGTTGCACCTGGCGCTGTGGTGTGCACATGTTGCTGTGTGCAGCGAAGCAGTTTCTGGCGCTCGAGCACCCTTTCGGCAATGACGCTTGAGCGCTCCCTTCGCCAATGGCGCTTGCGCCGCTTGACAGGCGTTTGCGTGACACGCGCTGAATGCCGTAGCGCTCTGTCTGTGATCCTATTTTCCCCCCTCCCCCCCGCTCCGCTGGTCTCTTGCATGACACGCGCCCGCTGCTGTGCGCCTCTGTCCCTCCCGCAGGCCCCGTCGACTGCGCGCTCAAGACCGTGCGCGCGGAGGGCCCCCTCGCCCTATACAAGGGCTTTGCGCCCGCGTATGTGCGCCTCGCGCCCTGGCAGCTGGTCTTCTTCTACTCCTTCGAGGAGATCAACAAGCTTGCGGGCCTGCGCGAGCTGTAGGCGCTGCGGGCGGGTGGTGAACGTGCTGCCGGCGGGCGGGGGATGCCGAAGAGATACTTGCGAACGCTGCCGAAAGTGCACTGCTTGCGCGGGCTGCTGTAGCCGTCGTGACTGCTGGAGGGATGGATGCACGCGCAGCCGTGGTGCTCAACCGGTTGCGAATCGAGCGTAGATGCCAGCAGGGCTGTCGACGTAGCGGGTCCGCTGTCGCCCTGTCATGCTGACACGCGGTTATAATGGGGCCTCTTGTGAGCGCTGTAGCTGACACGCAGCGGTCTTCTTGCTCTTAGGTCGCAAGGCAGGCATTGCACCGGGAGCGTGAGGCTAGTTAGGACTTCTGCGGCGCTTGGAGCTCTGTCCTCTGTTGTTGGCGTGTGCCCGCCCGAATTGTGATGCTCTGGTCAGCTGCTGTTGCTAGCATGTTCTGTTTCTTTGTCGACACCGAGCTCGCGTTTCCTTTGAATTCATGATGAGTTGCAATTGCCGGCTGATGGATGCCGTTGATTCAGCCTTGTCAAGATGCCGTGAGGGGCGCCCATTCGAATTCGATATCGGCTGCGACGCATAGGCGGCAGTCGCAGCGGTGCATGCTTGAAGACATATGTTCATGTGCACCGACCGAACACGTCTCCAATCGATATCGGTCTGTCGCCAAGAGGGGGAGTTGAACCCGTCGTTGCATGAGCGCTATCAGGCACACGCGACACACGCGTGCCGCACACGGGTGTCAGATGCACTGGAGGCTGCAGGGGCAGGCGGCGGGCCGGCTGCGGACGCAGGCAAACGGGCAACACCCGCCAGAGAGAGAGGAGGCAGCAAGAGGCAGCAGCGTAGCCGCAGGAGCAGCAGCAGGCGGCTGCCTACCCGCCGCCCAGCGGGAGATGGGGGAGCGGGGAGGGGAGGCGCTGCTGCTGCCGTGTGGGCAGAGCTGCAGGTGTGCAGGCAGCACCCACCCCCACCCACACCCTCCTGCAGTGCCCCTCCCGCTCTCCTTCGGAGCCTCGCCCCCCAGCCTCAGGTGCCGAGCTCCCACTTATGCTCCCCCCGAGCACCGCCTCGATGCCAGCACGGTACTCAGCACGGCGCTCAGTGCAGCGCCCCTCAGTACTCCTCCAGCGCCCGCGGCGTGTGCACGCTGAGCACGCGCAGGCGCGTCACGAGGCGCCGATGCCCCTGCGTCTTCTGGTACCGCTTGCGCCGGTTCTTCTTGAACACGATCACCTTCGCGTCCTGCGTCACCTCCTCCACCGCAGCGCGCACAAACGCCTGGGGCACGAGCGGGCGGCCCAGCACGCTGCGGGTGCGGGACCCCACCGCCAGCACCTGCGCCAGCTCCAGCACGCTGCCGACCTCTGCGCCGCGCACATGCTCTGCGGTCACGATGTCCCCCGCAGTCACCTTGTACTGGCTGCCGCCCACGATCACCACGGCGAAGGTGCGCTCAGCGAGGGCAGGGCGCGCCTCCGTCAGCTCAGGCAGCGCCCCCTCGTTCAGGCGGGGCAGCTCCCCAGGCAGGCGGCGCCTGCTGCCCCGCCCGCCGGCCCGGCCGCTGCCGCCCTCGCCCTCGACGCCCACCAGGCCCCAGGCCGCAGCAGCAGCCTGCCCCTCGGCCGCGTCGCCGGCGTCAGCCTCCGCGCGCTGTCCGGCGCTGCTGCCCGCTGGCCCAGCTGCCCCCGCTGGGAGCTCGTCAGTGTCGCTGCCGCTGCTGCCCGAAGAAGAAGACGCGGACGAGGAGGCAGAGCTGCTGCTGTCGGCGAGGCGCACGCCGCCCCGGCGCGCGCCGGCCACCTCGCTGGACCCCGCGGGCCCGCCGTGCTCCGGCTTGAGCTCCAGCACCGCGCCAGCAGACACGGCCTCCATGCGGGCGATGTCGTCGGCGCTCGCGAAGGGCGCGTTCTGCTGCCGGTGCGCGTGCCGCTTCACGCCTGGCGGCGCGAGCGCGACCATCCGATGCACGGGGTGGATGGCGACCAGCGGCGGCTGCGAATGCGAAGCGAGAGCGAAAGAGGGCAGCGATTGTTGAGTTTGCGCCCTTGCGGAATGCACCGCAGTCCATCAGGAAACCGTGGCGGGACGCACCATCAACCCGTTGTCGACGGTAAACTCAGCCGGGCCACTTGACCCCACAGCGCTGCTCGCGGCCGCCGCGCTCGCAGACCGGATCGTCCCGGCCAGGGCCACCCGCGGTGCCGCGACGGCACCTGCGAGGCGCAAGCGCCTGACGCAAACCTGCATTTTGATAGAAACTACGACCAAAATAGCGAAAGCTAGGGAGCTCCACGCGCCGTCTGCATCACAACGCCTCGCCTTCCGTGCTTTGTTTCATCCACCCACGTGTCTGTCCGCGGCCAGCTTCACAATGGCATTCATGAATCAGCCATTCGTGCACAAGCTCGGAGGAACCGCTGGTTATTCGTTGACTTGCCTCGAACAGCTGTACTGGGCATCATTGATACCCGCCACACAGCAGCCGCAACTTACCATACTAGGCAACGCCAAGTGACATCAGATGTCCGTGGCCCACGACGGGTGATTCTGCCTCTCGCGTCTCTGCGGCTGGATTTTTACATCACTCCCTGAAATGGCTTCCCAAGCCAAGACTGGCTCAGCTCGGCGCGTCCCAACTGCGAGCGAAGCGGTGGAGCATGTGCTCAACCAACTTCGTTGCGGGGAGCCGTCTTGCGCTGACGCGATGGCGGCCGTCTGCCGCGACCGCGCTGAAGAAATTACAGCAATACCGGCGCCCCTCGCTGCAGCGCTAGCAAAACGCGGCGTGGAAACGGCAACGCGCGTGTGCGGCACCGGCGATGCTACGGCCCAATTCGATGCTTTGTCGACACTGCGGCGCCTGCTAGCTTGCCCGTCGCTGCGTGATGCGGCCGTCAAAGCCTCGCGCCTCAAGTCTTTGGCAACGTATGCGATGGAGGTTGTGGTGAAAGAGTTTGGCGATACCGCTGCGGATGCCGCCGCGTCGGCGGTTCTGGGGCTATTGCAGGAGGCAGGCGTGGACGTGACCACAACAGGGGCGATCGACGAGACTTTTTCGCCGCTGAGTGCAGCTCTGAGGCATCGGCTTCTGGGAGCTGCAAAAACAGTGTTTGCTGCGGGCGCTGACGTGAATATGTTCAGCGGCGGCGGCCAGGTCTGGCCACTGGTGGCGGCGGTCTTCGCATGCTTTGACGAGGGCACGGCATGGCTGCTGGAGCACGGGGCATCTCTGAAGGCTCTCAGCAGTGTAGGCAACACCATTGTTCATTTCGTCGCCATGCAGGGGGCGGGCCCTGCACTTGACCGTACATCTGAGTTTGGCGCCCGCTGGGTGCGCCACTTCATCACGGCAGAGCCGAGCCTGTTGGAAACACGAGACAAGCTGCAGCGCACGCCCTTGATGCTGGCGGCTGGCGCAGGGTTTGAGGCCTGTGTTGCAGTACTGGTGGAGCTCGGCGCGGACGTTGGCGCTGTGGGTGCAGACGGCAAGACTGCTCTGACTGAAGCCTGTGCATCCGCCTCCCTGCCGATTGTGCGGCGACTCATCGCGGCGGGCGCAGCCAGTGCAGCGGCGTTGCCACCCGGGTCACTGCAGGCCCGTAACGTTGGAACTGCAACGGAATTGGCTGCTGTGAAAGCTGAACGGGGTTGCCTCATTTGCGCTGCTCGCTGTGGGGGCCAGCGCCTTGGAAACTGCGCCGACGGGCTAGACATTCTGCGTGCGGTGCTGGCGGCTGGCGTGCGGGAGGCGGTGGGCTATGACGGATTGTCCCTGGCGTCTGTGGGTTTGCGGTGGATGCGTCACAAAGACGACGCTCGACGCATCAGCGAGGGGCACGCGCTGACGGTCCTGCAGGCGCTGCATGCCGGCGGCGTGGACGTGCTGGCTCGGGGGCCGGCTGATGAGCTGCCTATCTTGCATGCCGCAGCTGTAGCGAATGCCCCAACGCTGGTGCGCTGGCTGGTCACTGAAGCCGGTGCGCCGCTGGAGGAGAGGGACAACTCGAGTTTCACGCCGCTGGTGCGTGCATGCTTCGCACAGGCCTGGGCTGCCGCGCACGCGCTGGTAGTCTGCGGCGCCCGCGTGGACGTGCAGAGCGGGGATGGGGAGGGCATGTGGCCGGTGTTGGCTGTCATGAACGCACCTGACTGCGAACCAGCCCTGCAGCGCGCGATACTGGCAGCAGACCGCGACAGCCTGCTGCGCCGGTCGTCGAACGGTGTGACGGCGATGCACGGCGCCGCCCTCAACGTAAACCCCGACGCACTGCAGATGCTGCTTTCCAGCGGGCTGCCGCACCTGTCCGACGCGGTTGATGATGCGGCGGAAGTGGACCCGGAGCACACCATCCCTCACATGTCAGTCACACCGTTGCACTGCGCCTGTGGCCACGCGCACTGGGACGCCGCGCTGGCGCTGCTGGCCGCTGGTGCACACGTGGACATCGCCGGCTACATCGACTGCCGGCTGCAGACGATAGCAGAGTGGGCCCGCCGCAGCCCGGCCTGCAAGCACCGCGGAGTGAAGCGGGCGATTGCAGCGCGGGCGAGAGAGGACGCGGCGGAGACGGAATCATTTGTCTTGGCGGCGTGGAAAACGGCGTGCGCCAGCGCGGCAGTTGCTGACGGTGCTGCTGTCACCTCCGTGGAAAACTCGATCGGCGCGAGCCCGGCCCACGCCGGAGCGGGCGCCGCCGGCACAGGCACGAGCGCTGCTGTGGCTGTAGCGTCTGGATCGACGGGGGGGAAGGGGAAGCAGGCGAAGAGCCGCAAGGGTCGCCAAGGTGTGGCGAGGAACCGGGCAGAGGAGGCTGACGAGGACGCCGCTGCCGTGGGCTCCACAACACCTCACGCTGCTGCGACTGCTGCGACTTCTGCCCCCGAGGCTGCAGCGACTCCAGCCGCACCGAACGCTTGCGAAGAACTTTCTGCGATTGCCATCGCCTGTTGCTTGCCGAGCACCGATGTCGCAGAGGCGCTTGCGTCGGCTGCGTCCGCTCTGAACGTGTGTGAGGACCCCTCCATATCGCCTGCTCTTGCATCAACTGCGACCGCCACTGTGCCACAGCCGCCTGCACACGCTGCCTCAGCAGTTGAGCCAGCTTTGAGTGGTGATGAACGTGAAGGCGCTTGCGGCGGGCTTTACGACGCTACCAACGCCGCCGGCACCAACACTTGCGAGCCCGGCACCGAGGCAGCAGCCGTCAGCACTAACACCTGCGAGCCGGGCGCCGCAGCAGACGCCAGCTCCAACGCCTGCGAGCCGGGCGCCGCATCAGAGGGCAGCTCCAACACCTGCGAGCCAGGCGAGGGTGCGACCTCTGCTGCAGCTGCTGCCAGCATCGCCGCCACTGCGGCCGCACTGCTTGCAGACTTACACTCTGCATTAACAAGTGCTGCAACTATGCGACGGCACCTGGCGGCCCTGAGCGAGCTGGCGCGAGACCCGGCTGCTGCAGCTGCACTGTGTGCTCAGGGGGCCATGGCCGCGACTGCGGCTGCGGTGTCGCGACATGGGGTGTCGGTGGCGGTGGCAGCGTCTGCACTGCTTGCACTGCTCGGCGCCGGAGCAGCGGAGGGTAGCGAGGAGGCCTAGGCGGACGGCCGAAGAGTGCGTATCCGGACTGGTGTGGCGGATGTGGCTCGGGCTTGCATCGAGGGGCAATGCAGTGCAGTGCGTGAATATCAAAGGATTCAACTCTCGGGTGCCGGCTTATGAAACATGTCCCGGTATGGAGGGCATGGGGACTTGTAGGGCTTCGCTCGTGACGGCTTATGAAACAGCTGTCCCGGTATGGAGGGCATGGGGACTTGTAGGGCTTCGCTTGTGACATTTTTGCAGTTTTTTTAAATTTCAGCAGGCTGCAGCGTCGGAGCAGCTGGAGGAGTTCCGGATACCTTCGTGCCATCCTCATAATTGCACGTCTGAGGCTTGAAGCAGCACGTTTAAGCTTCTGTCATGGCATGGCGCCGGCTGGGAATGCACTCATGGTTGCAACGATTCGAGATTGCGATGGTAGAGCGCTCAGGCTGCTCCTCATACCTGACGCAACATAGCCCACGGACCAACATCACCATGACATCGATATTTGTATCATGAATCATTGATGGCCTCGCCCGCGATCGTCATGGAGGCAGTGATCTGGGATCCCCATGGCCGGGCCGCGCCCCCGGGGCCCATCACTGAGTCTTTTCCGGCGGGCTCGCGTACGAACGAACGTGTTAACAACGTTCACGGTATCAGTACTGGCCGGTAACCAGCGCTCGTTCGCGATCGCGTGCGCATGACTCGACTTGAATTCAGGATCCAACCTCGCATTATCAGTGGCTCCCACCTGAAATACCTGGAGCGCAGTTCCGTGGATGTGGACTCATGTATGATACCGGTACGGTATATGTCTAACACCGGCGGCGGTGTGTGAAAACGCCAGGGCGCGGTCAGGCCTTGACTGCCGCGTCGTGCCTGAACGACATGGTGAGGCACACGCCAGAATGCGGTGCTGCCGACAACTGCCTCGTGCGCACAACCGGCCGACGGAGGCCGCAGGCTGCGGCGTATTACAGACAGACAGCGGCGTCGGTCGAGCCGATAGGCGCGGCAGCGGCGCATGCAGCTGCCGTTCACCAGCATTGCGGTGCAACAGCTGCAGCACTTGCTTGGCAGCGAACTGCCGCACCTCGCAATGCGGTGGGCTGACTACGGCGGGTCGCTCCTGCAGGTAATACATGTGGCTGGAACTCCACTTCACTGTGGCTGGGCGATCTCGTTCCAACATCGGTGACGCAATTCATGGCGGATGAGGCGAATGTCATACGGACGAGATTCAGGGGCGGGGTCGCGTGCCTGTCAAAATCAGCAGGATGAAAATACGTCACTAAGTGTGGAAGGGCGGAATAGCGCTATGTGTCAGCACAACCGGATCCTCATCTCATCCCCCTGACGCTTCACAGCCCAGGCCGGCGGCTAGGGGTTGCTCTGCGGCGGCAGTCTCCAACAGGCCAAGACTGGAGCGAGCAAATGCAGCACGGCGGCTGATGTGCTTGTTGACGCATACACCCCGCAGCAGGGATCCCGCAGCCAGCTCCAATACGCAACCAGTGGTCGAAAATCCGTGTTCCAGCCCCCCAGCGCGGTGAACCGCTTGTGAAGCGCGCACATCTGCATGTCCCCGCTGCAACGGCGGTGGATGCGGCAAGGCGTGCCTTCGAAGGCCCCACCAGGCGTGCCTTCAGCGGCCCCGTCTGGTAGCTCGCAGCGCGTCATGCACGGCGCACATTCTTCGTACCAAGGCAGGGCGGTGGTCTTGTTTACGCTGGCGATTGCCACCGGGGGGCAGCGCGGACGAGATACAGCCGAGCACAAATGCTGATGCAAGCGGGAGTCGCCGACCGCTGCACCCGTTGCAGCCTTTCATGGCACAACCACCGCCCTTGCAACCACGAACCTGCCTGCGTGCGTGTGCTGGCAGAGCCCATGCGGCGCTGACGATCGCCTGTGGCTCTCGGTGGCGCCCCACAACGGTGGCAGTTTTGAAGGGCGAAAACGTGCCGTTCGATCGTACAGATCCGCGGCAGTGTGTTTGCAGCCTGAGAAACCGTAGGCTACGGTGTGAACCCGGTAGTGGGCGAAGGCTTCTGCAAGCCTGCACCTCCCTGCGGGACGTTCTCAGCGCGCCCGAAAATCCTCACGCAGCGGAAGGCGTTTGAGGCGGTGTAGGTTCTGCAAGAGAAGTTGATTGCGATTAACGACACACTCCCTCGCTTCTCTGAGTTTGAGCATATGCAACACCGTCATGCGGAGCATGCAGCAGTCAAGATGGCAGCTGCTGACTCGAGAGCTCGTTCTTCATCAAGTGGCGCAAGAGCGCTGAGCCCCGAGCTTCAGCCGAAGATACTGAGCGCGCGTTGAGCCCTGGTTTTAAAATGAAAAAGAAGCCAAGCTGCAAGGCAACATTTCCCCAGTGATAGTTTGCTCGCAACTACCTGGTTGTCGATCCGCATATTGAGCGCCATTTTCGCTGCCAATGTGGCTGCGCACAGTGGCTTTTGAAGACATCATCGGGATCGGGCCGTTAGGCTAGATCCTCTCACCAGCCGATAAATACCCCCCCTCAACACCTGCCCTGGGGTCATCCATCATGACGGATCAGTTGTCACCGACCGTGGGTCACGATTTCAAGCACCCACCACCACCAACCTCGCATCTCCAGCACCCATCTCTTGTAAATAGGTAGATAGCGGTCCTGACTACTTTCTCTCGAATCCGCGACCTTCAACTCGATCACCTCCGCGAACCACAGGCCGTCGCGACCACCCGAGCGTCACATTTCGGGGCCTGTTCGCACATTCCTGCCCCTCGCGTGCGTCGATCACACCGAACGACCATCGCACTCCGCGCAATCGATGCAGAAAAAAATCAGGCATCGTCCAGCGACCTGGGCGTCGTTCAACCCTCTTGAAGGCGCACGCAAGACGACGCCAAATGCGAACATCCGTCGTCACGGACACCTCCCAATCGTTGCTGACCATGGCACACAAAATTCCGATTGCCACGCACAAATATAGCCCTGTAGCTACAGCTGGGCGGTGCGATTTTGGACAAAAGACCCGAATTCACGACCTCGAAGTCGGCGCAGCAGAGCTCGCGCTGGGTCGATGTAGGTCGACTCATACTCGCGCTCGGCGGCGGCTTGGCTCTTGAAATCAAAACACGCAAGATAACACTGCACAGAAGAGGTTTTGGAACAGGAACGGGGTTCCGAGCGCACTTCGTGGCTGCAATCCGCCTTTTAATCGACTTGTCAGCGCGTCTGCCATCACGCTGACGCATCGCGCGTACGTGTCCGCGACCCGGCGCACGCGACATAAATCGAAGCCATCCATCAGCTGTCACTCAATTCTTCGCTATGGGATGAGGTTCGCCCGTTGGGGTCGCGCACTCGCTGTCACCGCGATAGCTCTCTGACCCTGCATGCAACACACGCGGCAAATCTCTCGCTACCGATTCACGTCGTGGCAAGCTACGAGGATAGCGTCGGCCGGCGCTCACATGGTTACCAGATACTAGCGTTGCTGCAGTTGCCGATGAAGGGGACAATCCGCCGCTCCAGATGGCACCCAAGAACGAAGCCGGTGTTCGGTTTCATGTCCTCAGGCTGAACTTGGCGGTGGTGCTTCCGGCGACCAGTGTCGGAAACTGCTTGGTCCGATGCATAGCGCACGCTTTCTACGGGACAGTGCTCGCGCACCCTCTTGCCAGCGCAATGATACTTCAATGCTCGGAA
>Ga0208629_100368_pt1 | contig 22264 bp, 7 predicted proteins | sample LakWasMet19_HOW5_2_FD_183865 | JGI IMG/M metagenome (GOLD analysis project Ga0208629, IMG submission 183865) | Freshwater sediment methanotrophic microbial communities from Lake Washington under simulated oxygen tension - Sediment Metagenome... | ecosystem: Environmental > Aquatic > Freshwater >... | reverse complement strand
CGCACGCTTCCAGTGCGAGGCCCCCGTCACGGCTCTGACCTTCCTGCAGGTGCCCGCGCCGCCCGACACGCCTCTCTACGAGCGCTTCCTGTTCAACCACGTGCTGCTGCTGACCGGACATGAGAATGGGTTCCTCAACGCGTGGTGGCTCGGCAACAGGCCGCACGCGAGCACGGCACCCGTGTGCCTTCCGTCAGTCTCTGGCTCTGGGTCTGCGTCTGGATCTGCGGGGCTTGCTGCACGCGGCGGCGCGTCTCCCCGCTCCCGCGCCGGCGCGAGCGCCGCGGCAGCGGCCGCAGGCGGTGCCGCGCGTGAGGCAGTCTCTGCCCTGATGTCTGTCCCTGTTGTGGCAGACCCAATCGCCTCTTACCCGCCCTTCCACGCCTCGCGCGGCCCCATCCGCTTCCTCACCGCGGGCGTTGCGGCGGAGGAGGGCCGATATGGGGCGGAGGCGTACCCCTCCATGTTTGGGCACCCCTCCGCTTCCGCTGGGGGCCTCCGGCCCTTTGGGGCCTCATCAGCTTCTGCAGCCGCACGTGGCTTGGGCCATGGGCAAGGCGGTTATGGCGTCCCAAGCATGTCAGCCGGAGGCGTGGCGCAGACAGGCTTCCCGTCCACCGTATCCCTCGTGTGCGTGGGTGCGGAGGGCGCCCGCGGCTGGCGCGTGTATTCCTTCGACCACACCATGCCGACGCCGCCTGCGGCAGGCTCAGTGCGTGCCGTAGCTGGCGGCAGCGTCAGCAGGCCCCCCGGCCTGCCCGGGCCCTCTCTCAGCTTCCCCTCCTCTGCCCTTGGCGGCGCTGACGGGGGAGCCGCAAGCCAGCGGCACGGCAGCGGCGGCTCAGGTGCGGCCAGCGCCAAGGGGTCTGCTGTCACAGTGGACCCGGCAGCGCAGGCCACCGAGGGACGGGAGCGACCCAACTACATTCCAGGCTGCATGTCGTGGGACGACCGCGGCAGGCGCAGCTACCGCCCGCCGTCCCCTCGCAGTGTGGCGCACCTACTGGCCCCCTGTGTGCGCTTCCCCACGTACGCTGAGTGCCTGCGGGCCCCCATCATTGGGGAAGGCGCCTGGGCGTCCTCCACCGGCGTGGCGCTGCGGGCGGACGCCAGCGGTATCAGCGGTGTCAGCGGTAGCGGCGGAGCGTCCCCGCGCGCAGCGGTGTCGTTGCCCAGCCACCCCGCCCTTCCTGACTACGGTAGGCCAAGCGCGTACGGCGGGGCAGACGCGTCGAGCAGCAGCCCCAGGGCAGCTGCAGCCGGCAGGGGAGGCAGCAGCGGCGTGCACCCGCTGGGCTGGGGGCTGTCCATCCGCCACCCTGCTGCGGACGACAGCTTTCTGCGCGTCCTACCGCACGTTCGCGACTGTGCTCCGTCTGTCCCAGCAGAGCCGACGCTGGAGGCCGCCGCAGCCGCCGCGCACGCCGATTTTGACGACGGCGAGAGCGCTGCCGAGTACGCTGCGGGGCTGCTGCAGGTGCCGCCTTCCCAGCTCGCGTGCGGCGCCTCTGTGCACCGCCTGCTGGCCCGCAGTGGCGTCGCGTCGCACGTGTTTCAGCCCTCTGGCAGCCTGGAGGCGGTGGCGTCGCCCTACGCCGCGTCGTTTGCAGGCGGCGGCCGCTCTGGAACGGCAGCTGGGGCGCCCGGTGGTGCCACAGGCGGCCCATCTACCGCTGCATCGGGGTACGGCTATGCCGGCGCCTTTCTGCCTGCAGCACCCGCAGCCAAGTACATGCAGGTGCCGCGGGTCGTGTTTCTGCTGCTGACTGACGCGGGGCTTCACGCCGCAGGCGTTGACTACCACACCTGCCTCGTGGCCGACATCTCCCCTGGCGTGCGCGCCGCAGCCGCGCTCGAACGCATCCGCCGCCGGCAGCTGCTGCAGCGCTCTGTCGCCTCCTCTGCGGCCAGCTCGATCGCGCCAGAGGGCTTCACTGCTCCTGGCAGCGCGAGCGCCAGCCGCCGAGCATCGCTTGTGGGCAGCGAGCAGCCATGCACAGCCGCGTCTGCTGCGGCAGCTGGCGCGGCTCTGGGCGCTGCGACAGGGAGTGCTGCGTCCAGTCGGCGGGCCAGCCTGCGCGATGCTGCCGCAGCCGTTGCAGCTTCCGCTGGCCTGCGGAGTCGATCGGCATCGTCAGCGGAACGGGGCGCCGGCCCGAGCACTGGCGCGTCTGCGGCTGCCTCCTCCGCTGCAGCTGGCTCGAGGCGAGCGAGCCGTGCCGGCAGTGCGGAGCGAAGGGAGCCTGGGCCTTCGTCCCTTCCAGTCTCAGAGCCCAGCGCTGGCGGCGGCGGCCCCTCTGAGCGATCCGCTCCCGCCTCAGCTGAGCCCTCGACGATGCCGTCTGAACCAGCCGCAGCCGACCGGCTTGCGGATTCACTGCCGCCTGCGGACATTGTCGCCACCATCCGAGCCCGCAGCTACTGGCCCTCCGCGGCGGTGGCGTCTGTCGTGCGGGGCACGCGCCGCACCTGCTTCGACGTGAAGCCGGGCTCCACCACGGGCGGGCCCGGCTCCGGATCAAACGCGGACGTCAGCGGGACAGCGACGGCACCGCCGCCGCCACCCCCGCCACCGCCGCGCGGAGGACGCAGCCGCTCCCGCTCTGCCGGCGTTGCTCGTGCCCGGCCTGCGCAGCCACGGCAGCAGGATGCAGCGTGGCCAGCGGTACCAATCACGATGGCGTCTGCGGCGAATGTGCAGCCCGTTGTTGCTGGTCCTGCCTCCGTGCGTGGCTCTGTCGCATCTGCGTTCCCGACAACAGCCGCCGGCTGCATCGACACGCCCGTTCCTATCATTGACGCGCGCAGCGGCCGTGTGGTGGGCGCAGCTCAGCCCGCCCGCGTCGCCACGGCTCGGCCTGCAACCGCCCGCTCCGCCGCCGCCGCAGCAGCAGCAGTAGGGGGAGGAGGAGGAGGAGCCCCCGCTGCAACGCGCTCGCACCGCGGGAGTGAAAACAGCGCGCCGGCGGTGATGCCACCCGTACTCCCCCGGAACTTTGCATATTTGACGCCGCACACGCAGGCGCGCTTGCTGCGGCGCCTGGGGCTGGGAGTGCCAGAAGGAGTGGGGCAGGCACCCGCGGTGAGCCGGCAGGCGGCGGCGGCTGCTGACGCTGACACAGTGACGTGCGGAGCTGCAGGCAGTGTCGGCGGCGCAGCGTTTGCCACGGCTTACCACCGCGCTGCGCCCCAGCGAGCTGGCGCCGACAGCGCTGTGCAGGCTTCTGCAGCAGCGCGGAGGCCTGCCCCTGACTTTGCGGGCCGCGTCATCCTCCTCGTGCCGCGCCACGGCCTTGGTGACGGAGAGGCGAGCAGCGGGGCTGTGGCTGCGGAGGCTCGCAGCACTCGCACCGGCGCCGCTCTGCAGGACGCAGACACATCAGCGCAGGCTGCGCGTGGAGCGGCGCTTGCTTCTGGCGACGGAGAGGTGGCTTCCGGCGCCGTTTCTGAGGGGCAGGGCTACCCGTACTCTTACGAGCGGCTTGGGACGACCGGCGCCAGTGGTCTCAGCGGCGGCGGCGGCATGGAGGAGGACAGCTTTCTAGCTGGCTTGTACGGGGACGTTGATGCAGCTGGTGCAGCCGGCACCGTGCCTGCAGACGGCGCTCAAGGCTCGCGATCTCGATCCCTCCACTACACCGCAGCCCGCCAAAGCGGTTCCAGCGGCATGGGTCCAAACGGTGGTTTTGACGCTGGCGGTGTCCACGACGATTCTACCTCGTCAGCTGGCGAGTGTGTTGCGAGTACGGTAGATGACGAAGAAGAGGAGGAGGCTCCGATCGCCCGCTCTGCGGCCGGCCTGCCACGGCCCGCCGCTGCTGCTGCTCGTCCGCAGAGTCGGCGCGGCAGTGGCGGTGCGCTTCCGACTCATGAGGAGTTGCCGGCCCCGCCGTCGCCTGCGGCGTATCGTGACTTGTGGGCAAGTCCAGCTGCCCCCCACCCCGCGGCTGGGGGGCCGCACGCCCACTCCGAGGGATACGGCCACAGCAACCACGCACAATCTGGGACAGGCAGACTGCACCAGTCAAGCAGTGGTGCCGCCGGCCAGGAGACCCAACACTCCATTGTCGGTGCCCGCATTGGTGGCTCTCAGAACGATGCTACCGATGCCACAAGCGCCGCCGCAAGAGGCGAAGCCGGCGGCGTGATGGACTCAGGCGTGGACGCCTCCTTCCGCTCTGACGCGAGTGGGCCCGCGGGCTTCACCGACCCCGACGCCGTCACTGCGGAGCTGGAGGCGCTGCAGGCGCAAATGAATGCGATGCGAGCCCGGCTGGCGCGACAGGGTGAGGCCGGGCGCCGCGGACCCGCAACGGCTCAGATTGCGGCGGGCGGACCAGGCAACCGGGGAGAGCTCTGAGGCCTCCAATATATGCACAGCAGGACTAGAAGCAGCTGCAACGTTGACGTCGCCGGCTGTTTGTATTCAAGTGATCAGGCCACATGTACAGGTGCGCGCTGCGATTCTTACACTCACATGAACCGCTGCCCGTAGCAATAGTTCTGCGACACGAATCCGTGATGCGAACGTTCAGATCTAGGCCCGTACGCGTTAGATCAATATCGATGCGTTAACGTTAGCTACAAAACGGGTGTGAGTCCTCGAGCTCTCGACGACCGCTAGCGCTGGATTACGATTTACTCCGCATGCGTTTGACCATCAATTGCAATTCAAGCCGATCTGACATGTAAATATTTAAATTCAACGCCTGAGATCGATATCTCTGGACGCCAATGATATTGCCCGAGTCCGGATATCGATCCCGGGCTGCCGGGGGCCCACTGACGGGGGGCGCGTGGGAGTGTGCATGACCGATACGTGCCGATGACATAGCGCACACCTGCATGCACGTGTTCGCCAACGTTGAATCACGGGCAGCGGGGCAGTTCCGCGCCCCGCAGCATCGGCGACAAACGCTCCAGTTATTCGCAGCAGCAGCGTCCATGTTCCTTCTGGGCAGCAGCGTTCCCCGCGCACCAGGTAGGGTGATCTGTCCTCATTGCTTCTCTGCATGGAGCTCCGTTAACCGTGCACCAGGTAGGAGGAGCCATCCTCGTTGATGATGATGCGGGCAGCGGGACGGCGGGGGACGCGCCCACTGGCGCCTGTGCGGGACGAGCCGGTGGAGGCAGTGGAGCCGGCTATCGAGCCGGCTGCGGCAGCGGGAGCGCCGCCACTGCGGCTCAGCCCGGAGGCTGCAGTTGGCCCGCTGCCGCTCGTCGAGCTCGGCTTGCTGCTGCCGCTTCCGCTGCCGCCGCTCGCAGCTGCACCCGCGCCGCCGGTGACGCCGCTGCGGCCGGCAAGAGGTTCCCGCTGCGGACCTCCTGAGCCTGCAAGAGCACCCAACATTACGACAGACGGGCCGCCGCTGCTTCCGACACCCACCCCACTAATTGCGCCCAACTTTGCGCTACTGGCACCGGCGGTCTCCGCGGTGCCAATGGCAGAGCGCAGTGTCGCTGGCTCCGTCAAGTCCGCATCCGTGAAAGGGGGAAACGCGGAGACAACAGACTCAGGGGCCGGGGCAGCCGCCGCTTCGGCCACTGCAGACGCACCACTCGCAGCTGCTGCCGCTTGGCTGAGACGGCCACCGGCAAGGCTGGCTGCCTGTCTGCCCTCCATTGCATCCACTCCAGCGGACAGCCCGCTGGCAAGGGCAGCGGCAGGGGGCTTGCCTGCAGCGAGCCCAGTCGCAGCCCCAGCCCGTGGCGGCGCGGCGAAAGACGCGGGTCCCGGCGGCACGATGCCCTCCCCCAGGTACGCAGCGCCGTTCAGCAGGCTGGCCACCGCGGCGTCGCCGAAGCGGCGGCGCGCGGCGCCGTGAAATCTGTCCATCTCTGCTGCAGCGACCATCAGCGCCTCTTGCAGCGTGTCCGCCTCCTCGCGCGCCGCGGCCAGCATGGCCTCGGTGCGGCCCTGCGTCTCGCGCGCCAGGCGCGCCACCATCGTCAGCTGCTCGACCTGCGCCTCCAGCAGCGTGGTGCGCTGCAGCGGGAGGGGCGAAGGCAGAGGACAATGGCAGTGGTGAAGACAGCGGTAGAAGCAAAGGAAGGGGCGGCGGTATATGGCGGAGGCAGCAACATTATAGAATGGCGGTGCGGGTTTGACGGTACTCGAGAAGCGGCAACCAACAACAACGAATTTCAGCTAGGGAGCCGAAACACACGAATTGGGGCACACCGCCTGGCAAAATCGAAGCAGCATTAAATTCAGCCGGAGACACAGCTCCAAGCGCAGGCACAGCTGCAAGCCGCTCTGCCTCCCGTCCCCTCCCTCACCTCCCTGCCCGCCAGCAGCTTCAGGAGGCTGTCCTGCGTCTCGAGGGCGCGCAGCAGCCGCTGGCGCAGCACCTCGTCCCACAGGCGGAAGAACACGACGAGGAGCGCCAGCGCGCACGCAACTGCATTGGAAGTGCCGGGGTCGCACGCGAGCGAAGAGGGCAGAGGCGAAAGAGAGTTGGTAGTCAGCCTTGAGAGACAGAAAGTGGGCAGAGGCAGGAGAGCTGCCGCGCAAACGGGTGGGCTTTGGCAATATCAAAACACGAAGAGTCGGCGCTAATCACCGCCACGCCGACGGTTCAGCGCCGCGTGCCTCGCCGAATGCCTGTGCGACGCTTGCCGCGGCCCAGCTGCAACTCACACGTCTGCTGACCCCGGAACAGCGCATAGCCCTGGCAGCCGGTCAGCGGAAGGCACAGCCACTGAAGCACGCTGGGCGGCAGCACAAGCGGGCGCTTGCGCCGCAGCAGGTGCCAGATGATGGCAGCGTCGACGGCAGCGAGTGCAACGCCGGAAACCAGCACCCATTTCGCAGCCGTTGCCCCGCGCTCGAGCAGCGGTGCCCCGAACGCAGTGTACAGCTGCAGCCATTTCAGCTCGGTGTTAATCGTGTCAGCAACCAAGAGCAACGTGGCACAGAGGTGCAGCAGGCTTGAGCCCGAAAGCAGGACTGAAGGGAGGTGGGCGATCAACGGCCTGCGGGGCGCCGGCTTCGAATCGTCGTGCACATTCAGGATTGCCGGCTGCAGCGTCGACTCTGCGAGCGCCTTGGCTGCAAGCACAGATGCATTTCTACGTCGCAGGGTTTGCACCTCGGCAAAGGAAGGTACAGGCGCAGCCATGGCCGCGGCTGAGTGGGCGAGCACAAGCGTTGGACGTCGACTTCGGGGGGCGAGGGCTGCGGTACACTGCGCCGGTGCAACGCGTCCATGTGGACTGCGCAGTTGGTTGCTGAAAAAACCCTCCTGCTGAAAGCAATGAGCGGCGGCTGGCAAGATTTCGGCAGAATTGATCTCGGGCAGCGGACAGATGATTGTGCACACGTATTCGAGGCCTCCGCATGGCACGGCGACAGCCGTGCGTACCGCTGTCGAGTGGGCCCGTTTGCACTTTCCTACTCGGGTCCTCGCAACGTAATTCTCCACCATGTTCTCAGTGGTCGCCGTCCAGCCGGAATGGCACCAAGCTGCGGCTGTGAGCCATCGCGCTGGAGGCCCAACCGAGTTCTGGGTGGACGTATGCTCCCCGACTGGCAGCGTAATCGACGCTACGGTCAAAGTGTCGGGACCTCTTGGGCGGCGCGCCTGTGCGATTGCCCGGGGCGGATCTGGAACAGTAGGAACACACGCGGAACGATGTTTACAGTCCGCCGCCGTGCTCGAGTCAGACGGCTGCAGCTCTTATGGCCTTAGCGTTTCTGTTGCTGGCGGCGAAGGCGCTACAGCCGCATCTGCAGTAGTGTTTGCGCCTGTGGCCGCGTGGCGGTCCAAATCTGTCGCTGAGCTGAGCTCCTCTCGAGAGCCGATGCCACGCGTGCACGCCGTTGCGCTGAATACGGCGGGTACAGCCGCCGCATTTGGTTGTGCTGACTCGCGTGCTTTCGCTTGCGCTTTGCCGCTCCTTGAGGATGACACGGGAGAGGACCGACCGCCCGGCGTGGGTGCAGGAGCACCGGCAACGGGAGCGGTCATTCCGCCCGGCGGCGTGGCCTTTGGCGACCATCTGTCCGACGTAACGGCAGTCGCTTGGTTCCCCTCCGACCGCGTGCTGCTGACGGGCGGCTCCGACCTGCGCCTGCGCGTTTTCGACGTCGCCAGCGGCGCGTGCGCTGCCACTCTCGCAGGGCACGCTGGCGGCGTTGCAGGCGTGTGCATCATAGAGCGCGGCCGACACGTCGCGTCCGTCGCGCGCGACAGCACGCTCAAGCTGTGGAGCGTGCCAAAGAAGCGCGCGATTGCCAGTGTGGCGTTGCCGGCGATGCCGAACGGGCTCGCGTTAATGGACGGGCAAGCGCTGCACCGTTCGGCGGCGGTGGTGGTTGAGCCTGCGGCTGGGTCGTCGAGCTCTGATGCGCGGAAATTAGCAAGCGCCGAGCCAACGCCCGCTGCTGCTGCTGCTGCTGAGACTGCTCCTGCGATCGGTAAGCTGTTTGCTGTCGCGTGCGACGATGGCTCCGTGGCGCTTGTGGACGGTCACTCCATGGCCAAAATCGCCACGCTACCGCTCGTGCCGACAGTCCGCAGTACAGCTGGCAGTTTGCCAGCTGCGGCTATTGCAGCTGCGTCGGCAGCGCTCTCAGGAGCTCCAGCCGCTGCCGTGCCTGCTGCTCAATCCTACGAATCAGGCCACAAGGCGCTGTGCGTCGCAACTCTGGCGCGGCGGGGCGTGGTTGCTGCAGGCGGCTCGGACGGGCATGTTGCCGTATGGGACGTCGCTTCGCTGTTTGATCGCACAGGCAACAGCTGGGTGGCCTCGCCGCCTGCTGCGTCTGGCGCGCCACCCGAAGGGAGCGCTGGTAGCCCAGTTGCACCTGTGGCCGCAGGAGCCAAGCTGCTGTGGCACGGCCAGCTCGTGGGCACGGGTGCAGAGGTGTTGTCGCTGCAACTGCTTGACGCAGCCGACCTGCTACCTTCAGCTGGTGCCGAAGCCGAGTGCGCGGCAAGCGATGCAACGAGCGCAGCCGCAGCACCAGCAGCTGGCATTGTCGGCGGCCTCTATGCGCTGGCTGGTCTCTCCGACGGCACGTGCGGAATCTTTCCCCTCGCCGCCGCATCAGCGCCTGCCGGTGCCCCTCTCTTGTGCCCGGTGACGCTGTCAGGGCCCCAGTCTGATGCTGTCCGCTCCGTCTGCGCGCGCGTGAGGCGGCTGCCAGCGGCGCCTGCGACTGCCAGTGCTTTGGACGGAGGAGCAGACAGTGCGGGCGCTGGATTGCCTGGGACAGCGGCGGCAGGCGTGGTTCCCACACCCCAGCAGGATGCTTATCTGACGATCACTACTGCCTGCAACGACGGATTCGCGCGCGCGTACCAGCTGCCGCTGGACATCGTTGCCCGAACGCTGGGTCTTGTTCCGCCCGCGGGCGCGCGAGGCATCACGTCAGCTGCTGCGACGGTTCCTGCGGCCCCGGCGGCGGCGGAATAGCGTGCGCTTTATCGCTACCCCGCGTTCTACCGGCGCAACAGCTCCCGGGCCCTTGATAGCCGGCTTCCGTGGCTTGAACGTTTTCCACGCGTACGCCTAGGCCTAGGGTGGTTCTTACGCTTGCAACATTTGTCGACCGGTATCTTGTACATGCAGCGGTGCATAGATATGAAATCTCGTGCTCATCAAGCGATTCACAAATCGGACAGTCACACCCGCCACGCAGAGAGGTTGCGGTGATGAGCTCAGAATGAGCCCCGGCATCGCAAGTGGCGAAATGATTGTGTTGAAGGCACAGCTGAACTTCAAAGCAGTGTCGCTGCGCGCCGGCCGTGCGGCAGGTTGCAGGCTCAGCCCGGGCGCCGCGGCCTCAGAACTTGAAGTCGCGCGCCTTCTTGGACTTGGAGCCGCCCGCTGCCGCGCCGCCCGCGCCGCCGCTGCTGCCGGGGAGCCCCGCCTCCTTGCGCGTGCGCTTGCGCTCGCGCTCCTCCACGACATCCGACACGTCCTCGCGTCCAATCGCCCGGCCCGCCGCCGCGGCGGCGACCTCGGCCTGGTACTTTTCGGCGATCGACGCCTCGTTCAGGCGCTCCAGCTCCTCTGGCGCCAGCGCAATGGCGACGCCGCCGCCAGCCGCGCCGCCGGCTCCTGACGAAGAGGAGGAGGACGCTGAGGGCACTGTGGCACTGGAGCCCGCCTCCCCTGCCTTGGGAATTACATAGGCATGCGTCGTGCCCAGCAGCCCGCCCTGCAGCCCCGTCTGCTTCTGCTCCAGCACTTGATACAGCGCGGGCGCGCCCGCCCCCGCCCCAGGCGGGCCCGCGATGGAGCTGGGCGTGTCAATCCCCGCAATGCTCGCGCCGCCGCCCGCACGCTGGCCCTTGCGAATGTTGACTATGTCTGGCGTCTCCAGGCCACTGATGCCCCCGATGCTGGACGGGACAGACAGCGTGCCGTCCGCAGGCGTGGCCGTGCCGTCGACGCCCACCACGGTGGCGCCTGCGGGGACGGCAGCGGCAGCGATACCTGCAGCCGTGCCCGCAACCGGCTTCACGATCGCAGCGCCCGCCGCGCGCGTCACGCCAGGAATACCGCCCTCTGTCGCTCCCAGCTCGCCCCACCGCGCGCGCTCCCGGGCGCTGCCCAGCACTGCGCTCGCCTCTGGCACCAGCGCCGCCGCCGCCGCGCCGGCAGCGCCCGCATCGCCCGGCCCAGCGCCGTCCGCCGCCGCCGCGGCGGCGCCAAAGACGTCTCCGTACAGCGGACGGCCGAACTCGTCGACCGGCGGCCGTCCCCAGCCCCCAGGGTGCATGCCGTATTGCGCCCCTGGCGGCAGCGGCGCGTTCACGCCGGGGATCTGCAGCCGCGGGTACGAGGGGGGAGGTCCGTATTGCTGCAGCTTGACCAGCCAGGGGGGCGGCGCCCCCTCTTGCATGCCCAGCGCCTCGCGCAGACGCTCAGAGATCACCCCCGGCTTCTTGGTCGCCGCAAAGTCGTTGCCCTGCTCCAGCTCGCGCCCCTCGTAGTACAGGTCGCCGAAGGGCGTGAGGGCCGGCTTCGTCTGGTGCTTGAAGAAGGCATCGTGCAGCACCTCGTAATCGATCTCGATGCGGCCGAGCTTGGGCATGTACCGGTCGCGCTGCTTCGCCTTCAGCGTCTTTTCGTCCGCGCCGTCCAGGTCCGCGTTGCGCAGCTTGCTGATGCCCGTCGCAGCGATGAATTCGGGCAGCTGGAAGGGCGGCTTCTCAAACCCAACCTTGCGCTGCAGGTACCGGCTCTTCTTGCACCAGTGCCGCGGCACGGGCACGGAGTTGCGGCCCGCCTTCAAGTGCACGAGCAGCTTCGGGTCCTGCGCAAATACATCGAAGGCTTCAACCACCTCTGGATGTGCGACAGCGCGCTTCAGCTCGGCGAGGGAATCCATCAACGCGCGCTTGCGCTGCTTCCGGGACATGCCCTTCAGCGCGTCCACCTCGGCGCCCGCCTCGTCCTCGCCCTCCTTGCTGCCCGCATCGCTGTCTGCATCGTCGTCGGCGCCCTCGGCTTTCTCCTCGCCCGCCGCCTTTTTGGCCTCCGCAGCAGCGGCTTTGGCAGCCTCTTCGGGCGTCAGGGGGGCTGCTGATTTCACGCCACGCTCCTGAAAGGCCTTGAAGACCTCCGCAAACGCCGCCACCTGCGCATCTGAGCTTTGAGCGAGCTGCGCGCTGACGTCTGGCACCACGTATTCGACGGTCACATCCGAAGGCCGCTGCGCAGCGGCGTCCGGCTGTCGGGCTGCACCGTCTGCAAGGGAGCTTCCGGTACCGTTCGCCGCGGGCGTATCGTCAATCTTTTTGGCCTTTCCCCGTTGCCGCTTCTTCGGTGCTTTGCTAGGCTTCCGCGAACCGCTCGCGGCATCAAGCAGCGCAGCCGCCTCAGCATCATCGATGCCGCCCTGCTCTTCGTCTATTTGCTCTGTCACTGCCGGCTTCCCGCTAGGTGATGCCGCCGCGCCGTTGATAGTATCGTCCCGTGCCGATGATGGCAATCCGTGGGCAACTTCAGACCCCACAGCATTGTCGCGGGGGCCCGCCGAAGCGTGAGCGGTCACCGGCGCAGCTGCAAAAGTCACAGGGCCAGTCTCCTCAACTGCCATATCATCCAGCGCTTCAACACCAGGAGGCGCTTCCGCCTCGCCGGGCGGAAGGTCGTCCATGACGTGGACGTGCAACGGGCTTCGAACGAGGAAGCTAAGGTTGGGCGAACAGGGCGCGGTGTCAACAAGGGCTCTTGAACACAGAAGCTGGGCTTCCGCGGGCGCCAAACAAGCAAGATTATTGATCATGGTTGCACACGTGATCGGAGCTGTTGTTGCAGAGCGCGGCTGTCAATTTTTCGCCTGCGTCTCTACGTCTGCTTGTTGGCTTGCATGCAAGATTCTGCCACAGATTCAACACCGACAGCAGAAAATCGCACAAGGATGTCCTCTGCGCACAAGCTGGCATCCTCGATCTTGTTGATAGTTGCGATTAACTCTCAGAGACATTCGCGTGGACGTGCCAATTCTGGGGATTTCCTGGGTGCAATTGTGACCCCCTACCTTGGAGTTCCGGGATGGCGGTCCGCACCTACGAAGATGAGCTCAGTTTCATCGAGGAGATTTCCCCTGTGGAGCACCGGATCAAGCGCGGATTTGTGCCGGGCATGTCGGTCGAAGGCGTGTTTTATGTCAACGCCGACCTCAAGGAGCTGCAGCTTGAAGAGCTGCAACAATTCTGTCGGAATGGGGGCGTGGGCGGCTTCTTGCCGGCCGTGAAGCAAATAGCGAATGTCGCGGCGCTTCCAGGTATCGTCAAGGTGGGTGCACGCATGATACCTCCGTCCCTGAGACTATGCTGGCGGGGGTGGGGCGTTGATCGGGCCTCGCCAACTGCGGCCGTCTTTCATCCTGTGCCATTGCAGAGATCAATCGCTCTGCCGGATGTGCATTCTGGCTATGGTTTCAGCATTGGCAACGTGGCAGCCTTTGACATGGACGATCCACAAGCTGTTGTGTCGCCTGGCGGCGTGGGTTTTGATATCAATTGCGGGGTGCGCTTGATACGGACCAACTTGACTGAGGCGGACGTGCTGCCCTTCAAGGAGCAGTTGACGCAGGCGCTCTTCGATCATATTCCTGTGGGTGTGGGCAGCAAGGGCATCATCCCCACGACTGCCGCTGACCTTGAGGCAGCCCTTGAGATGGGCATGGACTGGAGCCTGCGGGAGGGGTACGCGTGGGCTGAGGACAAGGAGCACTGCGAGGAGTATGGGCGCATGCTGAGCGCAGACCCCAGTAAAGTGTCCAAGCGCGCTAAGAAGCGCGGCCTTCCGCAGCTGGGCACGCTGGGTGCCGGAAACCACTACGCGGAGATCCAGGTTGTGGACGCCATCTACGACAAATCGGCCGCAGACCGCATGGGCATTGAGGAGGAGGGCCAAGTAGTCATTATGATCCACTCTGGCTCGCGCGGGCTGGGGCACCAGGTCGCGACAGACGCGCTGGTGGAGATGGAGAGCGCGATGGCCCGCGACGGCATCCGCACAAACGACCGACAGCTCGCGTGCGCACGTATCTCCTCCCCGGAGGGACAGAACTACCTCGCCGCCATGTCCGCAGCGGCCAACTTTGCGTGGGTGAACCGCAGCTCCATGACGTTCTTGGCGCGCCAGGCGTTCGCCAAGACGTTCAAGCACTGCGCGGACAGCCCGGATGATCTCGACATGCACGTCATCTACGACGTGAGCCACAACATCGCCAAAGTTGAGGAGCACATGGTGGACGGACGGCCGCGCAAGCTGCTGGTGCACCGCAAGGGGGCCACGCGTGCCTTCCCGCCGCACCACCCGCTCATCCCCGTCGATTACCAGTTCGTGGGCCAGCCCGTGCTGATCGGCGGCACCATGGGCACGTGCAGCTACGTGCTGACTGGGACAGAGAAGGGCATGGCGGAGACGTTTGGATCGACCTGCCACGGGGCAGGCCGCGCCAGCTCGCGGGCCAAGTCTCGCCGTACCATTACGTACGAGGGGGTGCTGGACTCGCTCGCCGCCAAGGGCATCAGTATTCGCGTGGCGTCGCCGAAGCTCGTGATGGAGGAGGCGCCAGAAAGCTACAAGGACGTGACCGCGGTTGTAGACACGTGCCACACGGCTGGCATCTCCAACAAGGCCATCAAGCTGCGGCCCATCGCCGTTGTGAAGGGCTGATCGCAGCGCTGCATGGCTCAGCACTTGCGCACTCGTTCCCGCGCGCCCTCAAAGTCTGGCTGCTTGATGACACTGCTGTCCAACGTCCCTTCGATCGATCGAGTCCATGACGTAAACCCGATCTCGTTCGACGCAATGTCATGACCACGGCCTACGTAGTATACAGAACTAGAGTCGCGATCGAGACCTACTGAGCGTGTTGTTAGTGCACGTGACGTGTCCTAGGCCTGAATTCGAATATCGATTGTCTTCGCGCTCGAGTTGGATCCGCGCACTTGCGCATGCGATGGCGATCGTACGCGGGGACGTACACGAGCACTCGTGCCCGTCGCTCAAATTGCACCCTCGCGAAAGAGTCAGTGCGCAACATCGTCGAATCATTCGCAGGAAGCAACGGGATCGATCGCGACGCCCGGTCCTCCTGTTTCCTGTGAGCAGCTTCAACAGGATGCCACTGCAGCCTGCAGGCGCTCAGCTCGCCAGCAGCGCTGCAACGACGAACCAGGCCCCCAGCATGAGGAAGAAGGCGGGCGTCCAGCCGAAGAGGTACAGGTGCGCCAGCACCCAGCTGGCCGCCAGCAGCGGGAACAGGCGCCGGTTCGCGATGGGACGCAGGTAGTTCGGCGGCAGCATCAGCGCGCGGATGTACCGCTCCCGCAGCTGCCCGCCCCCCATGCGGGTGCCCGCAAGCACCGTGTCGATGTCGACGCCACCGGCAGTCACGGCGCCTGCGCTCGCTGCGATGCCGCGGCCGCCAGCGGCCGCAGACCCAGCGGGCGTCAGAGAGAAGCGAGGGGGCACGAACGGGGTATGTGCCCTGCTCGGCGTCCCCGCGCCGGCCCCCCGGCTGCTGGCTGCCGGCGTGCGGCTTACCGCGTGCTGGAGCTGCTGCCGCAGGGCATGGGGCGTGCCGGGCGTCCCGCGTGTCGTAGCGGCAGCACTGCGGGCGCCGGCTCCGACGCCGTCGCTGGCTGCGTCGTCCCCAGCAGCGACGGCCGCGGCGCTGCCGCCGTCTGAGGTCTCGTACAACAGCTCGGCGAGCTGCCGCACCTCCTCGGGCGACCGCCCAAAGTGCCAGCCCGTGGCGCGACCCAGCAGCGCCAGCAGGCGCCCGTTGGCGCGGGCTGTGGCCTCCACCAGCCACGCGTGCTCGTGCGAGGAAGGCGGGCGCAGCGCATCAGGCTCCTGGAAGCGCAGGGAGGCAGACGTCATGCGACTCTGCGCCTGCAGCAGCCCGATCTTGCCACGGCGCGTCAGCAGGCCAGTCGCCAGCGGCTGCGCGCCGAACGCGTCCAGGAACCGGGACTCTGCACTCCGATCCTCCCCCGGCTCCGCCGCCTCCGCGCCCGCAGCTGCACCCGCGGTGCGGTCACCACGGTCAGACACGCCCGCCGCACGCCGCTTGCTGCCGCCCCCACCGCCCGCGAGGACGAGGTCGAGATCCGTCTCTGGGGCCCACGGGTCGCGCAGCGGCGGCGCGGGGCGCAGCGACAGGCCCGTGCTGCAGTGCACGCACCACAGGCACCATGAGGCACCGCAGCGCAGCCACTCGCGCGCTGACACGAGGCCCTTGCACCAGCCCAGCAGCCCGCGCGAGGGCGCGTGCGCCGAGAAGGAGGCGTCCTGCGTGAGCTGGTATGGCACTCCCAGCGTAAAGGACGCAGCGGGGGACGAGGAGGGGACGGTGGAGAAGCGCAGGGCACTGCGGACCGCCGCCGCCGACGCGCCGCAATACCCCAGCGCCCCGCCGCCCCCAGCGCCTGCTGCTGCAGCGCCCGCGCCTGCGCCGCCGGCGCCTCCCGCGGGTGTGGGAGACCCGGCAGGGCCCACTGAAAAACCGCCGTGGTGCTGCACCGGTGGCGGCGGCGGCGCAAAGGCGATCACCAGCCGGTCCCACGCGAACTGCAGCCGGTCCACCGACGGCACCCAGCGCTGCGGGACGGGCACGGGGTCGCCGTTCCGGTCGACGAGGCCTGTGCTGGCAGGTGCCCCGCGGCTGTCGGCGACCAGCGGCGTGCTCGGAGGCACCGAGGAAGCGCTGGAGGTCAGCAGGCTCAGCCCGAAGTCGACGGAGGGCAGGGCCGTGCGCTGCGGGTGCTTGGCACTGTCCTGGCGGGCCAGCATCGGACCCAGGGCCGGCGGGGGCGGCACCGCGCCGCCGCCACTGCCGGCTGCACCCACCCCCGTGGCCGCGGCGGCAGCGAGGGACGGGGCGGCCTCCCCCTCGAGAATCACCGCTGCGCGCAGCTCGCCCGGGATCTGGTGGCACGGCACGACATCGCGCGCGGCGCGCAGGCGGCGCCCCACGCGGCCCACGAGGCTGGCAACCTCTTCATCATCCACCGAGAGGAGCACGCGCCGCGGGTGCACCGCGGGCGGCAGCTGGAGCGCCGCAGCGTGCGCCAGCACCCGCACGCGAATCGCGTCGTTGCGCAGGCCCGTCGTCGCGCGCACCCGCTGCAGCGCGAGGGGCGCGGGGCCAGCCGACGCCCCCGCCCCCCCGGGGGTCGTTGCTCCGCCCACTCCCCGTGAGCCCGCGCCCCCGCGGCTGGCCCCCGCGCCCACACTCGCACCTGCCGACCCCGCGCTGCCGTACGCCGCGGCAGCCGCGCCGCTGCCGACGGCCGCGGCGGCGTCGCCAAAGAGGCTGTCGACCACCGCCCCCACGACGCGCAGCTCCTCCAGCACGCACGGCTCAAACACGTCCAGCACCCTCTCCAGGGCCTCCAGCGCGTACGAGGGGTGGCCCGCCGCAAAGTCGGCGCGCTCCAGCAGCGCCAGCGCGGCGCGCAGCAGGAAGGTGTAGAAGGCGTAGTGCTGCGCGATGTACGGCCGCCAGTCCTCAAACGCCGGCCGCCACACCGCGGCACGCTCAAAGTCGTGCGTCGCCGCGACGGCGGCCGCGAAGCGGTCGTTGGCGCGCAGGCGGTCCCCCACAGCGAGCGCGGACACGCGGCCGCCCGCAGCGGCGGTGGAGGCGGTTGCAGGCCCGCCCGCCGGTGCGCCGCGCTGCCGCTCCTGCACCAGCTCAGCAGTGGCCCGCAGCGCCTGGCCCGTGTAGTCGTAGCAACGCGCAGCGGCCACGGGCGCCATGATGCCTGCGGTGTGCTTGTGCCGATCGCGTGCGCGCCAGGGGGTGAGCACCATCAGCCACAGGTCAATGACGTGCCCACAGAGGGCGGGGGCCACGAGTGGGTTCAGCTTCGACATGTGCACGCGCAGGAAGGTGAACAGCGGGTGCTGCAGCTCAAACAGGGCCTGCGGGAACAGCTGCGGCCCCGGCAGGTCGCGCAGGCCGGAGGGCGTCGGCAGGCCCGCCGCCGCAGCGGCGGCACCGGAGGCGGTGCCCCAGTGCGCGGAGTGCATTGGAGAGGAGGAGGCGTGCCCCCACGCGCCGCCCGCCCCGCTGCTGTAGAGCGGACTGCTGGCGCTGCTCGGCTGTCCGAACGTCCACGCCGCGCCGCCCCCGGGGCTGAGCAGGCCGCCCGCGCCGGTGGGAGACAGGGGTCCGCCCCCAGCCGCCCCTGGGACTGCAAGCTGCCCTCCCGCCGCCGCGCCGGCAGCCGCCGCCGCGCCAGCGCCATGCAGCCCGCCCGCTGCCGCAGAGGCGGGCACGCTGGCCAGCAGCTGGTGCGCGTACTGGATGCCGTGCGCGGGCAGCAGCAGCGGGGCCCGTCGGCCTGGGTGCGACGTGTTGCTGACGGCGAGGAGGACGTCCTTCGCAAGCTGAGCGAGGGCGGGCCCGCCCTGCCCGCTGTGCGCGCGGCCCGCCACCACGTCCGGGAACCCCGCGTCGCACTGCTGCATGGTGAGGGCGATGATGAGCGCCTGCATCTGCAGCAGGGACGGTGCGGTATACCGCGGCTGCGCCACCACACCGAAGCCGGCGGCCTCCACAGGCGCGCCCGCAGCGCCGCCGGCCGTCACGGCGGCGGTCTTGTTGCCCACCCCGCCCGCGCCGCCGCCGCCGCCGGCCTGCGCCCCCGCGCCAAACATCTGCTCCGCTGCGAGCGAGGGGACGCCCGCGGGCCCGTAGCGGCAGCGCATCTCCCTGGAGGGGCCGGCAAACCCGCCCGCGGCCGCCCCCGACCCGCTGCGCAGCTCAGAGGGGAGCCCCAGCGACACGCCGAGCGCGTTCAGCTGCGGGCCGGTTTCCTCGCCCGGCAGGGGCACCATGGCGGGCGGGTTGTGCAGCAGCCAGTACGCCTGCACCGCAGCCATGAGCGAGTCTTTGAGCGGATGCGTCAGCTTCATATTGGTCGGCAGCACCGTGTCGAACCAGCGGAACAGCATGCCCAGGTACGGCGTCTCCCCGAAGAACGCCTGCAGCGGCTGGTAACAGATGGCGTCACTGGCGCCCAGCGGCAGGCCATCGTGCACTGCAGCGTATGCAGCGCTCGTGGCCGGCCCATACGGCAGCACAGAGGAGGGCATCGCCGCAGCAGCGACGAGGGTGCCGTTGGGCGCCACGCGCTGGTACGCGGGCCGCTCCAGCACGCGCCGGGAGCCGGACACCGCAAAGTGCACGAAGTAGCAGACGAGCAGGTCCTGCAGAGCGACGTACACGCCATTAGGCCACGAGTTCGAATTCGCGGCCGCGGCGGCAGCCTTTCCGCCCGCGCCCGCGCGCCGCGGGTTGGTGATCGTGTCCATGGGCGGCAGCATGACGAACTCCCCCGCCGTCAGGCGGTCCGCATTGGCCTGCAGCACCGCCAGCAGGGGCTCCGTGCGCGTGAACAGCTCCCGCTGCACCGGGCCGAGCGGGCTCGGCGCCGTGCCCGCCGTGGCGTCCAGAATCAGCTTGGTGGCGGGCGGCAGTATCTCAGGGCCCAACAGAAAGGTGCGCGCAGTGCGCCCGACGTCCGCGAACAGGGACTCCTGCAGCTGGGCCACAGAGGCGCCCGCTGGTCGCGCCGACGCCGACGTAACGGCCGCCACATCCAGCAGCGCCTCGACGTTCATGCCCGCAATGCATGCTTTCTGCTCTGCCTCCGTGAACGTCTTGAGGAGGGCGACATCGGCCGCCTCCCGCGCCTCCGTAAAGTCTTCGAGGCGGCAGCCGGCGATCGCGTCCAGCCAGCACGCGGAGGCGCCCAGCAGGTTTGCCGGCTGCCCCTCGCCCACGAGCTTGCCCAGAATGAGCAAAATGAAGTCGTCGTAGAGCGCCGATGACAGGAGCGAGGAGTGCGGCCCGCCGGAGTGCATCGCACGGATCAAGATGCGCAGGCGCTCGGATGCCGCCTGGATGTCCGCCATGCTCAGTACCTCCCGAAAGGAGGACGCAACGCCCGCGGCAGCCATGGCTTCACTGGAGCGCGGTGAAGCAGGTGCGAGCGACAGGAGGCCGTAGCTGGTTACGAGGGAGCGCGGATGAGCGGTGACCCCATCAATCGCGGCCCCTCAACCCGCGCGAATCGGGGCCGTGCAGCGGTGCACGGAAGAAAATGAACGCAGAATGCAAGCCTCCCTACACGTCAATCGCGCTGGAAGACGACGGACGCGAAAAGCGGTTCGCATGGCGTCGACGCGTGAGTTCACGCCTCATAAATCTGTCCTTCTGTGTTAACCGTTTTCACATCGCCCACAAATTCCTTCCCGGTGAGACGGGCACGATAGCGGCATTGTCGCCCACATAAACACGGCACTGGCTGCGTGCGAGCTACTGCGGCTTGCAACCGCACCCGTCGCTCTTCGATAACCGACACTCGGAGGAGCGAAGGGACTCGGAAGGGACTTCACTTTCAGCAGCGCTGTCGTCGCCGCGCAAATTCCTCGCGTGCTCACCTCGTGTGCTCCATCCACTTCGGAGCCATAACAACCGGTTCCCGCGGGAAGATGCGCGCTGCACAGTGAGCAATCTCAACTCTCATCAACATGCCGCCCCGCAAACTCGCGGTGGGCACGTCCGCTGGACGCGCCAAGGTGCGGGCGCTGGTCATTCTGAACGTCCAAAATGACTTTTTTGGAGATGGCGCACAACCTCTCGAAGGCGCGTCCGCTGCACTGAAGGCCATAAATGACCTGCGGCGCAAGAAAGCGTTCACTTTCGTCGTCGTCGCTGGGCTGCACCGCGCGGCGAACCATTTGTCTTTCAGCAGCAACAACCCGGGGACTCGATTGGGCGAGCTGGTTCCCATAACTGGAGGCGCAGGGGACGGGGGCCGTGGTGCGGCAGCCGGTGGGGGTGCGAGCGCAAGCCTCGTCATGACCCCGGATGTGTGCGTGCAGGGGTCGTGGGGCGCCCAGTTCCACCGCGACCTGATCGTGGAGGAGGCAGACCTGCTGGCGCACTATGGCTTCGACCCCGGGGCGGACCAGCAGTCCGTGTTTGCGACGGAGAGCGGCAGCGCCGGCAGCCTGCAGTACACGCTTCGTGAGCACGACGTGGAGGAGCTGTATGTGTGCGGCATCGCGCTGGAGCAGGCCGTCCTAACGTCTGCCCTCGACGCGCGCACCGCACTGCCGAGCGCCGACGTGTTTGTCGTGGAGGACTGCTGCACGTCTGCGAGCACGGAGGCCGGGCAGGCCGCTCTGAAGAAGCTTGAGCTTGAGAAAGTCGGCGTCATCATCAGCACCGGCCGAGAGATGACGGCTGTACCCGACCTGCCGCTCGCCCTGCCCGTTCAACTGCCCATCACAAAGCCCGCACCGCACGAGACGTTTGCGGCGTATGTGACGGCAGGCTGGTATGCAGCCGCAGGCGGCGGCGGAGCGGACAGCAGCGGGCAGATTGCGCCCGCGCGAGGTCACGTTCCCAGCGCCACCAGTATCATGTCTGGATCTCTGTACGAGCGGTCCTCCGGGCAGACGGGCAGCGTGCTGCCCGAGTCACCGGTCCGTCAGGGGGCGAGGGGTAGTCTGCGCATCGGTCCAGAGGCACTGGCGATGGCACTTATGTCGCCGTCTGCTGCCGTTGCGGCAGGGTCGGCCGCGCCGTCGGACGGCGCCTTTGCAGCGACTGGCATTGCGCCGACGTCTCGCGCTTTCGCACTGTCCCCCAGCAGCCGCCGCGGCAGCGCGCTGTCACAGCAGAGTGGCACGCACAGCGGAACCCACAGCGCTGCAGACAGCCGGACGGAGACGGAAGCGAGACGAGGCAGCGTCGTCTCGCCCACCGCACTTGGAACGAGGCCGCTCCCCATGGTGGCGGAGCCTCTCCGTTCCTCGGCGCTCGCACTCGGTGCAAGCGCCAGTGCCCCGGGTCGCGGGAGCGCGGAGGGGCGAGGCGCCGCGACGATGCTTCGGCAGGGCGGCGGCGCAGATGAGGAGAGGCTGCGCCAAGACAGGCGCGCAGGCAGCCCGACCGCACCGGCTGCCGGCGCAGGCGCTCGAATGGGGCTGTCGGAGTCAACCGGCTCCCCCATGGCTGGGTCTGCGGCTTTCGGCGCCGCGGCGGCGCAGCGGCGGCCCACTGAGGTGGATCTTGGGGGCCTCAACGCAGTTCTGGTGTCCGAGGAGGGGGCTTCGTACCGTGAGGGCCTGTCTGGCGGTTCCGTGCGAGTGACTTCGTACGAGTCTCGCGACGTTACGGGGCCTGAGGCGCGGTCTGGCGGGGCCCTCAGCACGCCAGTCAAGCCGGGTGCCCGCGTTAGCATGTCGGGTGCGGCGCAGCTCGGCGGTGACGGCCTGGGCGCTCTGCGGGCTGGTAGGCTGCGGGGCGGACCAGCAGCGGCCGGCGAGAAACGCAGCGACGGCTCTACCGATGGGTCGGTGCTGGGTGGTGGGGCCAGCGTGCCTGGGGCAGCGGCAGACCGATATCGCATGCCTGGCGTCCCCTCCGGCATCTCTCTGTCCTCTGGAGCGGGCGCAGGGTCGCCTGCGTCGGAGCCACCGAGCTCATCTGCCGCTATCGCAGCTGCAGCCGTGGCAGCCAGGCGGGCTGGGGCCGTCAATCCGATGGCCGGGCCACACACTGCGGCGCATCTCCAGCAGGGCACGCCGCCCCTCGCTATAATGGATGCGACCTCCCCGCCCACCTCTGCTGGCTCGCTGCCGACTGGCAGCCCGCCGACGGCCGCTGGCAGTGGCCGAGACATGGGCAGTGCAGGCGGCGAGGGAGCGGGTGGCGGGCTGCAGAGCAAGCCCAGCAGCAAGCGCGTCTTCACCTTTGGCCTTG
>Ga0208629_100367_pt1 | contig 22273 bp, 14 predicted proteins | sample LakWasMet19_HOW5_2_FD_183865 | JGI IMG/M metagenome (GOLD analysis project Ga0208629, IMG submission 183865) | Freshwater sediment methanotrophic microbial communities from Lake Washington under simulated oxygen tension - Sediment Metagenome... | ecosystem: Environmental > Aquatic > Freshwater >... | reverse complement strand
TGTGTACGGCCCCGCTGAGATGCCAGCGCTGGCTGACGTGGCGCGATGGCTGTGGATCGCGACGGCAGGGGACACGGTGCCGCTGCAGTGGGGCAGCGCCCTCGAGCTCGGACAGACGCTGCAGACACACCGGGAGCAGGCGGCGCAGCTGCAGCGGGCTGGCGGCGCAGGCAGCGACAGCGGCACTGCCACTGCCACTGCGTCGGGCCCTGCGCGCGAGGCCGTTCTGCACGCAGCACAGCAGCAGGTGTACGTGGCGCATGCACACGCAAGCCTCGCAGCAGCTTCACTCGCCATCCTGCGCTGCCTCTCGCCCGCGGGCGTCGGGTGCGCATACAGCGACGTTCCGCTGGACACTCTGCAGCTCGCAGCGGCAGCGTGCACCGCTGTGGGCCGCCACGCTGCAGTCGGTGACCTGTACCGCTGGCACCTGCGCGCGGTGGCTGAGCGAGAGGCGGCAGCTCTCTCCGACGGCCGGCGGTCTCTCGCTGCCGCCTCCAGTGGCGGTAGCAGTGTTGGCGGCGGCGTCGGGGGTGCCAGCGGCGGCGTGAGCGCCCTCGCGGCGGCGTTGTACCTGCCGCCTGCGGTGGCCAAGCTCAGTGCCCTGACGCAGCACCTGCAGCAGCCGTACCCACGGCTGTCTGTCTCTGGCTCCAGTGGTGCGGTGGGACACGGCGCTGGTGCGGCGGCGTGGACGGCAGGTGCAGCGCCGTCAATCACGAGCTTCGAGCGCCAGCGTCTGGCGTGGCCGGCGCTGTCTCTGCCCGCCTTCGCGGCTGCAGACTTCCCTGCGGCCTCATCGGCAGCTGCACTAGCGGCGGAGGCTGCTGGCGACGCTGCGGCGCGTCTCAGCCTCTCCTCTGGCGAGTTTGCGCTGTCTGTCGCACAGGGCGGCGCTCCGCCGACGCCCGCCGCTGTGGGCGCGCAGCTGCAGTTTGGCGACCAGCGCGGCGCCGCGTGGCTGCTCGTGCACGAGTGGGAACGCTGCGCGGCGGGCGCCGCGGCCGCTGCTGCTGCGGCCATGCCACCTGCAGTTGCCTCGCCGTCCATATCCCCCGCGGCAGCGGCGTCTGCGCCCGCTTTGACGACTGGGGAGGGCGTGGCGTCTACGGCCGCATCACAGGCGAGCGAGTCCGCCGCGACGCGTGCGCCCAAGGATCGTGGGTACGGCGACCAGCCGTTCCCGCTGCAGACGCCGGCGAAGCAGCAGTTTGCGGCGGCGCTCTGCGCGTCTCTGGGCGTGAACCACGCGTTCGTGGGCATTGAATACGCGCGTGACGCGGTGCAGCGCGCGCTGGGCATCGGCGCTCCCGCCTCTGCCGCCGCCGCTGTCGCTGCCGGGGCTGCAAAGCGGGCGTCAAGTGCGGGAGCGGGAGTGCCGACAACAGCGGCAAGTGGCGTCAGTCCGTCGTTTGCAGGGGAGCTGCGCGGCAGTGGCGTGGACAGCGGTCTGTCCCCTGGCTACGCCGCCTTCGCAGCCGCACGCGTGGCGGGGGCGCTGCGGCCCGCCCCCTCGTCAGGAGCGGCTGACGGTACTGCTGCTGCTGCCGCTGCCGCCAGCTGGCGGTCTCCCATGCTTGATCAGCAGCCTCTTGCCTCCCTTGTTCGGCGCATTGCTCGCTCCGGCTACGCCGCGGGGCCAGCCGACGCTACCCGTGCGAACGCCGCGGCGTCGACAGCAGCACCAGCGCTCGAGCCCGCCAATGCTGCGTCGATGGTTGCGCCGGCACCGGTGACGGCGGGGCAGGGCGTGGGCCTGGCAGCCGCTGCGGCGGCGTACGTTCCCTGGCTCTCCCGTCTGTCACTCCCAGAGCTGCGGGCGATGGCCAAGGCGGACAAGGCCCTCGCAGACGCCGCGGTGCGCTCGCTGGCGGCGCTGCAGCTGCCGGGGGACGCGGTGGGGGTGTGGCTGGGCATCGCCGATCTGGCGCTTGAAGCGCTGCCGCAGGCCGCCAACGCTGCGCTGGGCGCGGCAGTCCTGCAGGCGCGCGCGGCGCGGGCGGGGCGGCCGCCCCCTCCCGCGACTGCGGACGCGACGGCTGCTGGGCCTGCAGGGGTGCAACCGGCGGTGCCGTCGGCGGCGTATCGTATCTCGACGGCTGCCCCTGCCGCGCCTGCTGCGACTGAGGCGCCGCGCACAGGCGCCGACTCGTCGCTGCATCCTGTGGGTGCGACCGTCAGTCCGACCTCCTCCCGCGATGGGAGCGCCGATCTGCATGTCGCTACTGCTGCGCTGGATGCGCCCCAGGCGGCGCAGGCGGCGCTCTCAGCCGGTGTGTCTCTGTACAGCGGAGCAGAGTCGAGTCCGTGGAAGGCCGCCGCGTCGCCGGCGCAGGCGGACCGGCTGCTGCAGCGCACGCTGCGCGCCGCGCGCTTCGCACAGTGGGATCGGGCGACGCAGGCGATGCTGGCGGCCGAGCCGGAGGCGGCGGTGCCGCAGCGCTGGACGGGCGAGTGCGTCGGCCCGCTGCTGGACTGCATGGCGGCGCTGGGCGACGCCGGGCCGCTGCTGGCACTGCGCGGCGAGCTCATTCGAAACCCAGAGTCTCGCAAGCTGCTGGCCGCTCGGCCGGCGGTGCTGCGGGCGTGCCTCGACTCTGTCGCTCTGCCGATGCGTCCGCTGCTGGAGGCGGGCTGGTCATCGCTGCAGGGGAACAGCGGGGCAGGGGCTGCTGCCGCGCCAGTGACTGCTGGCGCAGCGACTCCTGTGCCCGGTGAGGCTGGAGCGAGCTCTGAACGCCAGGCATCTCACGCGCTTGACGCGTCTGCTGCTGCCGCTCCGGACACCACCCCTGGCGCGGCCGCCCCGGTTGTCGGCAGCCTGCAGGCGCTGGCGCCTGGCCTCCTCGCTCACGCTCCCTTCGGAGACCCGCTGGTGCAGCAGCCAGCCCCCGCCGGCGGCGCCCCCTCGTTCATCGGCCACCTCGTATCGCAGGTGGCGCTGGCTCGCAGGGCGGCGCTGCAGGCTGCCGATGCGGCGGGGCAGGTGCTGCCGCTCTCCGGCCCCTTCGCTGCTGCCTCGTCGCCAGCACCCGCACCCGCGGACACGGCAGTGGTGCACGAGTCTGGCTGCACGCACGCCGCAGGCACGGCCTCGGGCGCCGGTTCCAGCACGCCTGCGAGCACGGTGCCTGCCGTGTGTGTCGCGGGCGAGGACGGGGCGCTGCTGGAGCTGCTGCAGCTCGGCGCGTCGCTGCACAGCTGGAACCCGCTCGGCCTGCGGGGGTGGGACACCCCCGTGCAGGGCAGCGCCGAGGCGGCGGTGCGGGAGATCGCAGAGCTGCCGCGGCCGCAGCCGCAGCTCAGAGCGGCCCTTGCCGCGTCCGCTGAGGCGGCGCTGCTGCGTGCGCTCAATGCGCGCCAGCTTGCGGCGTCGCAGGCGTTCCCCTCGTTTGCGTTGGGTGGTGCTCTCGACAGCGTGCTAGTGCAGCAACCCTTTGCGCCCGCTCGCCACACAGGCGCTGCAGACGCAGCGCAGGCAGGCGAGGCAGCGGCAAGCACCACACCAGTGCGAGGCGAAGCCGCTGCTACTTCTACCACCGCTCCTTCGGTGTTCACTACTGCCTCCCCTGCCTCGGCCACCGCAGCGCTGACAGCGGTGCAAGCTGCCATGCTCGCCCTCGCACCCGTGTGGGCGCCGCACTGGGCGGGGCAGAGCGCGGGCTGGCAGCAGCAGCACGCGCCTGCCGTACAGACGCTGCAGGGGCCGGCGGGTCCGTTCGCGCCAGGCACCCCGCTCCACGCCGCAGCAGCCGCCGCGGCGGCGTCTGCAGCCGCCAGTGGTGGCCTGCCTGTGTTCCCGCCGCCCCCGTTCTCTGCGGGCGTCGCGGCGGCTCCGTTCAGCGCGCCTGCGGACGCAGCGCGCGCCGCTGTTGACTGCATCGCCCGTGGCGCGCTGCTGAGCTCCCACCACGCGTCTGCGTCTCTCAGCAGCACGCCACGCGCTGCAGTGGTGGGGGCCGCTGTGCGGCATCTGCGCCAAACGGGCTGGTGGGACACACAGACAGCAGAGGCTGCAGCGCCCGCATCCGTGCCGTCTGTCGCTACGTCACGCACCACATCGAGCGCCGCTGGCAGCGCCGCCGCGCCGGCACCCGGCGCGCGCGGCACTGTCGCAGCTGATGGCGTCACTACGCTGCTGCCGCGTGTCCTTCACTCCCTCGTCGGCGAGGCTGCGGGCGGGTCTGGCAGCACACTCGCTCGCCTGCAGCGCCAGCTCGAACAGGCGATTGCACACGCGGCAGCGCTCTCTGCCGCGCCGTCTGTAGTGGAGTTTGTCGGCACCGCCCGCGATGCCGCCGCCGGCGCCACCGCGTCTGTTGCCCCCTCTTCGTCGTCAGTCGCGTCGCATGCGAAGCGCCAGCAGCAGGCGCAGCAGAGGGCGCAGGAGCGGGTGTGGGAGCTCTGCTGGCAGCTGCGCGATGCGCTGCAGCGAGCACACGATGCCGCCGCCATCGCAGCGACCACGTCGGTCCCGGCTCCGGCTGCCTCCGCCGCTGTTGCAAGCACCTCTGCGACTGGCTCTGTCGCCAACTCTGCGCGCCCGGCAGCTGCCGCAGCCGCCGAGCTGTCTTGCAGCCTCCCCGTGGTGGCAGGACTGTCGGCGCAGCACGTGCGCGGCCTGTGTGCGGGCTACAGCAGCGTGTTCGCCGCCGCAGCCGACGCGTCAGACCTTCTGCAGCACTTCACGCACGCGGCTGGAACGCTGTCTGCCCGAACAGCATCGGAGCGCCTGTGCCCAACCGTCAATCGCGTGTCTGCTGCCAGTGGCGGCAGTGGCGGGTCGGCGTCTGGTGTGGCGGCAGATTTGGCGACACCGATCAACAGTGCAGACGTGTCGACAGGTAGCAATATCGGTGCACAGGCCCTTGAAGCGGGTGTCCTGGCGCTGCTGGTGGGGTCGCAGCGATGCGCCACGGGGGCCGAGCGCGGACGTGGCGGCGGGTACGGGGCGGGCTTGCGGCCGACGATTCTGCGCACTGCGGCGCAGCAGGCGCAGGCGGCCGCACAGGCAAGCGTCGCTGCGCCGTGGGGGCGCAGCCGGGGGCAGCGCGGGGGCGTGGGGGCTGCCAGCGGTATGGTTGGTGGCCCTATCGCCCGGCACCCGTTCGCTGATGCGGACGCGGAGTTGAGCGGCCCCGCTGAGTCTTCAGCGTCTGCTGCTGCGCCTCCTGCGGCTGCCCCGGCGCCAAACGTGGCGGCAGGCAGCAGCGATGCGTCTGCCACAAGCGCCTCCAACGCCGCAGCCGGAGCAGGAGCGGCAGGGTCAACCGTCTCCACCGCACCGCCTGCGTCAGCGGAGTCGGCGGCTCTCGCTACGTCACTACAGGCGCTGCACGGGGAGCTGGCCGCTGCCTCCGTCTACCACGCGCGGCAGAGCTACCTGGCGTACCACCAGCTGCTGGCGGGGCCGCCGGGCATCGAGGCTGCCTTCGCCGCGTACGGCCTGGCGGCAGAGCGACAGGCAGCACAGCGGCAGGCGGTCGACAGACAGACGGCAGCGCGGGTGCAATCGCAAGTAGCGCCAGCGGTGTCAGTGCCTTTGGAGGCCACGGGGCCCGCAGGTGTCGACAATACGATGCCTCTTGCTGCAGCAGCTGCAGCGGAGCTGAGCACAAGCCCTGCAGAGCAGCCGTTCTATGCATCGCTGGTCCGAACGATGCTGGCGCCACTGCGCAGCACCCTGCAGACCCCACAACCGAAATCAGAGCACCCGCTACTGCCGCTAGCTGACGCGAGCGCTGCGAGCGCCGCCAGCGCTACTACCGGCGTCTTTGCCCCTGTGAGTATTGAGGTGGTTCGTCACGCCCCGGCCCTGATCCGGGCTGCCGTCGAGGTGGTGAAACAGGCTCACGGCGCTGCGCTGAAGCTGCACGCGCAGCCCCCGCTGCTTTCCGCGACATCATTGCCAGCTGCTGCGCCGCCAGCGGCTGCGGAGAAACAGACAAACGGTGGCGCATCGTCAGCAATTGGTGAAATGGCAGCTGTGCCGCCGCAGGTGCCGGCGTCGGTTGTGACAGACATTGCGCTTGCAGCCGCTGGCGTGCGGCAGTCGCTGCAGCTGCGCGCGAGCTACGAGGCTGCGGCAGGGCTTGGCATGCAGCCCGCCTCGGCCGTTGCTGTCGCTGACGCGATTTCCGCCCTGTATGGCCGGTTTCCTGGGCCGTCTGGGGCCGCTGGAAGTGTGGGAGGGGCCTCTGCTGGGCTCAGCGGCGTTGGAGTACCCTCCGCTGCACCCGTGTCTGCTGCAGGCTCGCTGGCGCCAGCGCAGCAGCAGCTGCAGGCGCCCCTGCCGCTGCCGGCTCGCCTGCTAGGCTACAGAGGCACGGACCCGCACCTGCGAGGGCTGCCTCGCATCAGCGGCACCGGTGCCGGTAGTAGCGGCAGCGGTGCTGCGACGGGCTCTGCAGCGGGTCGAGGCTCTGTGCATCCCGCTGCCCCAGGGTCGCCGGCTGCGTCTGGAGGCTTTGCGCTGCGGCGGGGGCAGGCGGCAGCCGGCGCTGCAGCCGGCGGTGTGGGCACCCAGCTCTCGCAGCTGCAATCGCGTGCAACGACTAATATCCTGTCTCTGTCCTGGGCCCCCGAGCCGGATGCGGTAGAGACGTCCGCGGGTCAAGCAGCGACTGCCGGTGGGGCGGAGGGCGCTGCCGCAGTCGTGGCGTCTGCGGATGCGTGCTCGGCCCTGCTGATGTATCTGCTGACCCCGCCGTCGCCATCCCCCGCATTTGCATTGCTTGCGCACGCGGCTGCTGCCAGCGGGCCGCGGCTTGCGGGGGTGGCGGGGCCCGGACCGCTTGCTGACCCTGCGGCTGTGACTGCGCTGCTGAGCTACCTCGGCGGCCGCGGCGACGCCTGGCGGTGTGTCCGTCTGCTGCAGCGCTCCGCAGCAGCGCTGCCTGCGCCGCTACCTGTTGGCATGCTGGGAGCAGCAGAAGATGCTGTTGCGGCAGCGGCGGCAACAAGCGAGAATGCCTCAGCAACCGTCGCTGCTACCGCTGCGCCCGCAGGTGATGCGCTGCTCACCCCCGCGGAGCGCGCTGCGCTCACTGCAGCGGCGCGAGAAGGGGGCATCAGCCTGCCCTCGCCTGCCTCCGAGGTGGAGGTAGAGGTGGAGGCACCATCAGCGATGCATGCCGCTGCAGCCGCACTCGACCCGGCACCCGCCTGGGTGCAGGCCATTCTGTCCACCCCGCTGCTTCGCCTGCAGGAGATGCAGCTGCCGCCCCCGGGGTATGCGACCCCCGCTGGCGTGATCCCCTCTGGCGCGGCCTCAACAGGCGCAGGCGCAGAGGCGGGGGCGGCTGCAGGGGTGTTCACTGAGGGGGGCGCCTTTGCCCCCACTGTTGCGACCATGCCGCATCCCCCTCTGCCCGTCCTCTGGTGCAGTCCCGCAGACGCGGCGGAGTGGCTCTCGCGCCTGACGGCGCAGCTGCATCAGCAGCAGCAGCAGTCCTCCCTCGCGGGGGCAGCCGGAACTTTTGGCTCTGTGATGCCCGATCCCAGCACTGGCCTCGGCACCAGCGCAGCGCATGCGCTGGCGGTGGCAGCCGAGCACCGGACGCAGCTGGCTGCCGCGCTGTCGCAGGCGGTCTGGGCGTGCGCTGAGGCTGCGGCGCTGGCGCCTCCGGGCAGCGGCTTCGCGCTGTCGGCTGCAACACGCGCGGCCGCGTCCGCGAGCCGGCCAGGGCAACACAGCAGCGCCGGCAAGCAGGGTCTCTGTGACCTGGCTCACAACGACCGCTCGCTGGCCGGAGGCGCCCCCGCTGACGGGCCTGCTGCCCCGCCCTCCCGTGCCCTGCCGCTGCTGCCCGCAGCGCTGCAGCTGTATGCGACTGCGCGGAGCCTACAGCTGCCGTCTGGCGCCGTCGCCCTCCCTCCCCTGTCCCCCCTCGCGCTGGATGCCCTAGCCGCGATGGCAGCGGTCCACTGCCCTGATCTGCTGCCGCACATCGTTGCAGACGCTATTTCAGCGCAGCAGCAGCTGCCGGGCAGCGGGCTGGCGGGCACGGGCGTGGACGCTGGCTCGCTGCCGCCGCTCGCCCGTGCATCCACGCTGCAGCGTTCCCTCGCGCTGCTGCTGCTGCCGGATGCGCCAGCGTCAGCCGCGACACCGGCTACCGCCGCCCGTGCTTCCGCGCCCGCTTCTGCTGCGGCCGCGACGCCTGCCGCAGGTCCTGCTGCTGTGCCGTCGGCGGCTGCCGCTCCGGCCGTCGCGCCGCCACACACAGCGCTAGCCCTGCTGCTGCTCGATGCAACGCTGTCCGCGCTGCCGCCGCAGTCTCCTCTCCCTGTCGTCCTCGGCGGCGCCGCAGACGCAGTCATGCAGGCGTGTCTGTCTGGCGGCATGCCCCACCTGGCGCGGCGCCTGCGGGTGCTGCTGCGGGCCTCCAAGGATCGGGCGCGGCGCGCCAGCAGCGGTGGTCCCGCTGCAGGCAGCACTGCAGGTAGTGCGAGCAGTGCAAGCAGCAGCACGGCTGACAGCGCCGAGGCAGCTGCCTCGACACCCACTACCGCTGGGGCTGCCTCTCTTGAGCCGCCTGCTGGACTGGCGCAGCCAGCGAGCGAGGCGCGAGGCGCCAGTGGAGGGGCGGGCGCGTGGGACGCATCAGCGGATGCACAGACGGCTTTCACTGTGCTTGCAGCACACCTTACGCCGCACATCGATGCGCTCGGTGCAGGCGCCACGACGCCCTTTCGCTGGGTACCCGCGGGGCTGCCGATTTCGCCTGCGCATTCTCAAGAGGCCGCCAGTGCCGCATCGGCCCCTGACGTTGCAGAGCACGGGGCAGCGGGCGCGAGCGGCAGCCTCAGGCCCACAGCGCCCACGGCAGGCAAGGTCGCGGCAGGCGTGGAGGCGCAGTGGCTGGCCCCGCTGCCGCAGGTACTGTCCTGGATGGCGGGCTGGGACGTCGCAGGCCCGCTGCAGCGTGAGTTTGCGGCCGCCGTGCCGCCGACGCCGCGGCTCCTGGCCACGCCTGCTGACGGCCCTGCTGCGACGGGGCCAGCGGCGGCGGCCCAGCGGCAGCCGCAGCACAGCGCACGGAGCAGCGAGCGGGCCACCGCTGGCAGCGCAGCGCGTGCAGGGGCAGGCCAGCAAGGACATCCGTCTGCACAGCCGCAGCAGCAGCAGCAAGGGCAGCAGCAGAGGCCGTGGGCACCGAGTGCCTACCGCGGCGCCTCCCCGAGGGCAGGTGCATACAATGGCGACTCGCCTGCAAGCGGCAATGCCTCCAGCGGCGCTGCTGCAGTGTCATCATCGCCACCTGCTGCTGGTGCTGGTGCGGGCGCGGTCACACGGCCGGCAGGCACGTTTGCACGCTCTGCATCACAGGAGCTTCGGGGCAGCCAGCGCGGCGGCTTGTCTGTCCCACCATCTGGGGGGCGTGGTGGCCCTGCAGCCGCCGCCGCTGCTCCGGCCGCGCATGCGAACGGCAGCACTGGCAGCGTGGCTGAGCCAGCCCCTGCGCGCACTGACCGAACCGGTAGCGGCAGCAGCAGCAACAGTAGCGGCAGCGGCAGTGGCAAGCGCCGCTTCGCGATGTCTCATGAGGGCCGAGCAGCCGGGAGCACGCCCCCTGCGCCTGCTGCCCCAGCGTCCAGTGCAGCCGGCGGCGGCAGCAGTGGCGGCGGCAGCAGAAGCCGCGACGGCAGCGGCCCGAGGGTAGCCGCGGCGGCAGCTTCTGAAGCGACAACGGCTGCCACGGGTGGGGCGAGCTCTATCGCTCCCTCTCTGCGCAAGGCGGCCGGAGCTCGTCCCGCAGGCGCGCCGGCGACGGGTCGCTTTGCTCGCGCGGACGGCGGCGGCGCAGATCGTGCAGCTGAACCCACGAGCGGGCAGGCCTCGGCAAAGGTGACCCCATTGCAGCCGACGGAGCGACAGCTGCGTTGAGACGCTTTGTCTCAGCACTGCGACCTCAGCGCTTGTGATCGCTGCCGCGGCGCTTGCAGCTGAGCTGCGAGTTGTGCTTTTTTAGAAAGTGCTGATTCCTGTCTCACTTGATTGTGTTAGGTTGTTTTGAGCACTTTCCGTGTGCCGCTTCTCGCACTGCTGCAATCCGGCAGTCGGAATCCAATCCAAGCGGGGCGGAGTCGAGTCGAAACGCTTCGGAAACGCCTTGATCTTCCATGGATGATGAATCTCTCACGCGTGGAACTCGGGCTATAGCACGCTCATGACGAAGGAAGTAGCACCGCGAACTCAATCCACGAGCTCATTGCGCACTTAGGTCGTGTGCGCACACACTATGGCTTCGCGAGACGACTCGAACACGTGAACTCTGGCTGCTCATCATCATAGGCGCCAACCGGCCGAGCTGGTGCGTGAGCTCGTGATATCTGCGCAGTCTGCCCCAACGTCGGTGCTGAGGCGCGTTCCGGCCAACGTTGCAGCCCACGGGCTTTCCCGGCGCCGGTAGATGCGGCGTCTGGCGTCGCGGCGTCACGTGACAGTCGTGCTTGCGACTGCCCTGTCAGCGCTGGTCAGCGTCTGTCTGCTGCAACCGCCTTCGCCATAGGCGCGTCACCGCTGTTATGGGGAGGAGGCACCGCTGGTCGCTGAGCGGCGCCCGTGTCGCTTTCTTGTTGCTGTGCGGCTCTTCTGCTCGCCGCCTCGCAAGCGCCCAGACGATATGCGGCACGGTGGCCCAAAACTCCGTGCTCACCCTGACATGTGTTGTGGGGGCGACCATGTCGAGCATTTCCTTTGCGGTGAGTGAATGACTGTGCCGCAGCCGTCCGCGGTGGGCGGCCTCCAGCACATCGCAGAGTCCAGCACGTTGTCGAGGTAGCCGAGCGACGAGGACAAGCTGCTATCGGGAAGGAGGGCTGCTATGCGGCTCTCTGTCACGGAGTTCGCCTCAACTCTGGCTGTTGCAGCGCCATACTCATCTGCGCATGCCAGAATTATGAGTCTTCCTTCTCACATGCAGTCTTACGGTACACCTAACGACTTGGGCGGCTGCTCCTACTCCCTGAGCTCCTGTAATGCGGCAACCTCCGGATTGGTTGTTTCCTCCGCCTGTGTCGGCTCGAATAGCTGTTCTGTCGGGGCCACGAATGCCAATTTCGGCAACCCGTGCATCGGTGCGTAGAAGGTGGCAGCTGGCATCAGGTTTTGGGTGGGCTGGACATCGCATTGCAGCCTTCAGGCCCGCGCAGGATCAACAACCGCTCGCCAATCCGTGCATGAGCTCGTCTGTTTGTCAAACGATTGCCGTCGCTTGCAGGCACATTCAAGGTGCGTGATATGAGCGGCACACCGCGGCTGCGGTGCTCGCGCGTGCATGTGTGGAATTCGTCTTAACGGTCAACTCAGCTTCGCTTGAACCCTTCCGCTGCCCTGCCTCTTCTCTTCTGCAGCGCCTGTCTGTCAGCGCCGTCTGCGTCTTCCCCACGCCCACCCAGACACGGACTCAAACCCCAAGCATCACTGCGGCTGCGACGCCCTCACAGGTGCGTGACGAGAGCGAGAGCTTGCGCCTGCCAACTGTGGAGCTTGCGCCTGCCAACTCTGGCGAGGTCGTGTGCGAAAATCAACACAGCAGCCGCAGCTCGCATGCGTCCTCTCCTGACCGAGCTCCTTTATTGACCGAGCCCGATCCAGGCTGCTGCTCATCCTCCGGTGCGTACTCGAGCTTGCGCCGCTGCCTCCATGCCAGCGCCTGCAGACCGGGACTCCGAGCACGTCCGTCAGCGTCTCCGCATCAGTCACAGTCTCTGCCAGTGCAACGTTGACGTCAACAAGCACGGGCAGCCAGACGGGCTCGCCGTCTGGCAGTGTTTCGCAGTCGCCCAGCCCCACGCAGAGCCCATCGCTGGTGAGGGTACCGTGCACACGCTTGCAAGCGATTATCCGTTCGCAGTTTGGTATAGCATTGGTGCGGGGAATTGAGGTTACTGCTGTCATTGAAGGGACGACCTATCGAAGTCCGTTGTTCTGCAAGTTTCCGAGGCGCGCTGCTCAACTGCGACGCCTGCACGTCCTTGTTCGCGCAGACGGCTACAAGCTCGGTGTCTGCCAGCGGCTCGATCAGCGCATCCACCAGTGAGGTGCGTGTGAGGGCAGGGCGTGCCGGCGCCAGCCAATCGGGGCACCGGTGTGAAGCGCGCTGCCGCCCTGGCCGCAACTAGCACAGCGCCCTCGACGTGCTGCTCCGGCTGAGCGGAGATTCCGTCTTGTCTGTGTGCATGGCTATCGCACCCGTAGCACATGCGGGCCCCTGTTTCGATCTTTCCACACTGCCCCGTTTTGGCTCCGCAGACACCGAGCTCCTCACTGACCGCGAGTGTTTCCGTTAGCGCCAGCGGCAGTGTGACGGGTTCGAGCTCCGTTAGCGCGAGCAGCAGTGTGACGGGTTCGAGCTCCGTTAGCGCGAGCAGCAGTGTGACGGGTTCGAGCTCCGTTAGCGCGAGCAGCAGTGTGACGGGTTCGAGCTCCGTCAGCAGCTCAGGAAGCATCACCGCCAGCAGCAGCGGGACAGCTGTGAGTCGCGTGCGGTCGATTGAAGGGCGATTTATCCGAGCTGTTCGCATTTGCGCGGGAGAGGGATGCCGACTGAGGGCTGTGGTCAACTATCCCTCCGACCACACGCGGGGAGAAACGACAGCACTCTCGCAGCAGGCATCACGCACTCATGGCTGACACGTTTCTCCGCGCTTCCCGCCACCCGTGTCGGCTGCTTGCCCCACCCGTGTCGCTGCAGTCTTCCAGTGTCTCGGCGTCAGTGTCAGCGTCGTGCAGCATGGGCGCATCCCCGTCGATCACGGCCTCCCCGTCGATCACGGCCTCCCCGTCGATCACGGCGAGCGCTTCGATAAGCAGCTCTCCCAGCATTGTGCGTTGAACGCTGCAGCCAGCAGCGGCGGCCGGCAGCCGGGTTCGAATCCACCCGCGCATCCGCGATGTGATCACCCGAAAACCGCCACGACGAGCGGAATCGCGGCGGTTTGGCGCTGCACTGCCCATGCCCACGTATCATCCCTCCCTTCACCCCTGGCACGCGGCCGGGCTTTCCGTGATCGATGCATTTCCTTGATGACCCCCACACGCCCCAATATACCATGCTCGTTTGTGGATCACCGTTCTGCAGTCAAGTAGCGTCACACTTTTGCCAAGCGCCACGCAGACGGCGTCGCAGGTGAGGGCTTCCCCCTGGTCTGTGCCGGAATTTGCCTCTGGGCAGGTCACCCGTGAACTTGAGTGGGAGCGCATCGGAGGGCTCCGAGCTACACTCGGGTGCCGAGCCCGACGTATTGCCGAAATCGCCACCGGCGTGGCGGCTGTGCGCGTGCCGCGTGCGTTGTTCCGGGCTACTGCTGCTCCTCTTTCCTTCCTTCGGCTGCCTCCCGATACAGTCGAGCTCTGTGAGCGGCAGCCTTGTGGCGTCGGTCAGCGCCACTAGCTCGGTAACGGGTTCAAGCAGCGTGACATACACAGCGCCCCCGAGCATTAGCAGCCCACTCGCGGCATCGAGCTCTGTCACGGCATCAATGAGCGGGACAATCTCATCGTCTCGCTCAGGGACCGCAAGTGCCATGCCCTCACCCTCGACATCGTCCGCGCCCGCAACGCAGGTGAGCATCGCGCGAACGGGCGTGCTTCTGATTGGTTGATGCCGTCTGCCCTCAAGAGTCTTGCAATGGGCAGCCAGTGCTGGGGGCGTCGTGCGCTCCGCCAAGTTGCGCGACGTCTCCTTCCCAATGCGCCTCGCGGCCCGCTATGCCCCTATGCCCATAAATGCTGCAGAGCGCAACGCCCACAGCGACAGGAAGCGGGACCTGTTCCGCGGCTGCGTCGCCGTCGCCGACCTGCAGCTCGAGCCAGCAGCTGAACGTAACGGTAGGCGGCTTCGAGCTGCCCCCGACGAGCCTCGGGCTCGATATCACAGGCATCGTCGCCGGCGGGGGCAGCGCTCTGCTCGCGGTTCTGTGCGCCGCCTGGATTGTGGTAGCCGCCCTGCGGCAGCACCGCAGGCAGCGCGAGGTTGAGCGCAAAGCGACCGTCCTGGAGCTGCAGGATGGCATTCGGAAGGATGCAGAGAGCACGCAGAGGGCGATGCTCGCTCAAGCGCGCCGAGCAAGCCTGCGCCTCTCCGGCGCCGCGGAAGGGACGTCTGTCTCCACCGTCGTGACCCGCCAGCGAAACTCCTCTGCTGACGCTGACGCAGCGGACATGTTTCCGCACGGCGCGTACTCGCGTGCGAGCGCAATGGAGCTCCCGTCCACGCAGAGCCGCCACCGCACCGGCGACAGCGCCATCGTTACCGCAGCCTCCAACTCAGACGACGAGCTGCTGCGCTCGCGCCCCGGCTCGGCGTCCAGTATCCGCGCGATGCCGCTGGCCAGCTTGAGCATGATACAGCAGTGGCTGGATGGCAAGCCGCCGAGCACCGCTCGCCTCAAGAGCGGGTGCACGAGCACGTTTCACAGGACCAATACCCGGCCGCCCGCTCCTCCGCTGAGCATGGGCGCTCGTCGAGGCTCGTGGCTGACAGCGGCGTCCGACGCGGACCCAGGGCCCGTTGCCTCCGAAGATCTTCAGCCGCCCGCTTCGGCATTTCATGCCTCGAGAGCTGGCACGAGTGGGAGATCCTCGCCTGCTGCTGCTGCTGCTGCTGCTGCACGCGGCGAAATCCCGGAGTGTGGCGCTTCTGACGAAGCGGCGCTGCAGGACGCTGCGACGCTGGCTCTCGCGGCTGACCTGGTGCGCTCAGCAGCAGAGGGCGGGACGATGCCGTCCGCCGCCGACGCCCGCGCAATCGCTGCGGAGGCAGGCATCGTCCTGCGGACAGACCAGTTAGATGCCGTGGGCCCTGACGCGTACGGCAGCCGCGGCGGCGGTCTGCGCCGCGCGTCGAGCGATGCAAATGTGGTGGCGGAGCTGTTCACCCACGTTGCTGCTGCAGCGCTCGCACAGCTGAGCAGCGAAGGCGCCCCCCAGCCGGAAGACGTCTCCGGAGGCGTGTATGGGTTGGCGGCTGGAATGCCAGTCAGGGGACACCCGGTCGGAGGCGGTGGATTTAACGCAGCCCAGGCGCCCGCCGCAACAGGCACGGTAGAGCATCGATCAACGGCTGAGGTTCCGGCGGCGAGCGCGTGGCGTGATGCACCCCGCGGTCAAAATACCACCGCCCAGCGCGTGGCAGAAGACGCTAGGCAGGGTGAGAGCGCGTGCACTGGTCAAGCTGGCGACAGCTTCGCTGCTCTGCCTGTCTCGCTCCCGTCCCAGGTTGACACGTCCCGAGACGGGGGCTCTGGCTACTGCACTGCAGCGCACACTGTCGCACTCTCGCGGCGCAACAGCTTGCTGCGCAGCCACAACCCTTGGGACAGCAGTCCCCGGGCGAGCGCCGCAGCTTTCGGCGCTTCGAATCCGCCCCCTCTCGCAGCGAGCGCGAGCGTCTCGCCCCGTGCCCTTCCTCGTGACGGTGCGCATGCTAGCCGTCCCCCGCATTTTGAGAGCGTCCCTCCGGCCTGGAGCGCTGCCTCTGCGACGAGTGGAGCGCCCTCCTCGCAACCGCCGGATGCTCGACTCACGGGCGGCGCAGATGGTGCGGCGATGCTGGGAACTGCAGAGCACGCTGCCGCCACATCCGCCTCTCCCCGCACTAGCGCTGCAAGCAGGCACGCCGAATCGCCTGCGTGGACGCCGGCGGCGTCCCCGCGCGCACGCGGGTCGAGGGCACGAGACAGCTCGCCCGCGGCTTCGCTCCGCGCTGGAGCACGGCCCTCGCTTGCGACTTCGTCCCCGAGCGGTCAGCTGCCTCGGTCCAGCACCACGGGTCACATTGCCGCTGTTCGCGGGTCGGCGGGGGGGTCCTCTCCTGCGCCGAGGCTCTCTGCTGCCCTGACGGCCGCTCTTGCCATGCGACCGCTGCGCGCCACGCCGACTGCCGAGCTGTGGCACAGCGACGTTCTCAGCGCGTACGCAACGAGCGAAGACGCAACATCTGCCAGCCCCACTGCGACCATCAGCGCGGCAGAGCGCGGACGCATTCGCGGCGGCATCGGGCGCCGCCTGCACAGCGTGGTGATCGACATGGGACAGATGGATCCGATGCTCGGGGAGCCCGCCCACGCTGTAGGCGGTGGTTCGGTGTTCACCAGTGCCGGTGCCCGCGCGCTGGCACCGGGCATCGCGCGGCCGGCGGCGGCGTCGCCTGCGCTGCCTTCCTCAGCCGAGGTCTCCAGTGCGACGATGGGACGAGACATGAGCGGCGTGCCGCTGGCGCACAAGAGCAGCGCTCACTGGGCGAGTTTGGCGACTCTTCCAGCGACTGCCGCCGCGCCCCGACGCTCGCCCGCCGCGGCGCTTGCGCTTGGGATGCAAATCGCTGCGCCGGGGACGCAGTCTGCCGTCGACCCACCGGCTGCCGTCACTGGCAGCGGTAGCAGCCTCACAGCCGCGCGTGCAGTCTCATCGATGGCCATCGCCAGCCACGCCGGCGCAGCATTCGGTGCCAGCGGCCGTGGTTGGGTGCTGCGCTGCGTTGACTCTGTGACAGGCCCCGCGCTGTCATCCTCACCTCTCGGGCTGACCGCCGTGGAGCCGCAGGCTGCGTTGGTCGGCGGCCGCGGCGATTCCGTGACTCGTCAGCGCCTCTCTCGACGCCGCTCTGCTTTGGCTGTCTCTGCCGCTGCTGCTATGATTGTGCGCGCGGGTGCTGGCGCTGGCGCTACCAACCGAGGCGCAAGCGTGTCGCCCGCCCCACGTGGTGGTGGTCGTACATCGACATTGCCACGCCGCCAAACCGTTGCTGTCGGCGAATTTAGAGAAGCGGTTGGTCGATGACACACGATCAGCCATTTTCGCCAGTCTGGCTTGCGTTGCCTGCGGCTGAACGAGCACGTGTTTGGTGCCTTCTGGCAGCGATCACTTTGCGTTCCACAGCGACTTTGGCTTTGCATTTCACCCTCGCGTGCGGCGTGCATGCCAACGTTGCCTCGAGCCTTGGACACCGCTCCATGTTTCCTTTCCAGCATCCTGCACAGCAACGCCTCAACCCTTGCGAACGACAACCCGAGCTGAGACCGTCACCTGTGACATTCGTCCCGAACCCTCCCTTTGCTCGTCCAGCGACTCACCATCCAGCCAACCCTGCGAATGGAACAGCGACCGCTTGCTCTCCAGAACTGGATGGCAGATGGTAATGGGTGTGAAGCGTTGTCCCGTCTCTTGGTCCCATGTCACCGACGGCAAGGCGACCAGTGGCGTTGTCTCCAGGTAGTTTGTTAGCCCTCCCATTCGTTCTGTCGCCAGCCTGTCTGCACGGTTGCCTGACCCTGTGCATGTTTCGATAGCCCAAGCTGCGTCACCTGTTCGTGTGCCACAGTGTCCAACTGTCCGTGTGTTTCGTGTGACACTGGTGGCTCGACGCTGTGCACGTTCGCTGGCCTGCGCTGCTCAAGCTGTCGGCTTGTCATACGTGGTGGCGAAACGCTGCGCATGTTTCACTCGCCGCAACGGCACCAGCTTTCAGCCTGTCCTGCGCAGTGCATGTTTCAATAGCTTTGTCCGCACCAAGTGCTCACCGTGCAATCCTGCAGTGATTACGGACCGGGTCCAGACGCCCAAGCGTTCAATGTCACACCGGAGACAATTGCAGACACTTGCAGACACGCCATGTCCCCCGCTTGCATGCCTTCGTCACTTTAAGCTTTGCATGTCTCCTCCACTGCGACGCGATTGTCCTGCTTGCCGCGGTCGAGCACCCATCACAGCGCCGCGTTGCGCGCCGCAACTTGCGGCCGCTCACCGCCCCTGTTTGGACGTGCCAATCCAAATGCTTCAACCCTGTTCCCCTCATTCGCGTTCTCCTTTTTCGTTTCGCGCATTTATCAGCAAAAATCGGTTGGGGCGTCGTGAACTCGAAGATCTGGGAGGCCTTGTCTCCTGGATGATGAACCTCTCCAACTCGGAATTCGATGCACACGGCAAACACGACTGCGCCAGCGCTCCAGCAACTCGAAAGGGCTCCGCAGACAATATTTCAGGCTTGGCTCAGCCCGTTTCTCCGCTGGTGCATTGCGAAGCACTGGGACGTTCCTGTCAGCCCGTGCAGGCCTCTCTTACTTGGCCGCGGCTTGCTCAGGCGTGTACGCCCCTGCGGCAAGCTTCCATGAGTGGTACGCTGGTTGCTAAGGATCTTCACTAGCTCCTGCGGTGTGAGGGCTGCTCGCTACCTGAAGGGTCGCCGCAAGTTGCTGCTCGGTTTCGCGGTGCAGCTCCGAAACGTTCAGCGGCAGCCGCTGCGCCGATGCAAGGCCGGCCATAGTTCCACGTCGACACCCGGGTAGAGGGCTCGCGATCGTTTGCACCATCGCCAACGTTTCCACAGCATCTGCCTCTGGCAATTCACGATGACGAGCCCATCGTTGAACCGAGTGGCTCGCGCTGTGTTGCTGTTGTGCGCCTCGTCCGCGCATCACTTCGTGGATGCGCAAACAATCTGCGGCACCGGAGACGAAAACGCAGCGCTCACGCTGACTTGCGTTGCGGGGGCTTACATGTCGAGCATTGCATTCGCAGTGAGTTCCGCTGGCTCATTAGCTGCCGCATACGGTGTTACGATAGCTTCAATAACGAGCGCTTCGGAGGCGCTCCTACGTCGGTCCTGGGTGCAACGCTCACAGCGATCCTGTCTCTGCCTCGCCCAACTGCCTCCACGCCACGCAGTCCTACGGCACACCCAACGACTTGGGCGGGTGCTCCTACTCAGTGAGCTCTTGCAACGCTGCAACCTCCGGATCTGTCGTTTCTACCGCATGTGTCGGACTTAACACGTGTTCCGTTGGGGCGTCGAATACAAATTTCGGCGATCCTTGCAGCGGTACGTTGGAATTTTGGGCCGGATGGGCGCTGTGGGCTGGCCACACCGTCACATCCCTCCCCATGCTGCTGCCTCCGACACCGGCACGGCTTCTATGTCCATTACGCTGTCGCCCTCCTCGCCCCTCCCCCCATTTAAGCTGCACCTCCTCACCTGCTGCTTTGAGTGCGCGGTCTGCAGGCATTCACAAGGTGTGCACACGAGCGTTGTGGCGGCGTCACTCGTCGCTAGGGCGAAGAGCTTTGCAAATGCGCGTAGGATGTGCGCTGTTTTGACTCGCCCAGTTAATCAGCCTCGGCTTTGACCGCTTTTCGTTGCTCGATTACTTTCTGCAGCATCTGTCCGTCAGCGCCGTCTGCATCTACCCCACTCCATCCTCCTCCCGAACGGCGACGCCAACGGGCACGCGGACGCAAACACCGAGCGTCACTGCCGCTGTGACGCCGTCGCAGGTGCGTGAGGAGTCGCGAGTGGAGCGCACAATTTTCAGCCGATCGACTCAACGCCTTTTATCGCCACTGTGACAATACCAGGGGCCCGTGCTCATCGCACAGAGCTCTGTCTGCTGCTCAATTACCGTGTGGGGATTGTTTTGTTACATTTGCCCTCGCTTTTGCTGGATGCAGACGACAACGCCAAGTCCGTCGGCCAGCATCACCGCCTCGAACAGCGGGTCGATCACAGCGAGCGTGTCCAACACGGGCTCCAGCACACCTAGCGTGTCCAGCAGTGGCTCCATCACATCCAGCGTGTCGAGCACCGGCTCCGGCACGGTTACCGTGACAAGCAGCGGCAGCCAGTCTGGCACCGGCTCTGTGTCCAGTTCCATCACGTCTTCGGCCAGCGCCACGCAGACGCCGTCACAGGTGAGGGGATGAGCCAACGCTCCCATCTACGGAGGGTCTGCTCAAGCTCGCACGCGAGCTTCCACGCACTGCGGCATTGCACGCATCAACAGCTGCTGTGGTCGCTGTGCCGGGCGGCCGCTGTGCTGTCACTCTCTCTTTCTCTCTCTCAACGGCCTGACCTCGCATCGAAACGCCCGCATCCGCACTGCCCTCGTGTCTTTCCCATGCAACCTCTCAACCTGCGACCCGTGAGCAGACGCCTACCAATTCAGCTACCTCAAGTGGCTCCGTTACGGCGTCAAACAGCCAGGTTCGTGCTTGCTGCCGTAGCACACAACAGCGGCATGCATCCAAGTGGTACCAGCAGTTCCAGCATCAATTGGGGGCACACGTCGGCATGTGGCCAGTGTGCGCGCCGCAGCCATGCCGGATGTGGCTCGGGAACGAAGCTGCTTTGTACGCCGGGCCAGGTCTCGATTTATCACACTGGTTTGCCTGCTGCCTCTTTGTGCTCCCATGCAGACGTCTAGCCCGTCCTTGACCGCGAGTGCCTCTGTCAGCGCGAGCAGTAGCGTAACGAGCTCGAGCACCCTCAGCAGCTCCCCGAGCATCACCGCGAGCAGCAGTGGCACTGCAGTGAGTAACGCAGATCAGGCTGAAGTGCTCCTGTTGCAAGTAGACACTGCGGCGGCATGAGTCGCTCGAAGGTGCCGATTGGTATGGTGGCTGACGCACCCACGCTATCACCACACCCAGTTCGCCTCATCGTTGCGCGCATGCAGTCTCCCAGCGTCTCGGCATCTACGTCAGCCACGGGCAGCTTAAGCGCGTCCCCGACGATTACATCCAGCGCTTCGGTCAGCGGCTCCAGCAGCATTGTACGTTGCATCCGCACACGCCCGTGCAGGCGCGCTGCCGTCGCCCGCCACACCTTGCGCTGCCTGCAGAATGCGCATTTATTTCAAGCAGGTTCCGTTAACTGCGTGGTTCGCTGCCTCGATGTCCCTCCCCCATCACTCTGTTTTGCAGACTGCGTCAGCATCACGGACGGGGACGTCTTCTGAGGTGCGCCCGGTTCTTGCATTGGGGGAGAGCCAGCTAGCGCTACTTGCTCGGCGCTGAGGTTGACTCGTGCTCTTTGTCCCTATTCTTACTATTTTTTTGCAGTCGAGCTCGGTGAGCGGCAGCCTCACGGCGTCAGCCAGCCCCAGCAACACTGGGAGCCCCTCAATTACGGGGTCCGTCGGAGCCTCTGCGAGTGCGACGAGTACATCGACTGCGTCCGTCTCCAGCTCAGCCAGCCAGGTGCGTGTGTGTTCAATGGAGGGCATCGCCTTGTTGCCGCGGTTGCCTGGGGCAGCAAGCGAACACGCAGTTTCCCGGAAACTACTTTGCGCGCCACCCCATTCCGCAATGCTAACGGCGCGAGCACTCTGGCAGTTTTTTGCCCTGTGCTGCGCTTGACTGTCTCCGCCTCCTCCCTGCACTGTGGGCGCCGTTCACAAGCCATGCAGACAGTATCCGCATCAAGCTCCGTGTCATCAACCTCGGTATGTTTGCCGTGCGATCGGGTGCTGCATTCACGGCTCTCTTGGGTGTGCTCTCTGAGCGCCCATTGTTTCCATCCTACCCGCACCGCTCATTCCATTACCCACCGTGCACTGACTCGCCCGTTGCATGCAGAGTGGCACGCAATCCGGGAGCTCCAGCCAGACGGCCACGCCCTCGGTCTCAAGCTCGATCACAGCTTCATCGAGCGAAACGCGCAGCGGCAGCTGCAGCGTCACCAGCAGTGCGAGCGGGTCACCCACAGCGTCGCTGTCCGCAGAACGCACGCCGTCTGCCAGCGCCAGCGCCAGCGGCACCGCGTCCGTCTCTGCTTCTCTCACCTCAAGCGGGTCTGCGCCCGCCACCCGCAGCGGCAGCGCCTCGGCATCAATCGCCGCCTCGCTCTCGCCCTCCCGCTCTAGCAGCGGCAGCAGCAGTGCCAGTTCGTCAGCGTCTGCATCGCTCTCCCCTTCCGCTGCTGCTGCCGGCAGCGGGGTCGGCGGCGTTGAGGGGCAAGCCGCAGCCGGTGGCATCGGTGGGCTGATTGCAAGGATGTCCACTGAGGAGAAGGCAGGCATGGGTGGAGCGATCGCTGGAGTTGTGATTGCGGCTGTTGCCGCGATTGGTTTGGTTGTCTACGCTCGCCGCCGCAGCCGTCGCGCAAAGCAGGGAGCACTGAACGATGGCGGTTTTACACCCTCTCCGGCAGATGCCGAAGGATTTGTCGCGGCGGCTGCTGTGGGCGAAGTGGGGCATGACGGCGACATGGGTGTGAGCGCTGTGCCGGCCGCTGCAGCCGCCGCACGCAGTGGAGGCCGAATTCAGTCGCTCCGAATGGCCACCGGCGAGCGCCGGCGGAGCGACGCGCCGCCGGCGCCCGCTGCAGCCCGTCCGGCGAAGAAAAGCAAGGGGAAGGGGTCAAAGCGGTATCTGGCTGTCTCTCGATCCATCTCTGCGCGGGTGGGCGTGTTCCCTGTGCCAGAATACGCCAGCACCCACAATCACGCCGACTCTGGCAGCGACGCCGAGAATGAGCGTGGCGGCTACGGA
>Ga0208629_100366_pt1 | contig 22284 bp, 15 predicted proteins | sample LakWasMet19_HOW5_2_FD_183865 | JGI IMG/M metagenome (GOLD analysis project Ga0208629, IMG submission 183865) | Freshwater sediment methanotrophic microbial communities from Lake Washington under simulated oxygen tension - Sediment Metagenome... | ecosystem: Environmental > Aquatic > Freshwater >... | reverse complement strand
ACATACGACGACACCCGGAAGGGTGCACGCGCCGTGCCCAGGACGCTTCGGCGCGACGGGCGCGGAGAGTCAATGCGATTTGAATCTTCTGTCCTCTTTTTTTTTCGTCGTTCTGGTTGATCCATGCAATCCCCGACAAAACGATGACCCAACACAGCTTCAATGATTGTCTTTGTATGAGTTTTCTGAACTTTTGATTGCGAGCCCGATGATCCCGGCGCCGCCGGCACATTCCCGCGCGACGTCGGTTCCGCGAGACTCGGGAAAGTCTGCAGGCGCGTTGCACAGCGGCTGCGCACTATAATTGGGCGTGATAAGCAAGGTTAACCATAATGGCTGCCCTGCGGAGCACCGATCGACGGAACGCAGGTGCCGGACCGGCACCGCATCTGCTGACAGCAAGCCTTCTCCAGCTGTCAGCCGAGCGGACAAGTTTGCTGCAGCAGAGTGTAGCTCAGCAGCGTGCCGCAGATCGGGAGCGGACAACACGGTTGGCGGCAGAAATGCAAGCAACTTCCCTCACTCGGGAGGTTGGACACCTTGGGAGCGAACTCGCGGACGCTCGTGCTCAGGTTGCAGACCTCAAAGCGAGCCTCTTCTCCGCAAGTCGCATTCGCGAGCATGCCGCAGCGGCCAGCGGCACTTTGGGCATGCTAGCAGCCTCATCGCGATCGGTACGCGGCGATGCGGACAGCTTTTTCCACCCAGATGACGACGCCGCCACCGCGGTTGACGTAGGCAGCCCGCTGTCCTCGGCGGGCCACAGAACGCACGCCGCACAACGGTTTGCCGGCGACGGCGCCGCGCGAGGCACCAGTCGGGCGCTGCCAGGGCTGGACATTGGAGCCGCCCCTGCCTTCGGGACGGGAGCGGGCCCTCGCACCAGCGGCAGCGCTGGGCATCTCATGAGCCCACCCGCCGGGGGCGGCGACGACCCGCTGCTGGCTGCGCTGAGCCGCCTGTCGGCCCAGAATGAGGCGCTCACAGCGCAGCTAGGCGACGTCTCTGCACACGCGCAGGCACTGGAGGAGCGGGCGGCACAGCATGCGGCAGTGGCGCGGCAGCACGCCCTGCGCTCGCTCGCCCGCTGCCTGCGCCGCGCAGCAGGCACGCTGCGCGAGCGCCGGTTACGCGCCGCCTTTGCCACGCTGGCCCACGCGTTGCACGCCTCCCAGTCGGCTGCCCGCGCCCGCAGCGGCATGCAGCAGGTCAGCGAGAACTGGCAGGCGGCGCTGCAGCGGCACAAGGTGGCTGCAGCGAACAGTCTGGCTCTCTTCCGCGTTCGGGCGCAGGGCCGCGCGGTGCTTCAGGCGTGGCATGCAGCGGCGCGGCAGCAAGCCGCGCAGACTCGACTCGCGCTGGTGGTAGCGACAGGTAAGGCGACCGCTCGTGCGAGGGCGCTGGTGCGCCACTGGGCGCAGGCAGCGCGGCGGCAGCGGCGCCTGCGGACCGCACTCGCTGCCATGGCGGCCACCCTGCAGCGGGCTGCCTGCCGTGCGGCTCTGTCCCGCTGGCGCAGCGGCGCAGAGGCGCTGCTGGCCGCGCAGTGCCGGTCGAGCGCAGCTGCGCTGCGGGTCTCGCAGGGCCGGGCAGCCGTTGCAGCGGTGCGGCAGGCGCTGGGCACGTGGCGGCGTTGCACTGCAGCGGCGCGTCACGACGCCCAGCTGCAGCGTGTTGCACGGGCACGGCGCGAGCGCGAGGGGAAGCGGCAGGTGCTGCGAGCGTGGCTGCGGCAGCTGCGTGCCCAGCGCACCATGCGTCGGGTGATCGCCCGGCTGGCGCACGTGCAGGCGGCCGCAGCTCTGCATCAGTGGCGCCGCAACGCGCAGGCAGCGGCGGCCGCACTACACCAGCGCGAGGCGCAGCAGCAGCAGCTGCTCGTGCAGGCGCGGTGGCAGGCGGCTGTGAGGCCGGTGATGGCCCGCCTGCTCGGGCAGGTGGCCGGCCGCAGCGCCCGCACCGCCTTCGAGAGCTGGGTGACGTGCGTGCGGCAGGTGCGCACGCAGCGGCGCGCCCTCGCTGTCCTGCTGCAGCGGCGGAGCCTGCGCCCCCTGCGGCACGCCTTCGTCAGCTGGCGCCTGCGCGTGACGCACGAAGCTGCCACTGATGCGCTGCAGGCGGTGCGCGCAGAGCACGCCCGCGCCGCGCTCGTGCGGCGCCGCCTGGCCTTTATGCTGTTCGCCTGGCGCCGACACGCGGTGCAGAGCCGGCGCATCACAGCGGCTGCCGCGCAGGCGAAGGAGGAACAGACAAGGGCGGCGCTTGCCCGCTGGCGCCGCTCCTGCAAGCTCGCTCTCGCTGTGCGGCGCTGGACCGGGGGCGCCTCCAGGCGCAGCACCCGCCTCGTGTTCGATGCGTGGCGGGAAGGGCTGGCGGCGCAGCGCCAGGCAGAGCAGGGCAAGCGGGAAGCGCTGCTCGCCTTCCGGCTGGCCCGCAGCCAGCTGCATCGCTGCCTCGTCACGGCGTGGGCGGCGTGGCGGCAAGCGGCGCAGGCGGCAGCGTTCGCGGGGCGGGAGCGCCTGGCGGCGGATGCGCTGGAGGAGACGTGGGCGCGGCTGCGTCGCACGGCTGCAGCGGCCTTGCTGGGCAAGGTGCGGCGCCTTGTAGCCCAGCGCGCGTTTGCTCGGTGGAGGGATCAGGCGGGGGTTGCTGGCCGCGTTGCTCGAGGCCAGTCACGGCTAGCTGCGCTGCAGGGCAGGCGACTGCAACAACGAGCCTTCTTCGCGTGGATGCAGGCGGCGGCCGTGGCAGCGGTGCGGCGGCGCAGTGGGCGAGACAGGGCGGCAGAGTGGCGTGTGCTGCGTGAGCGCATGCAGCGCGCAGCGCTGTTCAGGCAGTGGCGGGAGCAGGCGCGGGCCCGCCGCGTGCAGCGCCGGGTCATCTTGCGGCTCACGGCCGACAGCGGCCGGCGGCACCTCGCAGCAGCTCTTGCGCAGTGGCGCCACGTGGCTGTCCATCTGCGAGAGGCGCAGCAGCAGCACGCTGCCGCCGCAGCGGAGCGAGCCCGCGCGCAGCTCGCACGGCTGCGAGCGCTGGACGGGCTGCTGCACCGCAGGGCGCACGCGCTGCAGCGGCAGGCGCTCTGGCGCTGGGCGGCGACGGCAAGCCGGTCTGCGGAGGTAGCGGCCGTGGGGAGTGCGGCGCAGCAGCAGCTCGCGGCCGCTGTTGCGGCAGCGGCAGCGGCGGGTCACATTGCCTCCCGCTTCAGCCGCGCCCGCAGCACCGCCGACGTGCTGGTTGCCCTGCAGGACTGCGTGCAGCACACCCTGCCAGGGGTCAGCGCGTGTCTGTGGCTGCTGGATGGCCGGCACAGCCGCATGTGGACCCTGGTGCAGGCGGGGCCATCCGATACCCCGGCTGCCGCCGCGGCAAGCGCTTCCGGCGCCGGCCTGCCGGATGCCCTGGAAGCGGCGGCGTCTCACACGTGGCACGTGTCGCGGCGCAGCAGCTTAGAGCACAGCAGTGCAGCATTCCGCCCCGAGCGTCACGAGGGAGACGACGCCTTCGCCGCTACTGCTGGGTTGCACGCACCTGCGACGCCGGGCGCTGCTGCTCGGCTGACCATCACCAGCCCGATGCACAAGCGAGGCCGCTCCGCCTCCTCAGCACACGCAGGCGCAGGGGCAGTGCTCACTCCAATGGGCACGCACCTGCGAGGGGGCGCGGCGAGAGGAGCCGCCGGGCTGGCTCCCCCGTCGAACCTGCAGCTGTCGGAAACAGGTCGCATTGCAGGCCCTCTTGCAGGCTCGCTCCTGGGCCCCGAGCCTGGCGATGATGACCGCATGTCCTCGTCGTCTTCAGCTGCCTCCGTGGCCTCGGTGGCGGGTTTTGGGCCGGGCGACGGCGCCTCCGGCACCAGCAATGGCCGGAGGCGGCAGGCACACACGAGTAGCAGCAGCAGCGCTGCGATACGCGTGTTCTGCGACATGCGCGTCTCCATCGCAGGGGCTGCAGCGCAGATGGCGATCGAAGAGGCGGGTCAACCCCTGCGGTCTCCTGCGGGTGAGGGAGCTCTGCCGTTCAACAGCTCTCACAGCGGCGGGACGGGAGGGCCTGGTCGCATCGTTCTCAGCCTCGCCAACGCCACAGGCGACAGCCGCTTCGACGCAGCTGGCGACATGGCCGTGCGAGTGGCGCTGCTGCGGCACGGCGTGGCAGGGCCAGCCGACAGGGTTGCCTGCCTTTGCGTGGAGGTGGCTGCCCCGCTGAATGCTGCCGCCCTGACGCAGCTGCTGCAGGGCGGCGGTGTGGAGCAGGCGGTGGCGGCTGCACGCAGGGTAGAGGCGGTGGGCGAGGTAGCGCTCCGTGTGCAGCACCCCGTGGCCATCGTGCAGCTGGCACGCGTGATGCGCAGCGGCGGGGGCGCCGCAACCGAAGACTGGTCGGCGGCGGAGCTCGGGGTGATGCGGCACCTGTCGGCAGCCCTGTCCGGCTCTCTCGTGCTGGTGGGGGAGCTGCAGGAGCACAGCAGCAAGTACCGGCGCACTGGCCGAGCGCTACGCGAGGCCGCCGGGCAAGCCAAGACAGCCAAGGCGCAGGTGCGTGTTTGTCGGGGTTGGAGAACACAAGAGCCACATTTGGAAGCACATCCCTGAGCCCCTCGCTCACGTGTACGCACAGCCGCCGATTCACGCTTTGCTCCCCCCCGATCGTTACCACTGCAGCTGCGGGAATTGGGGCAGGTGTCGGAGGCCCTTGCACAGGAGATGCACGCAGCCACTGCAAGGGCGGGGGCGCTGGAGCGGGAGCTCGCGCTGCTGCGTGCCCGCTCCGCCAAGTCGCAAGAGTGAGTGCCCTGGCAACGCGGCTGGTTGGGACGGTTTGAAGGCCCATGCTTCCGCAGACTTGTTCCTGGGTGCAGCGTCGGGTGGGCTTGGCTGCGGGCTTGCTACCTGATATGCTGTCCTCCCATGCTCCATACTTCCCGCCCCTTCCGTGCATCTGCAGGGACGTGAACACAGAAACGGTCCTCCTGCGTGCGGAAGTGGCGGCTCTGGAGGACCAAGCAGCACAAGTGCCGGCCCTCAGTGCCGCGGCGCAGGCGGCAGCTGAGGAGGCCTCCGCCCTGCGCGAGGAGGTGGCGGCGAGGGATCGGGACCTCGCGGAGGTGCGGGCAGCGGCCTTCGTTGCAGGGCTCATCGCTCACACGGAGACGGGCGCGCCCCACCCCTCCCTCGCCGTTTCTTCTCCGGCAGGGCACACCCGCAGCTCGAGTGGGGCTGTTGAACCTGCTTCGGCCGGGATGGTGAGCAGCCCCTCGGCGCGGCCTCGTCCGGGGCTGCGGACGGCGAGCCGAGGCAGCAGGAGCTTCTCTCCCCAGGCCGTCCCTCCTCCTCCCGCTGCCACTCGCAGCGCGAGCGACGCTCCGGGTGACTGGGACGGCAGCGAGCAGCGAGCCGTGTCGGACGCTTACAGCGTCCGCCGCAGCCGCGACATGGCAGCCCTGCGGGTGCAGCTGGCTGCGGCACAGAGCGACCTCGCTCGCATGCGCGTGAGCACCGCATCGCCCCTGTCCCCTTCCTTGGCAGGTGCGGCCATTCCGTCTGTGCGCACGCCGCCCCGTGCCGGCCCCCTACGACGCCACGACTCCATCGCCATCGCTGGCAGAAGCGCGACCGCCGGAAACCGTTCCCCTGTCGCGGCGGCGCGCCTGCCGCCACCACGAGGCGTTTCGTAGGAGCGGGAGCGTGGGGCTTTGGGTCCAGGTTTCATGCGCTGCAGCGGCAACGTCCCCACTGGCGCCCATCGCCGCTCCAGCTGCAGGGAACTCTGAGCTGAGCGCAGCTGCAGACTGGGGTTGAAGCCCGTTTGAAGCGCCTGTATCGTTGTCCCGATTCAGTCGGCAGAGAAAAAAGTCGCGGGCCTCGCTTGCAGTGCTGCATACGCCAGACAATCGACTCGACTGGGAGACAATGAACAACTCGCAAGCTAGACTGAAGGAGTGCGCGGGGGCCTGCAGTCTGCTGCCACGGTCGTATCCACCCAAACTTGCAAAAATGTTTGTTGCAAAGCTAGCAATGTGCTCTCAAACTCACGAGGCAAAACATGTGTCTCAATCCCAGACATGCAACTCGCACGCTCCTGCAGGCTGTGAGTTGGTCCTCAGTTGGGATCCGGGGCAAGCACGAGATACTCAAGGCACGCAAGCGACTCGGACGCTGCTGGCACCGACCGTGAAAGTCGTTGCAGACTGACTAGGCAACGCTGCCAGGTCTAGCTGCCACGCCTGCTGGTTGTGCCCTCGCCCTTCCTTTGCGATCCTCCCCACCCACGCCCAAGCCTACGCGTGCGCTGCCGCCGCAGCAGCCGCTGCACTCAGCAGCACGTCTGCAGCCTCAGCTGGCATCCAGTCCCTGATCTCCTCACGCGTGAGCTCCGGCGGCAGCGGGCACCCGGCGTCGATGAGCGCCTGCAGCAGCACGCCGTCCGTGGTGCAGTCCTCGTCCATCGCGGCGACCAGCAGCGGCCAGGAGGTCATGCGGGCCTCGTCGTCCTCGGGGCGGCCCATGACGGCAGCCGACGGCTTGATGGTGGCCTCGCAGGCGACCGCGGCAACCAGGACCGCGCGCTCCGCCGTATCGCCGGGGCTGCGCAATACCGCCAGCAACGGTGTGACGCCGCAGGGGGAGCGGGCTGCCTTGTCTGCGCCGAGCGTCACCAGCAGCTCGACTGCCTCCGCGACCCCCGCGGCGCACGCACGGGTCAGCGGCGTCTGGAAGCAGGCGTCGAGGTCCGTCTCCGGCTCGTCGTAGGCGCCGGTCGGGAATAACTCGTTCGGCTGCTCGTTGTCCGCACCGTGGAGATGCTGGAAGTCCCAGGGCTCGTCGTCCTGCCGCACAAGCCCCTGGAGGTCATCTGTGCCCGTCTCGTGAACCTGCCGTACGGCTGCCAAACTTTCGACGGGAAGCAGTGTGGCGTCTACGGAAACGCCGTCGGCCTCGATAAGCCGCGCGATCTCCGCAGTATCCCCGCGAAAGACGGCGCGGTGAAGAGCTAAATGCTTGCGCTGCGCATACTTCTCCAGAAGCTCCGCAAACACCTCCTCGCTGTCCGGGAACGTCATCTCCCGAAGGTCTTCGCCGTCGTCAGCCATTTTGATATCTGTGCGAGTTGCGCTGACAGTTGAGCGTCAGTTGCGCGGCAGGATCACGGGCAGGCCTAATTTGCAGCGCTGCTCGCACAGGCTGAAGCTGCAAGATTGCTACACTGAGCGAACGAGCACGGCGCACGGGCGAACTAGGTATCTCGCAAACGGACAACCCCGGACCTAACCACGGCCGCGATTCAGACGCCACATAGGTGTCGGCGTTTCAGCACTTTTCTGCCAGGCAGGATGGTTGCCAAGCATGCGGCGCGCACGTGATGAGACCTTTCATGGAGGGCTACTATTTGATGAGCGCACGCACCTCTGTGGCGGTGAAATCGAACGATCAATCAAGATCCAATTTGAGCGCTGCCCTGTTCGAGCCTCACGAGGAACCAGCTTGCTGCCCAGATGCCAGCCGCATCCGTTGCCAGAAAATGGCAAATGTCTGCTCTGGCAACACTTTTGGTCGGAGCTTTGCATGTAGGGCATGCTCACGTCGTGCTGGTACCTGTGGCACAGGCTTCAATTGGGGGTCAGTTCCGATTGAGCTAAGCCATTTGTGCCGAGTGATGTCGGACAACACGTTCGTGGCGTAGACAACAATGTCAACGAGCTATGGCAAAAGCTTTTGAGTGATCAGATCCTCACCATTCTAGAGAGATGAAAGACGAGTGACTCGCATCTCCACGCCGTTCGCCGACTCCGCGTGTACGGTGCAGATGTTCAAGCTGAACTGCCCGGTGCAGCCGTGTACAACCTCGGTGAGTGCGCGCCGCCGCGCGGAGCTCCTGTCGATGCTCCCCATCTTAGCCCGAAGGACCTCTTTGTCGCATCCTCTGGCTTGAGACTTGCACGGGCATGTCCGTTTTCGTGTTCTTGCTTGCACCGAGTCAATTTTACCGTTGAATTCTTCATGATTACCCATGTGTTGCAGCCGCTCCAATTGCCCCCGGCACGGTGAACCCACTCGAGCTGCTGCGCAGTGCGCTGCTGCTGGACACGGGGGCGCAGTCCGCGGACACGGACAGCGCCATAGCCGAGGCAGCAGCGGTCGGCCAACCACTTACGCGTGAGGTGCTGCTGCGAGGTGCGGACGGCGCCACGATTTTGCATGCAGTGCGCGCGGCAGGCGGGCAGGCAACAGTCCTCTACGACGAGATTCCCACCGCCATGCTGTTTGCCAGCATGCGGGAGCAGGCCTCGAAGGCGTTCTACAAGCCGTGGGCGCAACGCAGTGAGGTCTTCAGAGCCAACGCCACGAGCAGACGCGGCTGCGCGACCTGCGGCACTGCAGGCGCCTCGGCTGTGTCCGAGGTATCCCTGGGTGCTGATGGCAGTGATGTCGGCCTCACCACCCCGCCCGCAATGGTGGTGGCGCAACCCAAGCTCTTCAGCGAATACGTGGGCGATGCCACCGACGCTGCCCCGGGGCATCCGAGTGAGTCGTCATACATGTGTGCTTCTATTGCTTGCTTTGTGGTACGCCTTCGTGCACCGTGTGTACTGTAGCGGTCCACTGCGTTCGCTAGTTGCCCCATCTCGTGCGTGTGCACGACTCACTGTGAGCGCCCTCGCTCACTCGCGCCTTCTCTTCCTGTCTTTTTTATGTGTGGCGCCCTCCTCGATGCAGTGTCAGCGATGCGAGGCTTCCTGCGCGATGCAGCGGAGGTAGCCGCTACGCTGTCGCGGCGCGACGGCGTGCCTGTAGTGTTGGCGCTGATGTACCAAGATGCCTCCTCGGGACGGCCACAGGTGGCCCTGCGCGTTCAGACGTCCGCAGGCAGCGGCGGCGAGCAGGACAGTACGGGCGCTGGTGATGCAGCCATTGAAGCATCGAATGCAGTCGCCCTGGCGCCTCGCTGCCTTTCAAGCCTGCTCCTGCAGCTCTCCGTGGCAGCCTCATCGCTTGCCAGCACCCCACCTCCCCCCGCTGGGTGCGAGGGCAGCGCCTGGCAGGCTGTGTTTGGCCACTTGGATCTCGCCGCTGCACATGGCCGCCAGCTGCTGACGCAGGCCGGCAACGGCAGTGTGATGGCCGATCCCACACCAATGCCTGCCGAGGACCCGCACGCAGCATTCCAGCGCCGCCTGCAGGGCGCCAACACCCGAGGCATCGCGGAGCTGACGACGCTTCAGTCGCATGTGCTCACGATCACGTGCGGGCTGGGCGGCTCGGGCACCCTGGCGAAGGCGGACGCGACGCTGCTGGAGGACGGCGTGGACAGGGAGCTGGAGGGGGCGATGACGGCGCGCCTTGTGATGGCGCGGTGGATGGCATGGGACCCCGAGATAGATGGACGCCGCTACACGCCCCCCGTCATGTCTCCGAAGGAGGCGTTCATCGCCCTCATGAGGCAGCGCAAAGCAGAGCTGGCGGCGCGGAAGGAGGCGGAGGCGGCGGCTGCCTCTGCAGGACAGGGGGGCATTGAGCTCGCCAGCGGTGCACGTCAGCCAGCTACTGGCAGCGCTCCGCTTGATTCGCAGCGCAGCCCCAACCGGCCCGAAGGCAGCAGCGGGCAGGCTCACCACGACGACAAAGTTGCAGCGTTGGCGGCATCCATTGATGACACTGATCTGGCGGACGGTGCTGCCGTTAAGCGGCTGATGAAAAAGAGTGGATGGACTGCGGAGCCGTAGGTCCTGCTTGGCCTGCCACGCTCACGCGCGCACGGGGTACTTTGCTCATGCCCACAAGACTACCGGCCGATCGATGAGTACATTTTCTTCAATGTCGCTGCGAGTGACTTCATTCATGGACGCGCAGACACTTCTTCATGCGCGCACCGCAGACAAGCATATGTGAGAGCCGCGACCAAGGGTCAACTACAAGTGCGGAACTGGTCTTCCGATTCAGTGACAGCGGCGATGTCTCGCCGAGAGAGGATCGTGCGCAGCAGAGGCTGTTGCTGTGTGTATGTGGACTTGAAGTCTGAGTATTTTCCTGCCTACCTATGCCTCAAATACCCCAATTGCAACACACTCTGACTCACTCGGAGTCACTGGCCGGCTCGGGGCGGTATGTCGCCCCGCAACGAAAGCCGTGGCGACTCACAACGACCAAAACAGAGAGTGCTCCGTTCTCAGTCATCATCGTCTTCGAGCTCAGTGCTCGTCACAGACTCGTCGTTGTCGCCCACAATCTCGACAATCGGCCGAACTGCTAGCTGCCCGGAGCCCATGATCTCTGAGGCACCCAGCTGCACGCCAGGCCGATGCGCAACGTAGTAGCTGCACATGCGCTTGCGGCTCCACACGCTACCGGCCTCCTCCCGAGGAAACACACCTGTCTCGCTGCTGCTTGCGGCGGGCACATCAGCTGTGGTGCTGACTCTCGTATCGCCAGGCTCGCCCGCGGGGGCGGACAGGGCCTGGTCAGCATTATCAGCTTGAGCAGACCCCTGCTCGCCCTTTGTAAACGTGTACGAGTACACGGAAACGCGCACTGCCTGCAAGCGCTGCAGCACGTCTGGCAGCACCAGACCTGCAGGCAGGCGAGTTACGCCTCTCCACACCACCTCGTTGCGCTGTATGAGAGCGTGCATGGCCGCGCGGTACCACTCCTCGACACCGATCATGGTGAGAGGTAGGCCGCGTGTCACCACGCGAGCGATGCTGTTGGGCACGAACCAGGACCGCCACTCGAAGCGCATGTTGTAGCCGAGGGGCAGCACGGGGGGCATCCGGCTCAGGGAAGCGGCGCCGCCACCCGGCTTTGCCACTGTTTCGAGCTGATACCATATGCGGCGCGATGGGTCACGTACATCTTGAAGCGCCACCTCTATCTGCAGCTCCCAGCGTATCTTCGTCTGCAGGGTTGTGAGGCGGAGGACGCATGCAGCCGCCACTTCAGAACGCTAGTAGCCCGTGCACAGTTGGAAAAGCTGAAGGCAGACAGCCATGCAGTGTGGTGGACCTACCATGTGCGTGAACTTTGAGTAATAGTTACAGAGCGCCCATCGAGTGGCTTTCGCCGACCACAACTCCACCTGGTTCCAGAACGGCAGCGGCTCTGTTACCGTCACCAAGCCTTGGAACGTGCGCAGAAGCGGGGGGAGGCTGAGGACCACGTACGCGCATGTAAGCGCCCAGGCTACGATAGTGCAAATATACTGAGCCAGCAAAAGAGCCGGATGTTGAAAGGTGTCGCAAGTGTTGGGGAGCAACCCGAAGGGCACCGCGGCAGGTGCCGGCTTCGTGCCGCAACTGTCTGGGGCGTCCACGACCACGGCTATGGCCTCTGTGATGGTAAGGAGATGCAGGTGGCCATAGTTTCCAGTGGAGCCTGCATGTGAGGACGCCTCTCAAAATCGTGTGAGTGTTGATCATCAATGTCAGTGATTGCGCCGTTGAGTGAAGTTGGCGCAGACAGCGCGGAAGCCCAACCAACTCACCAATGGCTGCATTGAATCCTACGGTTAGAATAAAGCTCAGCCAACGTAGCAGAGGGCTTGGTGCGACATACAGAAGCGGCACGCCGATCTCCACGACATACGTCATCGCGGTCTCGAAGGCGTGGAACCACTGCGGCGCGAAATGCGCCATGCGCGAGAGAGGGTTGGGCAGAGGCTGCGTCCAATAGTGATACGACATTGCCGAGCCACCATCGCGGAACACTCGCCAGCTGGGGTCCCCACCGGACCATTTGGCGATCCCGCACGCCACCATGGTGCGCCAGACCAGCCACCGCTGCGCGATCACCCAAGCGGACGGGGACGCCCAGGACAGCGCATACAGCACGGCAAACACGAGGTTGCACTCGGATATTGCCACGTCCATTTGCAGTCCTAACCATGGCTGTGATACCGAGTGCAGGGACGAGTACGCGAGGTAGCATGCCAGCGCCCCCACAGACGGTAGGATGCCGGCGACGAGGGAGGCCACGCCAGCGAAGCCCAGCGCAAACAAACCCACAAGGACGGCGTCGCTGGCGCCGAAGACAGCAACCAGGCTGCGATGCTGCCAGAATGCTGCCCAGCAGCGCTGGATGCGGCTTGCATCCGGCAACCGCTGTTTGAGTTTGACATCCCACGCCTCAGCTTTGACGTTCGCGGGCAGCACGCCGCGGCTCGAAATAAGAGGGCGCCATTGAGCGGCAAATGCACCCAGGGCTGCGGCGTTGGTGGCAGCCAAGCCCCAGCAGAAGAGTGTGGGTCCGGAGAACATCGGCCCGGGACGTGGATTGCAGCGTGGGCAACGATTTTTTGCGTCGCTCACATGTGCTGCGCCCAAACATTCGGTAAATCTCAGGCCATACTTTTCACGCTCCCATGAGTACGCAGCGCAAGTCGGGTGAATCGTTCTCGTCGCGCGTTTCTGGGAATGTTTACTGGTAGTCAGTGGCGAATGAACGCTCTCATTGTAATGGACGAGCACAACAACGGATTCGTAACGTGTGACGGTCCAACCTTGCACGCCCGGAGTTATCAGTCATGCCGCTGGCTTGATTATCATGTCAGACCGAAGCGACCGCGTGCTGGCGGCTGTCAGTCAGGCTGTCCCCCACAGCCTGCCGTCGGTGTCCCGGGATGTGCCGGAGCACATGCGGGGTAGGTTGGGCGACGCCATGAGCGATCTTGCCAAGCCCGCCCCCGTGGTTGGCGCCGAGGCGCCGTACTCGTATGCAAACGTCGTTGTTCGCAACAAGACCCCATGGTAAGTTCTCGCTTGTTGACGAGCTGCCCTTCTCACGCTCGCGCACACGCCTACGGCTGTCGCCAATGTGACGGATCTGCCGCTGCGTTGCTATCAGCGCCGAAAGCGCGGCTGGGGCATCTCACCACGATATGGGGAGCCTTCCAACTTGCCGTTGTTCGTCGCAGGAAGGGTCTGCGTACGGGCGCCGAGCTCGCCGACAACTTTACTGCTGAGGTGCAGCAGGCACGGACGCAGGGCCAGGTGTTCCACGAGCTTCGCCAGCTGCGCGATCGTTTCATGAGCACGGGCGTGTACCGCGATGTTCAGTTCGCCGAAGAGCCCGCAGCCGACGGCAGCGGCGGAAGAGACTTGGTGGTCGAGCTGGATGAGCGAGCCTACTCGCTGTCGCAGGGTGCCACTGTTGGCGTGTCAGGCAACATTGTATCGGTATGTTTTATCAGCCTCTGGCTTCGGATGCGACCGGCTTGCTGGAGGCTCCCCGAGTGATGCAAGGACTCATGAGATGCTTGCCACGGAAGGCTCGGGATCATGTGTGCGACGCCGGTGCCCGCACTGATGGCTACTGGACGACGGTGCCCCTAGTACTGGCCGCTGTGGGGATGAAGGGAGTGAAGTGGCTCAGATTCCAGCCGCTCGCGCGTTTGTGCCGCCGCCTGCAGACGACTGATGCTAGCCTGCTGAACTCGCTGGGCATGGGCGAGACGTTCTCCGCCTCTTTCCGCGGAGCCGCGCCGGAGGGCTTGAGTCAGGCGGTGAGTGGAGGGCGAGCAGCCTGGCTGGCGCGCGGAAGTGCTTGATCAGCTGCGCCAGTCCAACATTCGCAATCCTGGCCACGCCAGAGCGACCTCAATTCGCTTCGTTGACCTCTGCAGGGCCTTACCGGGCTCGCGCACGGTGATACCTCCGCCCTCCGCCGGGCGCACATCTCGCCATCCTTCTCCGCGACCTTCCGCAAGCCCACCGTGTTCGGGTTCCGCACGCCCCTCTCGGTTGCCTTCCGCTCCGAGGTGGAGCACCACGAGGCCACGCTCGGCTTCTCCAAGAAGGTGCGTCCCTGCGTCCCACCCGCCCCCTCACACACCGCTTATGCTCGCGCTTTGCGTGGCCTCGCGTCCGCGCATCGCAGCGGCAGCACGCGCACCGCATCGACCAATGCGTGCGCCAGAGTTGTTAGGCTGACCAGGCCACACCGGGCTATTGCGGCCTCGGCCGGCATCCCGTGTCGGCTGAGCTTCCGCGCCGCTGCAGCTGCTGATGTGCCTGCCCGTCGCTATTCACGTACTGCGCCGCTGCAGGTGGCGGAGGTGGAGGTGTCGGTGACTGACCCCTCCAACAGGCACAGCGTCTCGTACCAGTTCGGCGTGCGGAATGTGCTGCCGATTGCGCACCCCACCTCCGACTTTCTTACGGCGTCGTCGCCGCTGTGAGTGTGGCGACAGCGGCTGTGAACGCGAGCGTCGGGGCTCACTCGCGCAGGGCCTGAGCTGCTGCTGACGGCGCCCTCCTCTCGCTCGTCCATGATCCTTGGCTTGCAGCGTTGTCGCCAACTCGGTGGCTACGTCCAAGTCTTCTCTCGGGTATTCGTACGCTTACAACACGCTGCGAGGCAACCCCACGCTCAGCAGGGGGTGGCGGTTCCTGTTTAACGCGGTGCGTGCTGGCCCTGCGTGCTGGCCCTGCGTGCTGTCGCTCGTGGGAGTCTGAGGCGTGTCCAGTGGCCGATCGCAGGTGTCGCTCTGGTGTGTGGAGGGACCCCACGATTTGCCCCTCTCCTCTCCTCGCGTACCTGGTGCGCGCCCCCCTGCAGGAGCTCGCGGGCCTGGGCGGGGACGCGTGCTTCGCCAAGGCGGAGGGCGGCCTGGGCGGCATGTACTCCCTGGGCCGCTACCAGCCGGACACGGGCTACGCGCAGCCCCTCACCAAGGCGGAGCACGCGCAGGCGCAGGCACAGGCGGCGCGGGCGCGCGCCCACCGCTTCCAGCTCGGCGGCTACTCATCCCAGGCCGCAGCCGGGCCTGCCGAGGGCGCCCTCAAGCCGCACCCCGGGCCTGCGGTGTTCGGGCTGGGCGCCCCGTCACCGTTTGCGGCCGCGGCCGCAGGTGCTGCCGACGCGGCGGAGCCTTACTCCTTCCTGCACCGCCTCTCGGGGTGGCTCAGCCCCGGCGTCACGCTGTCGCTGGAGGCGCAGGCGGGCGCGCTGCGCGGCCTGGGCCCCGACGCGCGCGACGCCGCCTGCCCGCGCCTGGTGGACCGTTTCTTCCTCACGGCGCAGCGCATGCGCGGGTTCCACGCCGTGGGGCCGGTGGCGGAGCGCGTGGAGCACGGGTCGCCGTACGGGGATGCGCTGGGCGGCGACGTGTACGGCGTGCTGACGGCGCGCCTCATGCTGCCGCCGCCCATCCCGTCCGTGCGTCTCGCGAATGCGGGCGTGCGCACGCTCGCCTACGCCACGGCGGGGAAGGTGGGCGCCCTGGGCGATGCGGTCGCGTCCCCGCGTCGCTTCGGCTCCACGGCCACGGCGAGCGCAGGCATCGGAGTGGTGAGTGTGCTGGGTGATGTGTGTCCGCGTGCTGCGGGGGACTGCGTGTCCGTGTGCTGCGTTCTAACTTAGGGTGACATGGCATGCACCGCCTTGCAAGGGCGCATGCAGCCGAGCACCGTCGGGCATGTGGGATGGCCGAGGGCTGGCTGTTGGCACTTGTGATAGGGGGACCGAACGATTCGACGATCACGGATCACGGCGATCATCACGCAGCGCGGGCTTCGAGACCTCAATTTCTCGACTGGGGGCACCCCACGTCGAGTTCGACGATATTTGCAGCGAAAGCGAGGGACGAGCGTTCGCATCCATGGCTGTGCTGTTCCTCTCTTCAACCGCTGTTTGCCACACCTTCCCTGGCGACTCTTCGCCCCCTGCAGACGGTGCCGCTCGCTCACATCTCCCTCGAGGGCAACTGGACGCTGTGGCACAGCGCACAGCCCGGCGACGCCGCCGCCAACTTCCGGATCATGATGTCCGCGTGAGCAGTCCACGCAGTCTCACATCCACGATGCCCAGCTGGCTGCCCGTCAGCCCCCAAGCGGGCGGCCTCTGCTGGCGGGCTCAGCGCGTCCCGGCGGCTGGAATGGAGCTGACGCCGCCGCGTGGCCGAGCTGGGGCCGACGGGCGCTTCCCCAGCTGCTGCCTTGCTGCATTGGCCTTTTCGGTCGCTGCCGTCGCAGCACCGGCAGCTGCGGCACTCTCGCTCAGAAACGGATCCGCCCCTCGTTCCGCGGCTACCACTTCTTCGGACGACGACGAGTTCTCAAACTCGTGCTGGTAGTATTCGGCAGCCTTGCGCGAGTCCTTCAACACGTCGGGTGGGGCAGCGATCCTCCCGCCCGTTCCTCGAACTACGGCCTGCGTGCTCGCGTGAGCAACTGGTGAAGCGCGCAGCGAGCCCACGGACCGGACCAGCGCAACTCGGCTGCACCGCACAGCTCGCGTGATCGCTGACATCGCTGATGTTATGGCCGGGGAATGAAATGAAACCTGAAAATTGGCAAAACCTGTGCCTGCGAAATTGAGCCCTCAACAATTTTCTCGTTAAAACCCTAAAATCATGGTCCTAGTCGGATCGCGCTGGCAGCGCAACAATCGGTCGGGTTTTTCAATGATCGGAACGTTTTTGATGGCATCAGTCTGTCCGTCGCCGATTGAGACGGTAAATTGAGACCCCAGCCTTGTCAAGGTGGGGGCCCACCGTCCGGTGGGCACGCGGCGTGAGTCAGAGACTTGGACTCCGGCCTGGACCGTAACTCGCGGCCCCTCCGACTCGGAGTCAGTGCCAGTGGCTCCGAGTCCACTGGCAAAATTCAACCAAAAAAGTTCAAGTTCAACTTGAACTTGAACAAGCCAGTGCCAAGTGGGCCCGCCGGCGCCGCCCCGGCTGACTCACTCCGAGCCGGCGCCCGCCGCCTGGCGCCGGCGGCGGGCGCCGGTTGGGGAGTGCTATGACTCAGTCTCGCTCAGCAAGAGGCTCCTATGAACCGCAGGCCGACGCCGGCGCAGGCCGCCAGCGGAGTTCCGGCCCGGGGCTCAGCCGGCGGGCTGGCCCTGCCCCGGGGCCAGGGCTGAGGATTCCTTCCCACCGCGGCGCGGCCGGTGCCAGCCTGAGGCCCACTGACAGTCTCAGTAAGGGCATCACTGGCAGGCACTCGGCTCAAAGGCTCAATACCAGTCTGTTTTTCATCGTCAGCCTCAGGCTGCCAGCGCGCCTTAACTCAAACGTTAGGCTCGGCAAGTTGAGGAGGTCGTCAGTGGCGGGCCACACGGCTCAGCGTGACGGCACTGACCCGCAGCCGTCAGTGCCACCCGCCAGTTGGCTTGGCTGCGGCTGCGAGTCGGGGTGACTCAGTCAGTGCGCTGGAATGCTACCAGATCCCTGAACCGGGGCGGTCAGCTGCGGGATGCGGATCGCTGGGCACGTGTCGGAAGGGGGAGCCCGTGGCACTGCCATGGCCGCCCACAGGCGACCTCAAGGGCACTGACAGCCGGAGGCGACCGACCACTGCCGTCGCCGGCAGACGCCGGGTGGCGGACGGTCCCACGCTGCGGCCTGCCGGGGTTCACAGCTTCACGGGGAAGCTCGTGAGCACACTGAGCGTGCACACTTGAGATCGCATCCAGGCCGCTGCGCTCCACGAAGCCACGCCGCTAGAGAGGGGTGCGGCGCGGCAGCGCCACAGCCGTCCAACAGGAGCGTGTGGTATGCAGATCCAGTCGCCAACGGCGCATGGAGATGCTGGCAAGGCCGCGGAACTTCGTGACGGCACAGTCATGTGAGATATCGGTGGAGACGTCGGACCGCGCCACTTCGCCACGGACTGCCGGGGGAGCGAAAATGCCAAGTATCGGTGGAGCAGGTGCGGCAGCACCGCGCTAGGGCGGAACAACTCGTCTAGCCTTCTGGTGAAGCTCGAGCGAGCATGATCGCTAGGCTCAGCTGCTGCCGCGAGGTACACCGCGGGCTGGGTTGAGGTGGCGCCCGGTGCGTGGACGTGAGGGCCGGCAGCGGTGCTGTGCGGGCCATGTCACAGCGCAGTCGTCGCCCTCCATCAGCAAGCTGCAGACCGCAATGCCGCAGACGCCACACAGTTGCGATGCCGCGGCCGCCTCGCGCACGTGGCCCCATTAGCCCTCACCGAGCTCGGCCACTGGAGGGTGGCGGCAACCAACCGCAGCTCAGGGCTGCCGCCCGGTACTGGGAGGGGCAGGGTGGTGTGGCGATGCGTTGTCGCAGCAGCCCGCAGTCACGGCGTCGCCGTGGCCGTGCCAGCACGGGCAGCAGCCCGTCACGGGGGCGTGAGGGGCTGCACGAGGGCAGCCGCTGGCCGCGCGCGTGCCTTCACCCGAGTCCCCTCGCCCCGCACCCCCTCCCTCACTCGAAGCGGATGAGGCCGTGCTGCTTGAGCAGCATCAGCTTGCGCCGCATCTCCGGGATGCCCAGGTAGAAGCGCAGGCGCGCCCCGTCCGCCGCACACTCGCGCATCATGGCCTGCACCTGCGCCTCGCCCAGCACCGTCATCACCTCCCGGTTGCCCAGCACGGCCCGCACCTCCGCGTCCTCGCCCGCGATGGCCCCCGCCTCCGTCGCGGAGACGATGTCATCCACGGAGGGCAGGCCGTCCGCGGGGAAGCGGCCGCGGGAAGGCGCCGGCCCCGGCGCAGCCGCAGGCGCTCTGGGCGCGGCGCCGCTGCTGCTGCTGCCGTCCTCGAGCGGCACGATCAGGCGCGATGCGGCTGCGGCGGGCTGCGGCGGTGACAAGGACAGCGCGGCTGCGGCTGACGCAGCGGCCGGCTCCCCCCCGCGTGCCGTCGCCGCCTCCACGAGGCCGATGCGCTCCCCCGCCTCCCGGCTGCGGCTGAGGTGCCCCGGCAGCGTGATGCCGCCTGCTCCGCTGGAGGCGCCGACACCCAGGCCGCTGCCAGCTGCCGAGCTGGAGGCAGAGGCAGCGGCAGGGAGGGCGGCAGCGGCGGCAGGGGCTGCTTTCGCAGGCGCAGAGGCTGCTGCAGCAGCAGCCGCGCCGCTGCCAGCTGCCGCCGCCTTCCCCCCAGACCCCGCAGCCGCCGCGTCCGCCCCCGCGCCCTTGCCCAGCTGCGTGAAGTGCTCCCCCAGCAGCCCCATGAAGGTGCGCAGGAAGGCCGTCAGGGCAGCGTCGTCCTGCGGCAGGGAGTGAGAACAGGGAGTGAAGGGGAGGGGAGGAGGGGAGGGGGTGAGGCTGGCAGAGCAGGCATGCGGGCAGGAGGGAAGGGAGCGCACGGGCGGCCAGCGCGCACTCTGCAGATGAGCCGTGCCCAGCTCTGCCTTGCGCTCTCTTCTCCCCCCGGCAGCCCCTCTCGGGTCCGCACCTTGTACTTTGCGATGGCGCCCTTGGGGTCCCGCTGCATCTCCGCCAGCGCGCCCATGAAGCGCGGGTTGCCCATGCCGGCCGCGAGGGAGGGCTCGGCCAGCATGCGGGCGATGAGGGCGGGGGTCAGCCAGCTGCCTGCACGCGCCACGCAGCAGCGAGAGGGGCGGAAAGGGGACAAAGTAGGGGCCAGGCGGGATGGAAGGCAGCGCGGCGCCCCGCGTGTCCGACCGCGACGGCAGCAGCAGCAGCATGTGTCGCGCCGCCAGATGCCGCACGACGCAGGTGTGTGCTGCCGAGGGCAGCGCAACGCACCCTTGTCTGCGAGGGCGCGCTCCATGGAGCCCATGCTGCGAGCCATGGCCTCCTGCACCTCCGGCAGACGCAGCGGGTCCGCCTTAGCCCCGCCGGGGCCGCCAGCGGCCGCGGAGCCCTTGCTGGCCGTCAGGAGCGGAATCGAGGCGCTGCCGCTCGCACTGGAAGTGGCTGTCTTCGCTGCAGCTGGTCCTGCGCCGGCGGTCGGCGCGGGTGCGCTCTTTTTGGGAGCAGACCCTCCCAAGAGGAAGCCCTTCTTGATGCTGCTGCCTTTGACGAAGTCCTTCGTCACCGCAACGTCTTTCGCTTTTTCCACTTTCGCTTGCTCGGGCGTCTTCTTCAGCGCGGCAGCCATAAGTTGTTCCTGGAGGGTTTGGTCCTCGCCCTCTGGCTCGTCAGCCCGCATCTCTCGAACTGTGCGGAACTCGTTTTTCGGCGCCGACGACCGTGCAGCACTCTGCTCTTTGCTCATAATAGCAGAGGCTGCCGCCACTCCGATGGCCGATCCGGGCCAACTGCCCTGCGACTGATGGTGGTGCACCGCACTAGTGGTGACCGCAGCATCCTCCAGCGGCGGAAGATCATCGTCGACCCCAGCCATGTTGCTCAGCGAGAACACAAGTGGGAGCAGCAAGGCGGCCTAATGTGATGGCTGTGGCAGTGGAAGAAATCTTGGCAAGCTGTTTGCACGCACGGCCGTCTCGTCTCACGCGCCGTCAACGGCGCGCCGGGATCGGGGCAGCGAAGCTTTATGCAGTGCAACGTCGATTACTCCTGGGCGTTAGATCCTGAGCCTTGGACAGGATATGCACCAGGGTCGTCCCGGGTCAGGTGTCACGAGATACGTCTGCATGTTTCTGCGAAACACCCAGGGAAGGACCAACCAACGCTCGACTCGCGTCGAATCAACGAGTCGAGCCCGCCGAGTCGGGCCGGAAGTAGCCTCAGCCCGAGGTCCTTAGATAGGATGTAGCGCGCGGCGGGCCGCGCTTCCGAGTCGTTGGTAGCGCTATTCGTAGGTCGAGACAGTGCCATTGTAGTCCCATACAACGCAACGGAGACACAGCGGAGAGTGCTCAGGTCGTCACGACACGAGCGCGCACCAGGAACTGCATGACTCGGAGGCCTAGTCGTCAAGCACCACGATGTCCTCCTGTGCGTCAGCAGCAGAGGCGTCGCTGCCGCCACTCCCCGTGCCCTCGGCCTTCGCTCCAGGCCCGGCTGACGCGGCCGCGTCAATGCGAGCACGCTTCGCTGGCCCGCTGCTTGCGCTGCCGTGCCCTGCGGCGCCCTCCTCGTCTGACGAGCCCAGCAAATCCACGCCGCCGGCGTCACCGGAGGTTTTCAACGGCTGGGCTGCGGCGCCGGAGGCGCTGACGCTGTCTGCACCCGCCTGCGCTCGCGACCGCTTGCTGCCGACGGCAGGGGCTGGCCCCGCGTCGCCGCTGCCCGCCGATGCGCCGGCACCCGCCCCCTGCCCCGCCGCCGCCTCGCGCTGCTTCTGCTTGACGGCCGCCGTCTCCGCCTCCAGCGCCGCCTGCGTGCTGGCCGCCTCCGCCTCGCCCACCAACTCGAAGAACTGCGGGTGCTTCAGCTCGTCGAAGTCGCCCCTGTCGCGGTGCACGATGGTGACGGTCGTGGCCTTGTCCTGCGAGAAGTCGGTGACGGTGGCGATGACCCCCGAGCGCAGGCCGCCGCCCACCAGCTCTGCCATGGGCAGCGGCAAGAAGGCCAGCTTCTGCGCGTACTCGTCCTCCTCCTCGTCGGCGTCGCGCTCCTCCACGAAGTTGAAGGCCTCCCCGTTGTCCACGTTGGGCACCGCGAAGCCCAGGCGCTCCTTCAGCACGGCGTCGAGGAAGGCGCGCAGGCTGGTGCGGTGCGTGTCGATGAAGAGCGTCACGCCGCGCGTGCCGCACGCGAAGCAGTCCGCCTTGGGCCGCCCCATGCCCGTGGCGAGCAGCAGCTTGTTGGTGGCGGCGGGCGCGGTGCAGATGTGCGTCGCGCGCCCCGTCGTCGCCATGTCGTCCCCGCGCAGCGCCTTGATGGCCTCCAGCACCTCCAGCCCCGCCACCATCGCGTTGGTGGTGGCGATGGCCGGGATGATGTTGCCCGCGATGCTCTTCACGGCGAAGCGGCTCTGGCGCGGGATGCCGAAGGTGGCGGCGCGCAGGTTGGCGGCCGCGGTCACGAAGTCCAGGTCCAGCGCGCTGTCCTTGGAGAAGGCGGCGGAGCCGAGGGAGGCGCAGGTGTCGCCGTCCGTGTAGAAGCGGCGCAGCGAGGACAGCAGCAGCGCCGCGGACGCGGCCAGCGACAGCACGCGCTGATCGGCGAGCTGGCTCTCCGCCCCCGCACCGCCACTGCTGCTGCCTGCCGCCCCTGCCCCCGCCGCAGCGCCCCCCTCGTGGGCCCCCGCCTCCACCTCCGCCAGGTACAGGGGCTGCGGCGGCACGGCAGCGGTCTTGAAGGTGTCGGGCGCCATGGAGAGGCGCTTGGTGATCTCGGCGCCGAACACGGCGTCGAAGAGGGACCGACACCAGGCGTCCAGGGCAGCGAGGGCGGCGGGGTCTGTCGCATCCACCTGCGCCTTTGGGGCTCCCTCCACCACGTGCATGTACACGCTCTCGGCACGCGCAGCTGCGGCCCCCGCCCCCGCCTCTGCTCCCGCTGCCTCCGCCTCTGCTCCCCCCGCCTCCGCCTCGTACAGGTAGCTGGCCTTGGCTTCCCCGAACAGCAGCTTGTGCAGCTCCTTCGCCCACACCACGCAGTGCACGGGCTTGTCGGGCGTGCTGTACGAGGGCGGAGAGGGACACACACGCAGCACACACGCGGGGAAGGGC
>Ga0208629_100364_pt1 | contig 22296 bp, 18 predicted proteins | sample LakWasMet19_HOW5_2_FD_183865 | JGI IMG/M metagenome (GOLD analysis project Ga0208629, IMG submission 183865) | Freshwater sediment methanotrophic microbial communities from Lake Washington under simulated oxygen tension - Sediment Metagenome... | ecosystem: Environmental > Aquatic > Freshwater >... | reverse complement strand
GGGGTCGCCGTCATGGTCTCATGACCCCGTGGCGTCCGCCGATGACTCTCTGAGCGGTGCAGGGGACCACAGTGATGTGTTGGCAGCGCGCAGTGCCGCGCACGCCGCCGCAGCAGCCGTGTTCGCAGACGAGCATGAGCCATCGCATGCAGCCGCCAGCGGCCCTGCAGCACCCAGTGAGGGTGCAGAAGGAGAGGTGGGGGAGGAGGCGTTTGTGGCGAGCGCAGCCGGCCGCCGCGCAGAGGGGGAGGAGGAGCAGGAGCGGGAAGCCGAAGCGGGGCCGGGACCGCAGACGGCAAGCCACACGACGAGTGTGGGGGCTGGCGAGCCCACGGCGCCTGCCGCCTCCCCCGCTGCCCGCGATACGGTGCGGGCATCTGTTGCTTCAGTCGCCGACACAGCTGCCGAGCTGGCACAGCAGGTGGTGCCCTCACTGGCTGCCTCAGCGGCGGCGGAAGCGTCCCCTGAGCGTTCTTACGCGCAGCCAGATGCATCGCGCGGCGCGTCCCCTGCAGGCGTCGTTACCCGCGTGCACAGCCGGCCGCTGTCGCTCGCAGGCCTGCCTGGGCTGGCGCCTCTGCTGGTTGCGCAGGCACGCCATGAGCTGGGCCAGCAGCTGGCGGCGCTTGGCGCAGAGCTGGTGTACGACGCTGCTGTGGCGCCGCGGGAGCTGGCGGTCGCAGCCCCCGGTCCGCACGGCCTTAAGACGGCCGAGCGGATCGTGCAGCAGTGGCTCGACAGGCAGCTGCAGGCGGCGCGGCGAGCTGCCGCCTCACCGGGACCTGGGCCTGTCTACAGCGCATACGTCCATCCGCCAGCGTCCGCATCCCCTCAGCCTCAAGGCAGCGGCGGGGCCGCGTCACCGGCGGTCCATGCCGCTGCCGCATCACCCGCAGCATTGTCCGCTGCCGCTGCGCCTGCATCCGCGCGCGCCTCCCCCGCACAGGAGCCTTCACCTTCGCCCTCGCCCCAGCTTGGTGTGTCGGGCGCGGCGTCGCAGCAGCCTCCGCCTGGACTCGCAGGCCTGCCGGGACGGGCGGCATTCAGTCGCCTGGCCCTGGGATCGCCCGGAAGCGGCGGCGGCTTACCTTCTGAGGGTGCCGCGGAGTATGCCGGCTCTTCCTACGCCGACCCATACGCTGAGCCCTACAGTGCATTCAGCGGCCCGGGCTACAGCGGCATGGCTGCGTCGGTGGGAGGATTCGCGCCCGTGAATGGCTTTGCTGTCGCCCCTGCGTTCGTGCCCGCCGCCCCTGCGCTCGCGCCGGCGGCGCAGCCGATGCTGCGGGCAGATACGGGACGCGCCGGGGAAGCGGGTGGCATGCATCAGGCCGCGTCCCCTGCGGGCCCGTCGGCAGCGGGCTACGCAACACCGTATGATGGGACAGACGGCAGCGGGGACGGAGGCTACGGCTGGCACTGAGGGTGGGGCTGAGCCTGGCGACTGCAATGGCTTGCTGCCTGCTGCACAGAGGGGTCGCCAGGGAAGGTGGAGTGCACATGCTGAGCGTGCCGGGGACAAAGGGGAGGCATCGCTCTGCAATCCAGGCTCACTGCTGCAACTACTGCCCGCAACTCTTGGGGGCTTCACTTTGAGCGGCGCCGCAGATTTTTCTGCCCATTACTGCCCGGCCCACATCCATCGAGATACAGGTCGCCACACTGCCTCTGTGCTGGTCTCAGTGCGCAGCAGGCTGCATCATCACCCACAAAGGTGGCATGCGCGTGTGCGCAACGCAGCATCCATTGGGTACCGGAAAGGAATAAGGCAGGGCGGCACGAGCCTCAAACAGGGAACGCAGCCATTGCGTTTGCCATCAGGCTCTACACCTGCCTCCGAGGCAGACGATAACATGGAACGCGGCGAAGCGGCGGTGACCGCGGCACACCCCGCGAGAGCACAAGCGTCTCGCTTTGTGCGGACTTTTCAGAGCAAAGCGCCCAGCACCTTCCGTCGGGGCTGCGTGTGCTGCGCTGCTCCTGATACACTACCGACTGCCGGCGGCGCACTGGCGTCACAACATTGGGAACCGTGCAATGCGAAGATCCACAAAGCCCGGCCCGGCCCCAACTCGAGCAGGATTTACCCGGCGCTACCGCGCAGCAGCGCGTGCTGGGCGGGTGACCGCCGCACGGACTGAGCAGATCGCCAGCAGGCCTCCTGTTCTGCATCGTCCGACAGGAGCGGTGGTTGAGGCTTGCCAGGCCGAACGTATCCGGGCCAGCGAGGCGGAGTATCTTGTCTTCCTGCACGGGCGGGCGAGAGGACTCACGCACAGCTGGGCCGGTATTTGAAGCTTGGATGACTCATGCGAACTCGCAAAGGCGCCGCTGCAGCTATTCTCACGTACAGGGCTTTTGAACAGCCGACACCTGACGTCGTCACGGTGCAACGCTCTCGAGCCACTGTTCAACACCCGAGCTCAACTCGAGCGTGTCTTTCTGGCGCGCTCTCCAGACACACACACCCGTGGGGCGCGCTTTTGCATTCGCATCCGAATTCAAAGCCAACGACTCACATCGATGTCGACATCGGGCGAGCGCGCACCTTTTCATGCCTCCTTGTGCTGTCGACGCACTCGGATGTAACGTCGTCGACAGCTAGACGCACGCCGCCTGGGCCAACTCGCAATCGCAGAGGGAGATCGAAGAATTTAGACGATAGTTGATTGCATCACCGACCACCATGCGTTGATGAGGCTCCAGTAGCCATGATTCTGTGTCGTACACGGCTACCAGTCACAAGTAAAAACATGCATAAGCAGTGGCCGTATGACGGCAGTGCGAGACCCCAAGTCCGACAGAGGAGTCCTAGTCATCAGCAGCCAGCGTCGCCAGCCGCGGCTGGTCATGGTGTTTGGCAGCGCGAAAATGTCGACATGGGCAGGCTGGGTCACCCACAGCCTGAGGCTAGCACCAAAGACTTGCTGAGCCCGCCATGGAGGCCTCCCTCCAGCCTCACTCCAGTGCCACAACGAGGTCGCCGGCGTCGAGGGCGTCGCCAATGGTCACAGCCACAGCGGTGACCGTGCCCGCGCGCGGCGCCGCGACGACGGTCTCCATCTTCATCGCAGAAAGCACCGCGAGTGCCTCGCCGGCCTTAACCTGCTTGCCCGCCTTGACGCGTACGTCCACGACCACGCCCGGCATGGGCGCGCCCACGTGCGCTGCGTTGCCCTTGTCGGCCTTGGGGCGCGACTTAACCTTCACGCCCGCAGCAGTGTCGGCGATGCGCACGGTGCGGTGCTCGCCGTTCATCTCCCAGCTCACCTCGCGGTGCCCCGCGTCGTCCACCGGGCTGATGCCCTTCAGCTTCACGTACAGGGTCTTGCCCTTCTCAATCTCGAAGGACACCTCCTCGCCCACCTGCAACCAATGAAGCGTGCATAAGGGTGTGGGGGAAATACCAGGGGTGGCTCGAGCAGACGAGACGAGAGAAGCGGTCGTCAATGTCGAAAGAGCAGCAAGCAAGGCGAACCAAGAACATCAATACTCCATGCAGCGAGGACTAGTGCACGCACCTTCAGCGGCGTGGTGAAGTAGCGGGTGGGGATGACGCTCACGTCCCCATACGTGGAGGCGAACTGCATCCAATCCTCGTACACCTGCGGGCGAGGGGTGAAGGGGAAGAGGGGAAGGTAGGTCGCATGGTGCGTCTGCGGAGGACAGGCGGTGGGGCGGGAAGCTGCGGAATGACACACAGCGCTGCCGCGAGGGCATGCTATGTGTCTCACCTTGGGGTACATGACGTGGCTCATGACGTCCACCTCGCGCGTGTTCTCGCCGAAGCGCTCGTTCAGGTCAGCCTCGCGCTTGCTGAAGTCCAGCGGCGCCAGCTCCGCGCCGGGGCGGCCCTCGAAGCGGTCCTTGCCGTTGGGCAGGGTGCGCCCCTTCAGCACCTGGGAGCGGAAGGGCTCGGGGAAGCCGCCGTGCGGGATGCCCAAGTAGCCCTGCAGATCATCATCAACAAATCGGGAACAGCCAAAGAGGGCAAACAAGAGGAAAATACCGTCGGAAATAGCGTCGATCCCGCAGCGGTTCTGACCGGACTGATAGACGACCACAGCCCCATCAAGGACGCAAATGCAGACAAATGAAGCGCAACCTGCCGAGCCAGCTGTAAATATGCCGCCGAGCGCTCCGCTGCGCTGCGCTCGCACCTGAAGGTACTCAATGACGGACTGCGGGAAGGAGAGGGTAGCGGCCTGCGCGCGGACCTGGTCCTCTGAGAGGCGATTTGCAACCATAAACTGCGCCAGGTCGCCCACCACCTGCAGGGGAGTGAGAGCGGGGCCGAAGGACAGACCAAGACAGGATGAGTAGTTGGGCAGCAGGCTGAAGGTGGGAGAACTTCGTTACCCAATCGGTGTCACCTCGCGGCAAACGGATCCGCCTCGTGACCGCCGCCACTCCGTTGCATGCCACTGGTGCCGTCTCTACAACCAGTATCCACGCGCACACAGCGCCGGGTCGCTTCTGCTGCACGCTGTCGCGCACGCTGTGACACAAGCTGTGGCTCAAGGTGTGGCCCGGACTCACCTTGGAGGAGGGCGTGACCTTGATGATATCCCCCAGAATCCGGTTGGCCGCAGCATAGGAGCGCTTGACGGCGCCCCACTGCCCCGACAGGCCCAGCATCTTGCTCTGGTAGAGCAGGTTGGTGAGCTGCCCGCCCGGCATCTCGTGCAGCAGCACCTCCGAGTCGCCTGCAGAGGAGGCGCGGGAGATCGACAGTATATCGGAGCAGCATTGATGAAGACGGGGGCAAGAATACTGTGTCCATTCACCAAGGAGGCTAAGCTTGCCACAGGGCACCCGTTCAGAACAATCCATCGATCCCTTACTGAAGCACGGGGCCGGTGCTGCATCAGAGGGTCACTGCGCCTCACCTGTGAGTTGCCCGCTCTCGAATGGGCTGTACATATTGCGAGTCTCGTCCCAGTACTCGTTCAGGCCCGAGAGCTGCTTGATGTCCAGGCCTGCACGTGGCGAACAATGATGCAGGAACGAAGGCACACAAGGGTTGGTACGGGAGCACAAGAAGACGATGCAGGCAGGAGTTGCTCAAAAAAACATTTCGCGATAGCCCACGAGTTGCCTGCCGCCACGCACCCGTGTCGTGCTCCGTGCCCTGCAGCGACGCCACCAGCGCCCCCATGCTGGGCTGACTCGTGGTGCCGCTCATGGCGTCGATGGCGCAGTCCACCACGTCCGCGCCGGCCTTCACGGCAGCGGCCATGGAGGCGACGCCCGTGCCTGCAGGCAGGAACGTGGGGGAGCGTCAGATTAGCACGAGAGCATAGCCGGTGACGGGGGAGGATACTTTCCGCCAAGGCTGTGTTAATGACTCTGTGATGAGGTTCATTGATGGAATGACAGCTGCTGGGTGCGCTGTGCATGCTCGGAAGCCGTGCATAGGCCCACGAAGCGAATATGCGCGGCAACGCACCCAGCGTATCGTGGGTGTGCACGTGGATCGGCACCTCCGGAAACTCCTTGCGCAGCGCCCCGATGAGCATGCTTGACGACTGCGGCGTCAGCAGGCCGGCCATGTCCTGCGAAGCGCAGAGAGGCGGGGCAGCAGAGAGGGGGGACAGCGCGGTGGATGTACGGACTCCATTAAGCCCACGTCTCTGGGGTCGCCAAACGAGGGGTCACGTCCGACACAGTGCAGCTGCGGCAGCGGTGATTGGGTGCGGTTGCTTGCTTCACGGTCCATCCAAGCGCTGCACCTACGGCGCTCCACCTACACCTACACCAACAGCCACGGCCACGCACCTTGACGGCCAGCACGTGTGTGCCCGACTCCACGAGGGAGCGTGCCAGCTTCAGGTAGTACTCAAGCCTGAGGCCGGACAGAGCAACGGCGGCAAGAGGAAATGACGGAATTCGATCAAGGTGGAAGCGAGGACTCTAGGGCCCAGCGGGCGACAAGGGACGGGTTGGCAGTGACGGATTCAAAACCCCGGGCCCGCTAATTGCGCAGCTCGGGGTGCTCTGCTGGGCTACGCACTTGTACTTGTAGTCGGCCCCGCGCTTGCCCTGCTCCCCCGTGAAGACGTCGCCGGTGTAGCAGATGGCCGCCTCCACCACGCCGCCTGCAACAGCGCCAGGGAGAGGCGGCACACGCCAGTTCCACATCAAGCTGAACATTCCCACAGTCGAGCCCCCACTCAATCAGCGACACAGGACGCCCGGGGCGCTGGCATCGCTCGAGGCGTTGCCTTGGCGTCGTTGAATCAAATGCACGGCAACGGGCAACCGACGCAGACAGTGCCGTCGAGACACGAGCAAGGCATCTTGCGGTTAGAGTGCAGCAGCTCCACATCAAAACCCATCTCGCCAGCAACGCTGGCCTCTCACAAAATAAGGCCCCAACCACCCAGCGGCCTTTGGCCTCCCACACGCACCCGCGGCGCCCGCAGCGTCGATGCCCAGCTTGATGTTGTCCAGGTAGTTGAGGGAGTCGAAGATGCGGAAGATGTCCATCCCGTTGCGCACCGCCAGGTCGCAGAAGCGCGTGACGGCGTTGTCGGGGTAGGAGGTGTACTGCAGGGGTGAGGAGTGAGAGGGTTGGTGAGGGAAGAAGGCAGGGCGGGTGAGGGTCACAAACACGCAAACGCACATGCGCCGGCTGTAGGACTCCTGATGCAGGGGCGGCTTCAATAAAGCTAATTGCGACAGCGGCTCCCTCGACAGCGCCAAGATTAACAGCGCATCTCGAACACTCACCCCCACCGCGTTGGCGCCGCGGAACAGCATCTGGAAGGGGATATCCGGCACGGCCTCGCGCATGGCCGTCAGTCTGTCCCACGGGCACTCGCGCAGGAAGCGCATCGACACGTCGAACGTCGCGCCGCCCCAATTCTCCAGGGAGTATGCCCCTGCGAGCGCCTCGCGGGTTGCGGGGGCCACCGTCAGCAGGTCCCGAGTGCGCACGCGGGTGGCCAGCAGGCTCTGGTGCGCGTCGCGCCACGTGGTGTCCTGCGCGCAAAACAGAGCAGATAGAAGACGGAAAGATGGAAAAAGCTAGTGCGGCACAGTCAGCGGTTTGGTGCATTGGCAAGTGGAAAGCGCCGATTGCCTTGAGCAAGGTTGCACTCCCTCGGCCTGCACGCACGACGCAGGAGCCGCGCTGCCGTCACGCACCATGATGAGGGCGCCCTTGTGCTTGCGCACCGCAGCCGCGAAGGCCTTGGGGCCCTGCTTCACGAGGATGTCGCGGAGGTACGCCTTGGGCGGCTCTGCAGCAGCGGGGTCAAGGTAACGCGTGGGCAGAGGCGAGTACGGTGAACAAGCAGTGAATGTAGGCGCGTGTACACTACCCAATGCGGCGCTGTGCTGGCGCATCAGGCCCACGGCCGGGGCATCCGCTTTATCCGCCAAGACGTGTGCAGCAGCGTGCGTAGCAGCGGACACACACACCTCCTGCGCCGGGGCTGCGCGCCAGGGGCAGCTTGGGCACGGTAGGCGCCGCAATGGCGCTGTGGGGGCCCGACGCGCCCAGGGCGGGGTCGGGTCCGTTGACGGCCAGCTCGCTCAGGTAGCGCAGCATCTTCTGGCCGCGGTTCTGCGCCTCCTGCGGCGCGCGCAGCACCTCGGGGTACATTTCAATGAAGCGCGTCGTGACGGCCCCCGCGAGGAACGCGTCGTGCCGCAGCACGTTCAGCAGGAACGGGATGTTGGTGCTCACGCCGCGGATGCGGTGCTCCCGCAGAGCGCGGGTCAGCTTCGCCACCGCGTCGTCGAACGCTGCGGCGCGGGCCGTGACCTTGACGAGCAGTGAGTCGTAGTGCGGCGTGATGGGGGCGCCCGCGTAGCCCGGCCCGTCGTCCAGGCGGATGCCGTTGCCCGTCGCGGAGCGGTACACGCTGATGATGCCGCTGTCGGGCTGGAAGTTGCGCGCGGGGTCCTCCGTCGTGATGCGGCACTGGATCGCGTACCCGTTCACCTTCACGGCCTCCTGCGTCAGGCCCATATCAGGCAGCGCCTCCCCCGCAGCGATGCGCATCTGCGTCTGCACAATATCAACGCCTGTGATTTCTTCGGTCACTGTGTGCTCTACCTGCACACGGGGGTTCACCTCGATGAAGTACGCCTCACCCGTTTTTGTGTCCACCAAAAATTCCACTGTGCCGGCGTTGACGTACTGCGCTGCCTTGCACAGGCGCACCGCATCGGACAGCATCTTCTCCCGGACCGCAGGATCGAGGTCGCGCGAGGGCGCCATCTCGATCACCTTCTGGTGCCGGCGCTGCAGCGAGCAGTCGCGCTCGAACAGGTGGATGGTGTTGCCGTGTTTGTCCGCCAGAATCTGCACCTCGATGTGGCGCGGCTGCTCTATGTAGCGCTCCAGGAACACCTCCCCGTTGCCGAAGGCGGCCTTCGCCTCGCTTGTGGCGCGCGCGAACGCCTCCTCCAGCTCCCCCTCCGCCTTCACGACGCGCATGCCGCGGCCGCCGCCGCCGTGCGCTGCCTTCACGATAATGGGGAAGCCGTGCGTGTCGGTGAAGGCACGCGCCTCGTCCACCGAGGAGATCGGACCGGGCGTGCCTGCAGTGGTGCGGGTGGACAGAGCGGAGGATGGTGTGAGCGGCTGCGGCTGTGCTTTGCCGTCAACAGCAGACATCCCCGTGCCGCAGCCACATGCTGCAATCACGCACCGGGCACCACAGGCACGCCGACTCGCTCCGCGAGCTTGCGCGCCTTCGTCTTGTCGCCGAACACACGCAGCGTCTCCGCGGGCGGCCCCACAAAGATGATGCCGTTCTCGGCGCACGCCTCCGACAGGTCGGCGTTCTCGCTCAGGAAGCCGTAGCCCGGGTGGATGGCCTGCGAGGCGGGCGAGAGAGGGGCGAGAGCAGGGGGTGGGACGATCGAGGTCGTGTCAGTGCGTTTCACTCTCTACGCAGGGCTCCGTTGACCAGGGTACAGTGCTTGAGACGCACCCGCACGCCGTGTGCCTTCGCGACGCGGATGATCTCCGGGATGTTGAGATACGCGCCGACGGGCGACAGGCCCTTGCCGATGAGGAAGCTTTCGTCCGCCTTGTACCGGTGCGGCGAGTACCGGTCCTCGTACGCAAACACAGAGACGCTGCAGGGCGGACACATAGGGGGAGGGGTATGATCGCTGGGCCGCCGTGAGGCCGCCCTGCTGTTCCAGCGGAGTAACCCGCCAAAGATCCGGAATGACCGAACTGTGTCCGCCCGCGCACTGACTACACTGCGCGAAGCTCACCTTGGAATGCCCAGCTCCGTTGCTGCTCGCAAAATTCGAATGGCGATCTCCCCGCGATTCGCGGCCATGATCTTGTCGAAGATGGGCTTGCGCGGAGTCCTGTGCGGGATCGGCTTCGCTGCCGTTGCAGGCGCAGCCGCAGTCGCGGCGTGGCGCGCACAGCCGGCGCCAGCGGCCGCAAGGGCCCGGGGTGCATGCTGGAGCGAACGCAGAGCGCTGCCGCGCACGCTCTTTACGAGTGCGGCGCTGTGCCTCATTCTGCGCGCGTGTTCGGCCTTCGCCGGCCCGGAGTCTGATTTTGAGCCGATTTACACTCGCGTGGCTGCCAATTGCATGCAGGTAGGCATAGCACACTCGCGTGTCTGCCAATTGACTTCGTGACGTGGAGCAAGTTTGTAACAATGCGTCACTTTCGGGAAAACACATTTCGTTCCTGCCGTCTGCCTCGCCAAGGTGTTCCGATGGTTCCGATTGGGCAGAGAGCCTCTCGCATCGCGACACCACTGTTGAGGAAAATGCACATGCTAGCTGTATTATGTACGTGCAGTTGTGGTACTTCCACTGCAGGCGAGTTGCACTGATATCACGACCTCTCGCCCACCTCGGTCCACCCCTGACGGGTGAAGTCACTTCCAACGAACGATGCGCTGAATGGTCTGTTCCGGGTGGTGTCGATTTTCCTGGAGCTGGTCGGCGACATTGGTATTGAGCTGGATGCCCACGCCTGCGCAGGGCACTGGTGACAACGCGCGTATCCCGCTCTTCGCGCTGTGGACATCACGCACGCACGGTCGAGTCGCGTTCACCAACTGCACGCTCCACCAACTGCAGGCGCAGTATTCCGTGGGCGTTGTCTACCCGCGCCAAATGTGCTGCTAAGCACGGTTTTTCGCCGCGAGTCAGAGCCTGTGTCACCTCGGCAATGCTCTTCAGGCTGCATGCAGCCGTCCGGCACCCAGAGATTCGAAGCTGCTTCGAACGTGAAGGACTATCCCAAGCCAAGAACGCGATTGTCCGATGCGAACTCACGGCACCCACGATCTTTCCCACTTTGATGCGGTTCACTCGTGATGTCACAGTTGCCGGGGAACGCCGGGATGCTGTGTATGTTCACGCGCACTAGGTATGCAGCGAAGTTAAACGCAAGGATGTGTAGGTGAGCAGGGCCCAGCATTGCTTTACCCACGCGCCTGCTGCACATGCAATGCGATGCGGGTGCCCCCGAGGTGCACTGGGTAGACGCCATAGAAACTGGACTGAAGAAAGACGCTGGTAACTGCATTGCTGATGGTGAAACATGCAGTACAAGAACAAACTGGCGCTGGATCGCCGCGGATGAGGCAGCCCCACCATGCATAGAACGCACAGAGGGCGCGTGAGCTCTGCCGCTGCAGCGGCTCACGGAACATGAAAGTGCACCTGACGTCTTCTCTGCGTGGGCGGGGCAACGGCTGCGCAGCTTCATAAGGCAACAGCCGCATCCTGCAGCGCCTGCATGTACACCCTGTCATGCACCGTGATGCTAAGTTTCAGCACCCGTGCCAGCCCGTCCACAATCGCGCCAGCATCCTCTTCGCAGACCGGCAGAATCGCGCCTCGGACGTGGGGCGGCAACTCGGCCTCCCGCGCCAGCAGGGTGTGCAACCACTTGAGCTTGGTGGAGGACGGAGGGTGCACACTCTCGCCGGCAGCTGCTTGCCCAGAGCCGGTCGCACCGTGAGCTCCCGCAATTGAACCGGGTTCTGCGGCGTGACCGGCGGCAGCAGAGCCGTGTTCGGGCGCGGTTGCCGCCGCCGCCGCAGAGGCCGCAGTGCGCAGCTCAGCGGTCCACAGCCTGTCCAGCTCCGCGTCATCAAGCAGGCGCTGCAGCACCCGCGCACGCAGCACCGCAGCGCAGCGGCCACGCATGAGCGCAAACACTGGGTGCGTTGTAGAGAGCGCTTTGGCGACCCCGTCACGCACCTGCTGCGCCAATGCGGCCGCGGCCTCTGCGCTCCCGCTCTCAGCGCTGCCTGCAGCCGGCACAGCAGCTACGGCCATATCGGCGTGCTGGCGGACGCCACTGTCGCCGCTTGCGGTTGGGGCAGGGGTAGCCGCATGCGGCGAGAACGAGAGTTTGCCCGCAGCAGTCAGCAGCCCTGCTGCAGCGTCAAGAACTCCCTGCAGCAGCTCTGGTAGCCGTAGCGTGCGGTCGCTGAGCCAGGCATGCAGCCGCTCCTGAAACTCCCCGATGGTTGCACATGGTGCCACCGGCGATGCGGCGCGCGGAGGCGGACGCTCAGCGGCACCGCCGTGGGACGCGACCCATTCTGCGTGAGTTGGGCCAGCCGCGTGCCCGCTCGCCGCCGGGGCGCCCGCGATAATCTGCTGCAAGATGGTGGACAGTGTCGGCACCAGCACCACTCTCTGTAGGGTGTCCTGCAGCGCTGTGAGGCGCCGGGCATCCAGTCGGAGGGTGTGTGGAAAGACATCCAGCGACGTGCTGACGTTCGCTCCCGGCTCTGCATCTATGGGGGAGGCAGCACCACCGCCGAGGGCCAGTCTGTCCAACGGTGTGCGGTTCTCCAGTAGGCGCAACGCCGCAGCGACTACAACGCCAGTCATGACAGTGCGCCCGTGTGTCGTCAGCAAACGCTGCAGCGGCACCCGGCGCGACCTTGGCGTCAGAGCTAAAACTGGTGTAGCGACAGCCGTTGCAGTGGTGGCAGGCGAAACCACGGGCCTGAGAGTGGAGAGCAGCCACTCCTGCACGGTAGTGACAGACGCCCGGCCACTAGCGACCTGTGCCTGAAACGCCGCACGCTCGTATTCCAGGCCACGGTGACCAGTGGCGAGCACTGGAACGAGCATTGCGAGGTGTGCGTTCGCGGCATCGACACGCAACTCCTCTACCTTGTGCATCGCCCACGCTGCGAGGCGCGGCATCAGAGTGAGCACGACGCTCTCAAGCAGTGCTGGGGGCAACTCAGTCGAAACGGAGCCGTCGACATCGCCAACCGCCGGCGCAATTCCTCCACTACCCCCCAGATGCTGGGCCGCCGTGCCGGCAGCACCGCCTGTGTGCTTCAAGTGGACGTGCTCCACCAGTGCGTCAGCACCCGCAAGCCACGCGTCCGTCTCCACGTTCCGGGCAGGCGCCTCCACACTGCGCACCAGCCCGACCACGTGGTGCAGCAGGGCGTGCCAGTCTGCAGCTCGCATGCGCCCCGTGGCGATCAGCGCGTGGTGCATCTCCAGATCAACGCTGCGCCGCAGGCGAGCGGCGAGAGCGGAAGCGCCACCAGCAGACGCTCCGCTTGAGCCTGCAATTGAGGCTGCAGAGCGGTCTTCGCTGCCAGCCCCAACAGTGTCCACACGACCTGGGCTGCCGCGCCCAGCTCCGGCTGATGCAATGCCGCCTCGCATGTCCATGGCTGCGCAGGCGTCCGATAGCGCGTCCAGTACGCCTCGCAAGACAGACACGACTGCGTCAGCAAACTCAGGCGGAACGGCTGCAGTTGCTGGAGTGTCACCTGTGGCTCTCGGACCAGGTGACTGCAGCACTTCGAGCGACTGCCGATGAGATAGCGCACCAGACAGCACGGCAGCCCAGAACGCGGGAGTCCTCTGCAGGGCGGCAGCTGCGGTGTCGCGGTGAACCTTAGTCTTGCCCCTGAATGGGATCAAGGGAGCCGCTAGTATGCTGGGCCCCGTCACCGAGGGCGCGCAGGCTCTGCAGAGGCGTTTCAGAGCCTCTTGGTCGGCTGGAAGGGCCACGTCATCGGGGATCTCTGGGCTGGGCAATCGAAACTCTGGGTTCAGCAACAGCTCGTGTGCCATCGCTTCGTTGCTGAGTCCACCAGAGGCACTCGCTGACGGAGCTGGGGAGTTGGGTGCGGGCAGCCGCGGGGGCGTGATGGAGGCAGCACCCTTGGACAGTCCTCTCGTGCCGGTGGAGCCGCTGGGAGGGGTTCGCTGCTGCGTCGAAGCTGCCGCATCTGCTGGACTGGCACCGCGCGCACCCACAGCTCGGCTGCCCTCAAGCCCTCCGCGGCCGCTTGGTGCACTCGCCGAAGGTGCTGCTGCTGCCGACTTGCTCAGGAGAAAGCCTTTGGCAAACCCAGAGCCGGTAGAGACCCGACGGGGCGGTGTGGGCCTCTCGACGCCGGTGGCGCGCACTGGTGACGGCACGGAGGCAGTTGACCTACTGACTCCAGCACCAGCGAAGCCCGGCAGTGGGGCATCGATCGGTGCAAAGGTGCTAGAGGCTGGGAGGGGAGGCTCGTCCCTCGGGGCCAGCATGGCTAACTTGTGCTGCAGTGCCGGGACAGGCGGGCTGGTCGAGCGGCGGGCTGCGGCTGCTGTGGGGGCAGCTGCCCCTACGCCTGCCCCTGCAGTCACGCCTGCGGGTGTTCGCGGCCGCATCAGCTGCGACAGCGTTGGAGACGGTTGCAAGTGGCATGCAAGTGGAAGCTCAGGGCTAATGAATCCTGGGCGTGTAGCAGCCACACCAGTCGGCGCCGCAGGGGCTGTCGCCACGGCTGCCTCGTGTGCCTTCCAGATCTCCTCGACGCCTGCGTCAGCGTCATGGATCCGATGCCACATTGGGAGTGCCGCATTGGTAGGCCGCTCAGCGCCAGACTCGCCACTCTTCGCCTCGCCACTCTTCGCCTCGCCTGCCATGCCTGCATCTGCCACGCCGCGGGGCGCATTGATTGCACCGGCGCCACTCGTTTCCTTGCTGTCTTCGCCGGCAAGTGAAGCATCGGCGCCGCTTCCAGCAACGAGACTGCCGCTTCGGCCGTCGAGGTGAAAGGCGTCGCGAATCAGAGCCTCAGTGAAGGTGCCAGTGCCACTGCCCGTCTCTGCGTGCCGAAACCCTGGGGACGCCTCAGTCGATGCCAAGCCATCTCGTGATACGGTCGCAGTGGTGAGGCCATGCGCACCCGCACCTGCCGCCTCTGCCCCTGGCAAGCCCTGTACCAGAGGTGAGCTCGAAGCGCGGAGGCGGGCGATGTGCTGCCGCAGGCCCGCAGAGCGCGCCTCTCGCTGGGCCGCTCGCGCCAACCGCGACACTCTGATTCGCTCGGAGCTCACGTCTCCGTCGAGGTCGTGATCGGAGGCGGAGCCTGCCGTGGGTGGAGTGCCTGGTGCTCCCAGGTAAGCGAACGGCTGGTAGCCGCCCGCACCAGCAGCGGCCGCATTCCCAAGGTCAGGCGAGCCGGGGGCCGGGCTGCTGCGGTAGCTTGCGGCGGTGAGAGTGCTTGCGCCGCCCCACCCTGCACTCGCCCTCCCCAGCGCAGCAGTGGGCAGCGGAGAGCCACGAGCGTCAGAGCCCCCGGTCTCATCGCCGGCGCTGGCGGTGCTATACCCACGAGGCCGCATACCTCGGAGGAGAGGCGTGAGGCCGGGACTGTTGCTGCCGCTCGCTGATCGCAGTGCAGCCTGAACAGACGCTTGTTGCTCCCGAATCCACGACGCCGCGCCGGAAGACCCAAGCAGAGACACGAGCTGCTGCTGCATCGCTTCGACCTGGACCTGCGTCGCAGTGCGCAGCTCAAGCAGACCTGCGTCCTGCACACCGATCATGGAGCGCGCTTCCTGCCCATAGCGATAGAAGCGAGTCCACAGGGTGCGATACGCCGGCGCCAGCGACTGCGCGACCCGAGCGCCATCGCCTACCTTCCACACGAGGAAGCAGTCCATGTAGGCGCACCACGCGCGGTACAAATGCATGAGGGCGTGCAGCACGTGCGCGGCAGCCTCCACGGTGACAGGGGCACCGGAGGCTTCAGCCGCACTTGCGGTGCGCGGTCGACCCGCGCCTGCGCCTGGGACAGTAGCGTGAGTCCCGCTCCCGTCGCTTGCAGCGGCAGCCTCGCCAGGGGCTGCGCTTGCAGTTGGTCCGGGCGCTGTGGGCGCTGGTGCTATCGCTAGGGCGGAGCGTAGCGGTGCCGTGCCGTGGCTGCCTCCAGGCGGGGGAGCACCAGGCTGCACCTCTTGCAGACGCTGCCACGCAGATAGCAGCTCTGGCGAGACATACAGGCTAGCTGCAAGCGACTGGTCGGGCCAATACGGCTTCAGCGGCTCCGGGAGCGGTGCGGATGCAGGCTCAGCGGCGGTGCTGGGCGCCTCCCCCTCCTTCCTATCTCCATCTTCCTTCATCTCCCCGCCTGCCCCCTCCTTTGTCTCGTCGTCCCCCTCTTTGCCCTCGGCTCTGCTTCTTACTGAGGGCGTTGGGGCCGTCGCTGCAGCGATTTGTTGTTGCAGTCCCTGCATTGCCGCAAGCATCCGCCGGGCAGCCGTCACTAGCGCTGCGTCGTTTGCCGCCTTGCGCTGAAGAGCTGCCCCTGTTCCCAGCGCGGCGACAGATATTGGGTGCCCTGCAGCCGCCGCCCCAGCGCCAGATGCGCCCTGTGCCTTTGCTGCGGCGCTGCTGTCTCGCTCGTCCCGAGCCTCCGTACGACTTGAGTCCGCACCACCCGCCGCGGGTGCCGCTGCGCTCACGGCAGCGATTGCGTGGTGTGCGTGGTCAGTACCTGGCGCCTCCGTTGCAAGAACCTCCTCGGGGAAGTAGGAGAACAGCAGCGATGCGAGGAAGCTGCGGTGCGAACGGCCGAGGGACGGACGGAGACAGGGGTTGTGAGCTGATGTTGCAGCGGCAGCGGGCCCTTGCTCGTGCGGTGGCGCGTTTTTGCCCGCCGCAGACGATGCAGACACCTGCGCGGCGCTGGCCACGGCTGGGTCGCCCTCTGGTCCAGCGCTGTAGTGCTGCAGCAAGGGGGCGTAGAGGCCTGATCGATCCATATGCTCTGCCACTGCCAGCAGCTTGCTGAGGCTTGACCGCGCCCAGCCCGTGACGTCGGGGCGCTGGAGGCACGCCGTCACGTCTTCAAAGGACTCAAACGGCTTCTCGGAGGAGTGGAGCGTCGGCACCCGCGCATGTGCGACCGCTGCGGCAGAGAGCAGAGGCGACGCATGCTTCATTCCGCGCACAACACCACCGCCCGGCCCTCCATCGCCGTCGGATTCGCCGGCCGCCGGGGGCTGCCCTGCCAGCGTCCACGCGAGCGCTTGTATGTCTCCCACAAACCCCGTATCGGCCAGCAGACGCCTCATGAGCCTCCAGAGCGCCGCCTCCGGCGGGGCGTGCGCATGCACGCGCTTCAGCGCCGGAGCAGCAGCGCGCGTCGGCGGCTTGGCGGGCGTCACCTGTGCGGTGGATGGTGTCCCAAAGCTCGAGGGGCCGTGCTTTCTCGGACTGCTGATCATGCCTTGGCCGCGATCGGCGCCGGCGGCGCCGCCTGCGGGACCGCCAGTCCCTCCAGCCGCAGGAACGGTCTCGGAGTGAGAGGCGGCGCCGCCCCGTCCGCGCCGCGGAAGCTGCAGCGTTGGCTTGGTGGTGGTGTCGCCGGGGCCGTCTGTCCCAGTCTCATCGCTGAACGCGGGCGCCGCGCTGCGCGCCAGTCTGTGCCGAAGCTCCCCTACGTGCACAGGCTGCCACGGCTGCCCCGGCGTCTTCGGTGTCCTCGGCAGCACCGCCGCGGCTGCGGCCCGGCGCTGCAGATGACCCCTCACAGCCCGCTGCAGCGTCTTGGCCGCCTTTACAGCCGCAGCAGTGGCGGCCACATGCTCCAGGTGTGCGTGTACTGAGGACAGCTTCTGTGCCAGCCCCTCGCTGCGGCGACGCTCGCTCTCCCTCAGCTCTGCTACAGATCGTGTGCGAGCCTCGGTGCGCTTGCGTCGTCGCTCGGCCCCCAGCAGAGCCAGCCTCGAGGAGCGCTCGCACAGGTGGAGTTTTGCCCTCGCCTGCATTTCTTGTAGGTGCTGCCGGCGGTTCTCCTCCGCTTTCGCTAGGCGCGCGTCGCTGCTTGCCAAATGGCGCCGTCGGGACGCAACGTCTGCCATCCGCGATTGCTCCAGCAGCTCGCGCGCTCTTGCCCGCCGCGCGAGCTCCGAGGAGTGTGCGTGCGGCACGTGTCCCATCGAGAGGCTTGAGCGGTCGCCCGCGTCGGCGCTGTGCGCGCCATCGGTGGCTTCGCTAGCCGACATTTGTGGTGTGCTGTCGCAGCCGCCGAGCTGACCCTCCTGAATCGTCCGCGGCCTTCGAGGAACAGTCAAGACAGTCTCCGGAATGCTGCCTCGCGATCGCGAACAAGCGCAACTGTTGAATCGAAGGTTCTAAATGCTCGCAAGAGTGCTTGTTGGCATATTAAGGTGGTCAACAGGTAGAATCGTCGCAGATAACATTGAATGTGGCAACCGCGCGCGTTGGAAACGGTTAAGAACAGCACAAAACTTTCCGACCGTCATGTTCCTGTCACTCCACGCTTCGACGCACATCGGCGTGACACAGGGGCCGCGCGGCGGTACCGCTGGATAAGAACCCTCACCGCCACCCCAAAATGCTCCGTTGAGGCACTTGGAGTGGCAGGAGCTCTGAGGCTCCGAGTTTCTTCCAGTGGCGGCCTAGTAGCCCGGCCGCACCGCGTGTGGCACTGTGCCACTGGCACAGTGGCACCCAGGCTGAGCCGCGGCGGCCCACTCAGCTTCAGGAGGGGTCGCACGCAGCGCGCAAAGGGAGCCTCTCCGGGAGTCTCGCTTCGGCTCCGGTGCCTGCAGTGCAGGTTGCCAGCGCACACCGTGCATCGATGCATCGCCAGCGAGCCGGCCCCGGACTCCGGCCGACAGCCGCTCGGCGACAGCGGCGATCCGCCGGCGGGCTCACTGGCAGCCTGAGCCCGTCAGACCGTGCTGGCAGACGTGCAACGCGGCGAGGTTGGCCACAACACGGACGGACTGACCACGGAGCAGCATCCTGCGGCCATCGCCAGTGGTTCTGACACGATCGCGCTGCCAGCAGCTGCTTCCAGCGCACGAGACGACCACACCGACGCTCAGGTGGAGCCCTCTCCCGCAGCGCACGCGGCCGGTGCCCCGGCAGGCTTGCCGTCCTTCTCCCACGTCTCCACCTTGTCATGCACGTTGGCCATCCGCGCGAGAGTCGGTCGGACGACAAAGACGGCGATGTCGGGCCCCTCAATGAAGTGCGCGTAACTCTTGTTTGCGGCCAGATGTGCCTGCTTGCTCAATTCCAGCAGCCGCCCTTCAGCCAGCTCTGCTCGGCCGTAGACTGTCACGCTGTAAGTTCCACTGCTGTAGTGGTCTGCCTTGCGATCGTCCGCTGCAGCATCCGAGCGCTTCAAGCCGTCGAAATCGTGCATCAGCAGCGCAACCTTGGGGTTCGCACATATGGCTGTCCATTTCTTCGAGCTCTTTTGTGTGCTCAACACCAGCGCGACTCCGTCAGCCTCTCGCAACACAGCAAAATTCATCAAGCTGAGGTGGGGTTGCCCATCCTCCTCGCTGGTGGCGAGATAGCACAGGGAAGCACGTTCCAGCACGTCGATTACAACCTTCGGTAAAGGCGGAGAGTAGTCCATTGCACGTGGGCGAGGCAAGTGACAGGCGCAGAGCGCAGCACCCAATCGCAAGCCGCAGACGTCAGCGCTGCGGCAACGATGCTACAGATAGGCGAGCTGCAGCTATCGAGCGAACAAGCAACGGCAGCAATAAATTTACACGCAAAAATCTTACAGATTGCACCGAATTACCCGAAGGATCTTCCAATTTGGCCCGAAAAGCTCAGGGTGGTTTCATGCGCCACGCATGATCGCCGCGGGGGCAACGGGCGCGGCGCAGGCGAGGCGGTCCGTCAGGAGACAGGCAGCCTGCGAGAAGCACCGGGATGTGGTGCGCATTGTCTTGTTGGCAAGGCCCGCACGCATGATCGCCACGCCCTGAACAGCTGGAGCTGCCGCCCGCGAAATGACCCTGCTGTCATCGGCGCATGTGCGCTACTGCTTGCACCATCTCCTCAACCAGCTCCCCGCCGAGTACTTGTCTGCTGATGCGCACCGCGCCACAATTGTAAGGAACATGCATCGCCTGCTGTCTGTGTGGTGGCCCGTGCGCCGTTTGTGTGCGGCTTCCCCGCCGTTTCTCACCGCTGCGCTCTCGTTGCACTCCACTTGCAGGTGTATTTCGCACTCAACGGGCTCGACCTCCTTGGTGGCTTGCATATGTTGAAGCCAGAGCAGCGGCGCGCGATTTCGGAGTGGCTCTATGCGACGCAGCTCGTGGGCTTGGCTCGCCAATCTCACTCTGCCGTAACCCTGGATGTGGCTACGGATGTGTCAACAGGAGGTGCAGCAAGCAACCTGAGTGGCCTGGGAGCGGACCGCGCAGGCGGCGTGTCTGAGCCGCCAGGTGGCGAATTGCCGGGACTTGGGGAAGCGGCTGTTCACCCAGTCACTGTGCCGTCTGCTTCTCTGTCGTCGGCAGCTCCGTCGTCAGCGGCGGCGCCTCGCTGCAACGTGGCGATGCTGTACGCCTCCCTCGCTTGCCTGGTGATTTTGGGGGACGACCTGGCTCGGGTGGACCGCGCTGCGGTAGCCCGGGCGCTGGCGACTCTGCAGCTCCCACCGCCCCGGCCCACCGAGGGCGGCGGTGCATGCATCGGGTCGACTCCCCGCTGTCTCGGCGGCGCGGTGATGGCGGCGGGGCCGGGCGGGGAAGCGGACGTCCGCTACGTCTACAGTGCCGTCGCCGTGTGCGCCATCCTGGGGCTGTGGGGCGGCCGCAGCACGACCAGCGGAGTTCCACATCGCGGAAGCACCGGCAGCGGCATTGATTCGCGTGTCGCTGCCGCGAGTGGGAGTGCCACTGAAGACCCAGCCAGCGGAGGAGCGATGGGCACCTCAAAGCTCGCGGTCGCCGCGTGCCCGATTGATGTCGACGCCGCTGCCGCCTACTGCCTCCGCTGCCAGAGCTTCGAGGGTGGTTTCGCCCTGTATCCGGGGTCAGAAGCGCACGGGGGCTCCACCTACTGCGCTACAGCAGCGCTGGCGCTGTGTGGCAGGCAGCTGGCGCTGGGTTCGCGCGCGCCCGATCCCGCGCCCTGCCGCGCCTCGGATGCTGTTGAGGCCCATTCGGAGGCAGCGAGCCGATTGGAAGGACACAGCGCAACGGCACGTGCTCCTCCGCAGCTGCAATCCTCTCGCTTCTGCTGGAACGGCGCCCCCAGCGCAAGCCGCCCCCACAGCGCTGCTGCAGCCTCGGAACCGGCCGCCCGCCTGTACCGCTGGCTGTGTCTGCGGCAGCGTGACCCGCTCTTGTGCGATGAGCACCCCGAGCTGCAGAATGCCCTGCTGATCGCAGCTGGGCGGCCGCCGCTGCCGCTTCCCGTTGCTGGCGCATGCTGCGCTGGTGCTGGGGGCGCCGGTGCTGGGGGCGCCGGTGCTGGGGGCGCCGGTGCTGGGGGCGCCGGTGCTGGTGGCGCCGCTGCTGCCAACTCGGGTGCTGGCCAGTGCAGTGACGCACCGCCCGCGGCCGGCGTCGCTTCCGCCCGCCCACAGCCGGCTGGAGACGGAGAGGCTGAGGAGGAGGCCGATCCTGATCTGACCGTGTCAGAGCGCATTCAGCTTGCGGGGCCGGGCGGCATGAGGGGGCGCCCTGGCAAGCCCTCCGACACCTGCTACACTTTCTGGATCACCGCCGCCCTGACGATTCTTGCGGGTGCTGACACCGCTGACGCTGCGCCTTCAGCCGCGGAGGAGGGTTCTTGCGTTGCAGGCGAAGGCACCGCCGCAGCCGCAGGGGCCGTCACGCCTCCCTCGGCAGCGGCCGTCGTCTCTGCCCCTGACCTTCACGCCTTCGTACTGGGCTGCCAACACCTGCGCACGGGCGGCTTTGGCAAGGACGCGGAGTCTTATCCAGATCCCATGCATACTTACTACGCCCTCGCAGGCCTGGCGCTCACGGGCTGCCCGGGGCTGCAGCCGCTGGAGCCCACCCTCAGCATCAGCGCCCGGGCGGCGGCACACCTGCGGGGCCTGCATGAACGCCACGGCTGGTGATACGCTGGCATGCCGGCCACTGTAGCTTGCGCTGTGTACAGGCGAGGCACCCTGATACGGCAGTGGGGCGCGAGCTCCATTGCCTGTGCGGGGCGATAGTCGCTGAGATTGGCGTGTTCGTGATGTTTGAAAGTGCGCGCATCACAGCATGCGACTGAGCTCGAGGCTGTTTACGAGACAGGGCTTTGGGCGCATTTCGAGCGTCGGTCGCACCCAGATCGACAACACTTTGCAAGCTGGCGAGTGCGGCTCATATACAGCAAGCAGCAGAGTGTCACCTACACGCTGGTACTCGACTAATTAGGCTGCGAAAGTCGAGGTGATCTGTGAATGTTAACATGTTAACTGTACAGGGGATCGAGCCTTGTCACGTCCGGAGCGAATCTGAACGATTTGAGCAGATGAGAGATTCCTGAAGCCTCATCTCGACTCCCAAGCTTGGGGATTTCTGTTGTCCCATTCGAATTCGCGACCTCACAACGATGTTCCGCTGACCGGCGAGCGCTGCGCTCCTCACGTGCAGACAACTTGCATGCACCAACGGCAAGCAGGCAAAGGGATCAGGCTCTCAAAGCGGGGCGGGGCGGCGGCCTCCGATCGATCACGCGCAGACGCCTGTGCGCTGCGCGTGCAGCAGCGGCTGCGATTCGGGCCCCGCGAGCAGCATCGAGGCTCGCGGCCGACGGCAGAGCGCCCAAGGCGCTCCAGGAAAGAAGCTCCATGATCGCCCGCCAGCCGGACAGCACTGGCCCGGTGGGCGACCTCAAGTCTGCCTGCGGCCCGTGGTTGGTTGCAGCCAGCGTGGATGCTCCGCGAACCCGCACGCCTCCTGCGTTGCGGGGCGTTGAAGGGGCGGCCTCTGCGACAGCCACAGCTGGAAAATCACGCCAGCGTGGGCTCGGGGCCAGCGACATGCGCCGCTGGCTCCGCAGGTCACCCTGCTAACCCGCCGCGAGGCGCGCTGTGGCCGCGCGCAAAGACTCGCCCCTCCACCTCGCCGCCAGCCGCGTAACCCAGACCGCAGCGCCTTCAGGAGCGCTGCGCACCGGCCTGCCGACCCGCCCTGCGCACACCGACGCGGCGGCAGGCGCCTTAGTGCATGGCGTTGTAGCCGCCGTGCACGGCGGGCGCACCCGCACCGGCGCCGAAGCTGAAGCCA
>Ga0208629_100362_pt1 | contig 22335 bp, 21 predicted proteins | sample LakWasMet19_HOW5_2_FD_183865 | JGI IMG/M metagenome (GOLD analysis project Ga0208629, IMG submission 183865) | Freshwater sediment methanotrophic microbial communities from Lake Washington under simulated oxygen tension - Sediment Metagenome... | ecosystem: Environmental > Aquatic > Freshwater >... | reverse complement strand
GGTGCAAGCGTTGTGCTGGCAGAGTGCGCAGGCACGCTGGCAGGCGCTGATGGCGCACTTGCGGCAGGCTGCGGAACGATACCGGCTGCAGCAGGTGCTTGTGTTGCAGGCGCGCCAGACGTAGGCACAGATGTTTGAGTTGTGCCACCAGCAACAACGCCACTGGCAGCGTCGGGCATGGCAGAAGGCGGCCTCGCGGCACCAGAGCCTCCGTTTCATCAGAGCTGCGACGCGCACAAACAACCGCAACCGCATGCAGCCGATCTCTGTCCGTGTGCACAGGCCTCAGCGCGGTCAAGTACAGTGTCAGAGACGCAGCGCGTGGACCCGCGCGTAGTTTGAGCATGCTTGGACTCAACCACACAGTGCTGCGCTCGAGTCTGTGGACGACAGCGGAGTAGATTTGTCCATGGCCAGTTGGCTGAGACGACATCTGCCTTCCTCGCATTACATGTTGGGTCGGACGACGGCGAAGGTGGTCACCCGGGTGCCCGGTGGCCCCCCGTCACGTGTCCAGGCAGCGCAACGGTGTGCAGGTGTGCAGCGGCGGCGGTGTGGCTGCCGGGCGCCGACGAGGTGGGATGAGCCTCCGCTGCAGCGGGGACAACGCCATGCAGCATGCCGTCAGCCTGCAGGAAGCTGGCAGCAGCCCGCCCCGGCGCCTTGAACGGCGTGAACGGCGTCACCGCCATCTTGGCCCCCGGCCGATCTGAGGCTGCCGTGCCTGCATTCGGCATGCGGCCCGAAGGCAGCTGCTGCTGGCTGGTGTCATACGCGACAGCCACGGGCACACTCGCAGGCGGCTGAACCAGTCGGCTTGCACCGAGCCCCGCAGCATGGTGGCCAAATATCCCACGCAGCCCGCCCGAAAAGTCAGCGCCGGCGCCATCATATCGCCCTGGCGACGGTGCTGGCCGGGCGCGAGGCAGCAGAACCTCAGCGTTGCCCACTCGCAGAGATGGCACGGTTGCACCGGCCCCCGGCGCCGTCGTTTGGAGCTCCGACAGCAGCTCCGTCACGCTCCGGCGGCGGGCGGCCGCCGCGTGGCCCGCGGCCGCAGCAATGAGGTCGCTGCGGACCTGGCTGTGGAGGGCATCAACTCCGGCCCCAGCTCGACCACGGCTCGGAGTGTCCACAGCCGCCGCATCCGCGCCCCGTGGCGCGAGCTCCGTAGCCACGCCGCCACGGCTGAGTGAGCCGCCCGGCGCGCCGCCGGGTGTCCTCCGCTTGGGCGGCGCCAGGGCAATCTCCTGCATCTCCCGCTTCAGGCACAGGTATTCCCCGAGCGAGGAGCTCAGCAGGAAGGAGGCCACGCACGCGACCCACCAGCTGCCGCTCACGGGGAACCCCGCCACCAAGATGCACGCAGCAAGGTGCACAACGAACACGGTGAACACGAAATCGACCGAGTGTCGCAACCGTCCCACGATGAAGGAGACGGCGATCGCCAGCGCCAGACCCGCGAAAAACAACGAAAGGATTGTTATCCAGCCCGACGCCGCAAAGGCAGACGTAGCGGCAACGTCAAACACAGCGAAAGGCGTCCACGCCTCTCCAACCAGTGAACTGCCCGTGAAGGCTGCCGTTGTGAGCGCCACCCAGAACAGCAGTTGCAACGCCCACATCTGACAGCAGTGGCGTCGAGGATTGAACCTCTGCTTGCCGTAAAATCGTCCCCCCGCCATGTTGCAGCTTGGCGGGTGAGTTGGTGCAGCAGCGGCGCAGGCCGCTGGCGCACAAGCACTCGAGCTCAGCAGGCTGTCCCTGTGGCAATGCCTCGGCTCTCAGACCGAGGCCTTGGGTTTCGAGCGATCCATAAAAAGAGGAGCCGGCGGCGATGTATGGATTTGCGTGGATTCGAGGTTGCCACTTTCCTGGAGCCAGTATGCGCACAATCTCCAAGAACACGAAGCGATTCATTCACCATACACCATACGCTAACTCGCGGACGTTTACGAGCAAAGCGGCCGTGCGATTGTACGCAGACGCATGCGAACACGATGTTCACCAATATCTGTGGTTTATGCGGACCGGGAATCAGATTATGCCGCATGTGTCGGTGAACTGGTCGGGATTCAAGACTGTCAGGTACCGCAGCACGCCTGCGAGCTGGCGGCGTCGACAGATCGCCCCGCTTGAAGCGCGCTGCGTACACAAGTAAAATAGCCGCCAGCTTTCATCTACCACCGCCTGCGGCGCACACCGGGCACATCTGGATGCTTTCTGGAATGTCTGCATGCGCGGCAGCGCCACAGCCGCGGCATGGTTGCGTAGCCGGCAGGGTGGCTTCCGAGCGGGTATCCGTCACGTGAAGGGAGCAGCCAGAACCGTCTCCTGACTTCCCGGTCGACGTCGCGCAGCCCACAAACGCCGCCTCCGTCAAGGCGCTCACAGGCGTTGTGGCGAGGCCAGACGCCGCGTAGGCCTCTCGCTGCAGCGTGATCCCCTGCTCGCCGAAGTTGCGCAGGCGGCTCAGAGCTGGCGCCAGAAACGACGGCGGCAGCGCGCCCACCTGCTGCATGTGCCAGAAGCTCCAGTCCCAGCCGTCCTCGAACGCAGAGAAGTGGCGCAGCGCCGCCGCCGCCTCAGTCGCCGCCGCACCCGCCTGCCCCGCAGCCGAACCCGCGCGAGCCGCCGGCGCGGGACGCCGCAGGCCCTGGAAGCGCGTGCCGCGGGCGGCGGACACCGGGGGCACGATGCGCGCCAGCGTTGACCGGCTGAGCATGTAACCCGCGGCAGAGTGCCCGTGCCGCACCACGAACTCACGCGGCGCGGCGTCGGGGCCGCTGCTGTAGCCAAACATAGACAGGGCGGCGCCCCAGCAGGCGGAGGGCCCCAGCGCAGGGGACGGCGGGCACACGGCCGGCGTGCGCAGCAGGCCGGCGAGGACACGGTACGCCGCCAGCGCGTCAGGGGAGAGCGCCATATCGTCTTCAATGAACAGGACCTCCCCCTCGAAACCAGCCAGCTCCGGGGTGACGCCCGCGTCGAAGAGCCGCTGCATGAACCACACCCAGTGCTGCTTGAGGCCCATTACACCCGTCGCGTGTGGCTGGGGGTGCCAGCTCGGTACGTCACGCACAAAAGTTCGGATTACGGGCGCAGGCAGCCGCTGGCAGCTGTCGGGGGTGTCTGCGGCGGGCGCAGCGTCGGCCGTGGGCTGCAGGGCCCGCTGCAGCACCTGCAGCACCTCGGGGGTCGCGCCGTCGAGCGATACAAAGATCGCGAGCCGGGGCATCCGGCCGCCGTCGCACCTGGCAGGCTGCCCGTCCCCTGCGCTGCCGTCGGCATAGGCGAGAGCCGTGAGCGACGCCAAGGCCCGCCGCAGGTACGCAGGCCGGTTCCATGCGTACAGTAGCACAGGGACCACGCAATCGTCCGTGCTGACGCTCGTAGCTGACTGCCAGCGGAAACTGCCATCTCCGTCGTCGCTCGGGGCCGCTGCAACACACCATGGCAAGCCGGCGGACTGGAAGCTAGTCCACGAGCCAGCCGTGTGCGTGAGAAATCGCTCCACAGTCAGCAGCTCCGCTTGAAGCTGCTCACTCATGCGAGCCTGGCTTTGGGCTCGCCAGGTGGAGACGCCTGTCAGCCCCAAAAGAAGCAACCACGTGACGCAGACGGCACTGCATCTGTGTGCGATGCTTCGAACGAGTGCTGCCCAGGCCGAAGTCGTCGGTCGGCGGCGACCGCCGCCCAGCATGCCTCGGAACAAGACAAAGCTCCCCTGCCTTGCGCTTCCTCGGTACAGAGAGTTGTCCTTCTAACGGATGTGCTTTCACTGCCTGGAGCACCAGCCGGCACGCCGGTCGTCAAAACAAGCGCGGTGGAGCCACGATGGCGCGACCAGCGAGCCCGTGGGTGCAGCCGGCCAGCAATCCAGCGCTTGTAGGGCGCGATCGAGCCCGGTTCGAAGCAGTCCTCCTCAGGGAAGGCGGCGTTCGACGATTTGGAGCGCAACTTCAGCTACGCTGCTGCTGGAGGCTGCATTTGTCACAAAAGCCGCCGATACTGGCGCTTCAGCGCTTCAACCTTCAACCTGCCATTTGCCGCATGCGGTAGAGCTCAGCAGCGGTTTCGTGGCAGCAGATGATGGCTTGTAGGCGGCTGCATCACAGCGATAATAACCCATAAAGTGTCAAACTGGCGCTCTTTTCATCTCTCTGTTTTTTGAGATTTCAGCTCTCCGTCCATCACGCAACTTGAACGCCGCAGTGCGGCGGCCACACTCAATCGCGGCGCACTTTGAGATGTTCACACCGTTGGTACTCTGTGGCAGTGGTGATTCCCTGTAGTGTGAGGCTTTTCAACCTTCCGAGTTGATTTGCTGTCAACACAATGTCAGCCGTCCCTTACACAGCCGCGGGTGCCACGCCCAAGAACGTGACAGCCGACAAGTTCGGGGCCGAGCTGGACGAGATCAAGATTGATGGGTTGCGCATTTGCTGCTTGGGCGCTGGTGCGTTTCGACCGACCTGAAGGAGCGACTCCTGGCCGCAGCGGAGTGCTGCAAGGAGCGTTGGCTAAGCGTCGAAATGGGCTCAAACACTGCGAGGTGACCTACCTCTCGTGGCCCGCGCTGTCGCTCTGTGCGGTAGACTTTCAGGGTTTCACAACGTGACGAAGTTTCCGAACGAATGCGGCGCCTGATGCTTCTCCACCATGCGCCCCGACCGTCGATCTGTGCGAAATCCGTTCCCTCGCAGGCTACGTCGGCGGCCCCACCATGGCCATGATCGCGCGCAAGTGCCCGACTGTGACTGTCACGGTGGTGGACCTCTGGAAGGAGCGCATCGATGCGTGGAACAGCGACGAGCTGCCCATCTATGAGCCGGGCCTGGACGAGCTCGTCAAGGGCGTGCGCGGCGTCAACCTGTTCTTCACGACGGACGCGGAGCGCGTGATCGCGGAGTCGGACATCATCTTTGTGTCCGTCAACACGCCCACCAAGACGTTCGGCATCGGCGCGGGGCACGCCTCCAACGTCAAGAACCTGGAGCTGGCGGCGCGCACGATCGCGAAGGTGCGATGGAACGTGAAGCTGCTGCCGCTGCTGCTGCTGGTGGTGCGCTGGGGCATGAAGCTGCGTTGCGGCATGAAGCTGGTGCTATAGCGTCGCATATGGTGACTGCTGCAGCGGATGCCCACGCATGCATTGCCTGGGCAGCCGCCTGGTCACACTGTCGTCTGGCTCGCTGCCTGCCCGCCTGCGCCGCTGCAGGTGTCCAAGAGCCCCAAGATCGTCGTTGAGAAGAGCACCGTGCCCGTCAAGACGGGCGAGACCCTCAAGCGCGTGCTGAACGCGGGCAAGGGTGCGTGCGTGCGCGCGGGAGGCTGGGGGCCCGGGACTGAGCGGCCTGGCGTCGGGCGTCGAGCCTGGGCTGCCTGGCGGAGGGGATCGGGGCTGAGCCGCCTGGCACAGGGCATCGGGGCTGAGCTGCCCTTGGCGGGCTCTGGCTCCTGACGGGCTCCGCAGCGGTGGCTCTCGGGCGCGGCAGCAGCGCGCACGTTGGGAGCGCGGCACTGGCGTCGGCTCCTACCCCCGGCGATGCAGGCCGGCTTCAGTGCCCTGCATCTGCCGCAGGCCCCCCGTCGCATCCACACATCCGTCCGTTACACGCATCCGGCTTCGCCCCGCATGCCTCCCCGCCCCTCCCTGAACCCTGCTTTACCCTACCACTGTTCCCCACCCCTCCCCGCAGGCGGCCTCGTGCACCAGGTCCTCTCCAACCCCGAGTTCCTGGCCGAGGGCACCGCAGTGCGCGATCTCGAGACCCCCTCCCGCGTGCTCATCGGCGGAGAGACCACGCCCGCGGGCCACCGCGCCGTCGCAACGCTGGCGGCGGTCTACGCAGCGTGGGTGCCGCGGGAGAGGATCATCACGACCAACCTGTGGTCCTCCGAGCTCTCCAAGCTGGTGGCCAACGCCTTCCTCGCGCAGCGCATCTCCAGCATCAACTCCATCTCCGCCCTGTGCGAGTGCACGGAGGCGGACGTGGACGAGGTCGCCAAGGCCGTGGGCTCCGACACGCGCATCGGCCCGGCGTTCCTCAAGGCGTCCGTGGGCTTCGGCGGCTCCTGCTTCCAGAAGGACATCCTCAACCTCGTCTACCTCTGCCGCACCTACGGGCTGAGCGAGGTGCGTCGCACACACACCGCCGCGCTGCTGTGGGTGTGGGTGCGGATCTATGCCCGTTTCTGCTGCCGTCGGGGGCGCCTGCGGGGCGTGGCAGCACGGCGTTTGCGGAGGATCGTGCCACCCTCCCCGCTCTGTCACTTCCGTGCCTCTCTCACCTCCTCCGCGCGCAGGTCGCCGACTACTGGCACTCCGTGGTGCGGCTGAACGACTGGCAGAAGGAGCGCTTCGCGCGCACGATGGTGTCCCGCATGTTCAACAGCGTGACGGGCAAGAAGATCGCGATCCTCGGGTTCGCCTTCAAGAAGGACACGGGCGACGTGCGAGAGTCGGCGGCGGCGTACGTGGCGAAGGCCCTGCTCGGCGAGCGCGCGCAGCTGCACATATTCGACCCCAAGGTGAGGGCGCGCACGCGGGCACGCGAGCACGCGGGCAAGGCGGCTAGGGTGGCCCCTTGCATCGGAGCCGCGAGTGCAGTGCCCCGGTATTGCTTTTTGGTAGCACAGCGAGGCCTCCACTCCTGCTGACGTAGCTGCTCTTCGTATCTCGTGCGTGCCAACTGCACCCGCCACACGCTGCGCCTGCTGCCCCCCCAACTGTCCCGATTCCGATCCCCCGCCGCAGGTCAAGCGCGTGGCGATGCTGGAGGAGCTCGACTACAGCTGCGGCGTGAACGAGACGAGCCTGCCGGGCGTGGGCAAGCTGCTGGCGACGGAGGAGGACGCGTATGCGGCGTGCAGGGACGCGCACGCGGTGGCGATTATGACGGAGTGGGACGCCTTCAGGACGCTGGACTGGCCCGCTGTGTACGACTCGATGGCCAAGCCCGCCTTCGTGTTCGACGGGCGCAACATCCTGAACCACGCGGCGCTGCGCGACATCGGGTTTGAGGTCTTCGCCATCGGCAAGCCCATCCGCGGCGAGGACGTGCTCGCCGCCCCGTCGCACCCGTCCCCGCTCGCTGCCGCCGGCGCTGCCGGCGCGGGCGCGGGCGGGCCCACCGCGTGAGCGCGCCTTGCACGTGCCCCAGTGTCCCGTGCTCGCCGCGTTGTGATGTGCAACGCGAATGCCAGGGGCGGGTTCCCCATACTCAGTGCTGCAGCCGTGTGTGCTGCTGCCGTGTGCCTTGCTGCAAGGGTGCCGCTACCCCTGTTACAGCGTTGATCAGCTGGGGCGGTTGTTGTGGCAGCCCCACAGATCAAGGCGGATTGCGTTACAGGCGACACATGAATTGACAGTGTGTATCCGACTTCGCGCTCGCCGTCTCTGCACGCAGAGCCCGTCGGACACGGCCACGAGCCGCGTGTCCAGTGCCGACACGCCCACACACACAGCTCCTTTGGCACCCGCTGCGCCCTTGTCCCCGTTGGCCTTCTTGCCGACGGGCTTGCGGCTCTTCAGCGCGGGCAGCAGTGCGGTCGTAGACGGTGCTTCTGCATCGCCAGATGCTCTGCTTCATCGCCGCCAGCCCCAGCGTCGGGCGCGCCAGCACTCTCGTTCGCGGTCGGCCACTTGCCGCAAGCTCTGAGGTGCTTGATTTGGTCCGCATCCACGATGTGGTCTATCAAGAAGCCGGCTGCCATCTGCGGGTTCAAGTTGTGGGATCGCTGCCGCCGACTCAGAGGTGATCACAATCACAAAGTTGCCGCGCTTGATCCACGCAAGCTCAAGCAGATTCGCCCCATGCGAGCGAAGCACCAGAGCCACCTTGTGCTTCGGTGGACTCGGAGTTCGTGGTACAGCACGCAATGCAGTTCGGCGTTCGACGATTTTTTGGAGTGGTGGACGTTTGAGCGCAAGCAATGTTTTGTCCGCGTGTGGAACTCTTAAGCCGCAGACCCAATCGTGACCACAATGTGACAGAGACGGCCCCAGAGCCGCTGCAGAGCGAGTCAAGTTGGATTGCCAAACGCCGTCATGAAGAGTGACAAACAGCTCAAGCTGCAGCTCAGAACGCGTCCAAGGAAGAGCAATTGTTGTCACCCGAGCTCCTTGCGTTGTTATACACGCCATCTCTGCGAGCACGACACTTTCTTATCATGGAGCCGCCTGGGGACACACCAGCGGACCGCATCCGGTCTCGACAAACCCGCCTTGACGCAAAGAAGGCTGGCGGCGCAGCCTCGAAGCGAGATGCGCGATCGGATCCGCTCCACCCCAGCTTCTCTGCAGCGTCGAGAGTGCCCGCGAAGGCGTTGGCGCGCGTCTCTGACGGAATGGCTGTGCTTGAGTCAAAAAAGGTGAGTGCGTAACGCGGTCGTCGCTCGGCGGCGTATTGTGTGAGGCAGGTGTGTGAAGCTGGCTGCCCGTGCGCGTCCTGTTCGCATAATCTCGCAGGCGAAGACGCTCGATGCGGTCTCATTGGTGCGCGTCGAAGCGGATAAGCGCGAGCAGACGCGGCGAGCGGTCGAGGACGAACGCGTCCAGGACCGGCTGCACAAGCTCCGGGAGGAGGCTGCCGCGAGCGGCCGGGCGAACGCGGCGGTGCAGCTCAAGTGGTCAGACATTCTGGAGCGCAACCTGCCGCAGGAGCTGGCGGCGGAGCTCGCGGCGCAGAAGCACGCGTGCACCGCCATCCTGTCCTCCAAGAGCGGGCTGATGGCGCAACTGGCGCGCGAGATGAAGGCCAAGGACGAGGACTACGTGAAGGCGCTGCAGCAGCAGCGCGACGACGTGGAGCAGCTCGTGGTGCGCATGGGCGAGCAGTTTGCAGAGCTCTCGGGCGCGTACGAGGCTGAGCTGGGGGCGATGGAGTCCGCCTTCATGGAGGAGCGCTCAGACCTGATGCTCAGCAACAAGCGCGAGGTGGACGCGCTGTTCGAGGCGCGCCGCAGCATGGAGGCGCGCTTCGTGGAGGAGAAGCTTGCGCGCGAGGAGGCGTACTCGCGCGAGCTGGCGGACATGCAGGCCGCAGACGCGGAGAACTACCAGAAGCTGAAGGTCAAGCTGGAGGCGGACGTGTCCGTCCTGGAGCAGCAGCTGGAGGCGATGAAGTTCACGTACCTGCTGAACACGGAGAAGCTGGAGTACAACTACCGCGTGCTGACGGAGCGCGACAGCGAGAACAAGCAGACGCTGGCGGCGCAGAAGCAGCGCCTTGCGCGTCTGCGCGGCGCCCTGTCCAAGGTGCAGGCGGAGTACGAGAGCACGGACGTGCGCTTCAAGGCGCGCAACGCGGCGCTGACGGAGGAGTACACGCGCATAACGAGGCAGTACCGTGAGCTGCAGGCCAAGTTCCGGCACTTCGAGGCGGCGGAGGCGGTGCGGTACGGCGAGGTCAGCGAGATGCACGGGGAGGAGATGCGGGCGATGGCGGGCCGCCTCGTGTCCGCCGACAAGGTCATCACGGAGCAGCTGCTCGGCTGGGCGTGGGCGCCCCCGCCCGCCGCGGGAGCGGCGGCGCTGGAGGACGGCGTGTCTGCTGCGGAGGGGTCGCTGGCGGGGTTTTCAGAATCCGCTGCCTCCTCGCACCCGCTCAGCGCCGCGGCGCAGCTGCTGCTGCCGCCGCATGGGTCCGCGGGCGAGGAGCGGGGCAGCGTGCTGCAGCACGCTGACGCGGGCGGCGGCGGGGAGGGCGGGGAGGGCGAGGGGGCGGGCGGGGACGGCAGCGAGGCAGGCGGCGGCGCGGAGGGGTCGGCAGCCGGCGGGGGCGGCGCGCAGGCGACTGTGCACCCCGCCTGCCTCCGGGCGCTGCTGCGGCTGCTGGTGGCGCAGTGCGCCGCCTTCCTCGTTGACGCGCGCGCCGCAGCGGCCGCAGCGTCGCTGCGCAGCCGCGGGCAGGGGCACCTTGCCGCTGCCATGCAGGCGGACACGATCCTGCGGGCCCTCGGCTGCGAGCAGGCGGCGGACGTGGCGGCGCTGGCGGGCAGCGTGCAGACGGCGATTCTTGCCGCCGTCGCGGGGCCCGAGGCAGACCCTCGCGCCGTCGCAGCGCTCGCGGCGCGGCGGCTGGCGCACCCTCTGTGCCTGCACTCCCCAGACGGCGGCGGTGCTGCTGCTGCTGCTGCTGCTGCTGGTGCTGGTGCTGATGCGGGGCCCGAGGGCGACGCGCTGGCTGAGTTCGGACTCGATGTGCCTGCCGAGGGCTCCGCACCGGCGGCCCCAGCGGGCGGAGGGGGAGGGGGAGGTGCAGGCGATTTTTTGCCGTCCCTCCCCGCCTCCTTCTCCCTTGTACGCACCCTCAAGGAGTGGGCAGACAGCCGGCGGCACGGCGGCGGGGGCGGCCGTGACGGGCTGTCTTCGGCTCTGGAGCGGGCGGCTGCGGGGGCGGGGGAGGGCGCTGTAGAGGGCGGCGACGGCGGCAGCAGCGCCGCGGGCGGCGCCGGCGCGGGGAGCGCGTCTGCGGGCGCCGGCGGCGGCCTGTCAGCCACTGGCGGCGGCGGGGGCGGGGGAGCGGGCGGCGGCGCTGCTGCCCTGGGCATCGCGGGTGCAGAGGCGATCGCAGCCGATAAGATCCGCGTCTGGCGCGCGCTGGAGCGCGGGCTGAACCGGTACAAGGGCGTCCTGCAGGAGCGTGTGGCTGTCATGCGGGACTGCGGGGCGCTGGAGGCCGAGAACGAGCAGCTGCGGCGCACGGTGGAGCAGTACCTGGCCCCGGGGTACGGTGGACTGCAGGTGCCGCCCACACACACGCTCGCGGTCCCGGGGCTGCTGCATGCGGCGGGCGTGGGGCGCGGGGAACCTGCGCCGCGGCCTGGCGATGACGGCGGGTCCCGGCCCCTGTATCGGCCGTCGCGCTTCGCGCCTGCGCCGGGCGGCGCGGTGCCGTCGGGCGCCACTGCGGGCGGGGAGGGCGGGCTGGCACGGCTGCCGGCTGCTGCAGCGCCTGCGTCGAGTAATACCGGTAGCGCGGCTCTCCCAGGCTTGACGATTGCGCCCGCGGGCCCAAGTCCGACCCCGATCAAGCACCGCGGGCGGTGACAGCCCGTCCCGTTCCGACTGCACACGCGGCGGTTATTCAGCCTGTAGCTGGGCAGCTGCCTGCAGGGCTGGTTGAGCGCAGGCTGGATTTCGATCGCTATCACCGCTGGAGCGCTGCCGTGGACCGACATGGCATCCTCACGCATGCATGTGCTGACCGTGGGCCAACAAGGCACCCTTCCGCAATCTAATACGCATGCATGTGCTGAAACTCAAGACCGGTGTCTCCCTAGAGCTGTATTCATAGCTGGTCGGTGCCGTTCGATCCCTCATTCTGCATGGACTCGAGCCGACGGCGCCGCGTGGCCGATATTTATGCTGTCGTCATGGCACATGATATCAACTCACATGGTATACGCACAGAGACCGGTGCCTGTGCGAATCGAATCGTGCACACGTGTGCGATCACGAATTCGACGGTGGCGCTAGCATCAGGCTGAGTGTCGAGCGTTCCGATCGACAGGCGAGAGAGACACAATCCACCAGCTACGGTGGTATATATGGGTGGTAGCGTTGCGGGACTCTCCTTGTTTCCAAAATGCCACAAACTCAGGCCGCGGCGTGCCCAGCCGCTCCCGTCCCAGCACGGCAGTGCTGCCACGTGTGGCATGTGGCAGTTTCAGCTCCTCAGGTCCGGCTCGGAGTCCTCCAGAGAGCTTGCCCCCCGGAGCTCGAGGGGCAGAGCAGACACGCTGGGCCTGCCAGGCACGGCAGCTCAGGGCAACTCGCTACCTATGTACGGGCACACACACACGGCGGCTGACCTGCAGCCGAGGGTACTACCCCAGCCCCCGCCCCCGCAGGGCTCGCCCCTAGTCGCCCGCCAGCGGTTGTGAGGCTGCTGCCTAGTCGTCCGCCAGCAGCGCGCGCGCCGCGATGACGTCCATGATCTGGTTGGTTCCTTCCAGGATCTGGTGCACCCGCACATCACGCAGGAAGCGCTCCACAGGGTAGTCCGCCAGGTACCCGTAGCCGCCGTGCAGCTGCAGCGCGTCGTTCACGATGTCGAACCCGTTGTCCGTCGCCAGCTTCTTGGCCATGGCGCAGTGCAGAGCCGCGTGTGGGTCCTTTGCATCCAGCAGCCGCGCCGCGTGGTGCACCATGAGGCGTGAAGACGTCAGCTTGGTCGCCATGTCCGCCACCTTGAACTGCAGCGCCTGGTTCGCAGCCAGCGGCTTGCCGAACTGCTTGCGCGTCTTGATGTAGGCGGCGGACAGGTCGAGGCAGGTGGACGCCGCGCCGAGGCTGCACGCGGCGATGGACACTGCAAGCACACAACGCAACGCGACACGAGGCGAGGAGGAGGGCGAGGACACGCAATGAGTGGGGCTCACTGAAGCCGGGCGGAATACCAACCACGCGCGGGTGCTGGCACCTCTCCCGGCGATGCACGGGTCGAACGATAGACAGGTCACGGGGATGCGTCGTCGCTAGTCTCTGAATTGCAGCGGGCGCCCCGCCCCCAGCTTAGCACAAGCCATCCCGTCCCCGGCACGCCTGCACACGCCCCGCCCCGCGGGCACTCACAGCGCCCGCCGTTCAGCCCGCGCATCGCGATGCGGAAGCCGTCGCCCTCCTTGCCCAGCCGGTTCTCAGCGGGCACGCGAACATTCTCCAGAAAGACGGCCGACGTCGGCTGCGTGCGCCACCCGAGCTTGCGCTCCTGCTTGCCGAAGGTGAGCCCCGCCGAGGGCGCGGGCACCAGGAAGCAGCTGATGCCGCTCGGCCCCGTGTCCGCCGTGCGGGCCATGATGGCGTACACGTCGCTGCGGCCGCCCCCGCTGATGAACATCTTGCTGCCGTTCAGCACGTACGAGTCGCCGTCCCGCACGGCGCGCGTGGACAGGCTCGCCGCGTCGCTGCCGCTCCCTGCAGCGCCATATCATCGTCAGCACAGCACACACACAGGTCGACGGTTGAGGTGGGGACACTCCCGGGAGGAGCGAGGGGACAGCGGGCAGCGAAGCGGCCAGCGTCAGCTCTACCGCAGGTAGCGCCCTCACCTGGTTCAGTCAAGCAATAGCTAGCAAAGTGCTCCATCGTAGTCAGCTTGGGCAAGAATCGGCCCTTCAATTCCGCGTCGCCGAACGCGTCAACCATCCATGCCACCATGTTATGGATGGTCAGGTACGCTGTTGTGCTGGTGTCCGCGCCAGCAAGTGCCTCGATGATGGGGATGCTCTCCTCTCGCGACAGTCCAGAACCGCCATGGTCCGGAGAGACATACAGCCCGCCGAAACCAAGGGCGGCAGCCTTGCGCAGGGCATCCTCCGGGAAAAAATGCTCTTCGTCCCAGCGACCCGCGTGCGGTGCAAATTCCTGCGATGCGAAGTCCTTTGCTGTCTGGTGATAGTCCACCGCGGACGCCGGCAACCCCGCTACGGGGCTGAGCTTGTTCGAGATGCTGGAGTAGGCCCTCCGCGCTCCGGCGAGTTTCGACGTCAAAGCGCGCATTATGGTATTTCAGTACAACAACACCGACTCTGCATTCTTGGAGACCCGTGATCTGGAGGCGGCCTCCTTGAAACGTCAAGATGGCGTGAGAACTGAGTCAGTCATCCCGGGCTTCAAAAGCCATATCGATGCCGTGTGCGTGTCGTTCGTTTTACGGTTCAAGGACGCTTCCGCTCGCCCTTTAAGCCCGTAACTTTCTCAGAACCGGCCTTAACACTACGCAGTGGTCGTTGGCTCACTGCCAATTGGCGTCATCGCCAACATGTCAGATGCCGCGATGTCACGCAAACGGCTTGCTGGCCTGGTGTTTGCCTTGTTCGCTGGAGCCGTTCTCTTCGTGACACTCCGCCCTGACACGCCGGGGGTTCGTAATGTGCTGCAACCAGGTGGTTCAGACGTCTTCTCCGGTGTCACCGGGCGCTTGTTCCGAGGCGATGTGATTCGACGATTTGGTTCCGCCATGTTTGGCGGAGACGCGGCACAGGCCGTTCCCGCTGCGAATCCATCCGGCTTCATTGCTAGGAAATGGGCCGTGTGCACCACCATCCATCCGCTCAGCGACGCAATACTCGGGATCGGCAAACTTCAGGACTGGGCCCTCGTGGTTGTGGGCGACGAAGGCACGCCCACCTTTCCAGACCTCGGCGAGAGGGCCGTCATGCTGGATGCTGCGGCGCAGCGGCACATGGCCCACGATTTTGCGGGGCTGTTCGAGCTGCTGCCGTGGCGCCACTTCGGCCGCAAGAACATTGGCTACCTCTACGCGATCTTGCATGGTGCCGAGGAGGTGTGGGATTTTGATGATGATAACGTACTTCAAGACGCCGTGCAGCCGACCGTCCCCTCCGCTAATGTCGTCGCGCCGAAGGTTGGCGCCGACTGCGCGGCGTTCAATCCCTACCCGCACATGGGCGCCCCCGCCTCTGACGTGGAAGCGTGGCCGCGTGGATTTCCGCTCAACCTCGTCCGCGCGCCCTGCGCGCACACGTTCGAGGCGGCGGCGACTGGCGACGTGGCTGTCTGGCAGTCCCTCGCGAACAACGAGCCCGACGTGGACGGCATCTTCCGCCTGACGCGCATCACCCCCTTCTCCTTCGCCGCGGCCTCGACCACGTCCGTCGTCATACCGCCGGGCGTGCTTACACCGTACAATGCGCAGGCGACCCTCGTACTGCAGCCGGCGCTGTGGTCGCTGCTGCTGCCCGTGACGGTGAGTGCCGGACCGCCAGCGCGGCACTCTGCAGCAGCCGCCTGTGCGTGGCTGGTGGCAGGGGAGTGACCGGGCTTCACCCGCTGCGCCGCCGCTCCTTCCCCGCGCCCCCTCTCCCCACTCTGCAGGTCCACGGCCGCGTGAGCGACATCTGGCGCTCCTACATCGCGCAGCGCGTGCTCTGGGATGCGGGCAAGCGCATCGCCTTCACGCCGCCGCGCGTGGACCAGTTCCGCAACCCGCACAACCCGCTGGCGGACATGCAGGCGGAGGGTGACCTGTACCTGAAATCCCTCGCGCTGGTCGAGCGCCTGCGCGCGTGGCGCGGCAGCGCGCCCACCATCGCGGGCCGGTACGAGGAGCTCACGATTGACCTGTACGAGCGAGGGTACCTGCAGGTGACGGACGTGCACCTCACGCAGCAGTGGATCGCGGCGCTGTATGCAGTTGGGTACCGGTTCCCGCCGGTGCGGGCAGCCGCACTCTGAGGCGTGCACGTGTGCGCGCATGGGCACCGGTGCCTGTTTGTTTGCACTCATAATGGCTGATTTGGGTTTTCAATCCCAAGTAATGCATGTGTTAGCCCCAGCAATACGCCGATCACTGATGCGGTCACATTCCTGTGATTGCGCCTGCAATGGCCGTCGTGCGACAGCGTTTGCTTTCAACGCGCGTGTTTATACCGAGGTATCAACTCGCCGACGTCGACCCAAGCTTGAATGATTGGCCGTTGGCATTGTTTGCACGAGCATGCAGATGCGCATCGATGATATGGACCCGTCGATTGATGTCTGATCATGATATCATGAGTCATTCGGGCCGTGCACAAGGGCGGCGTGTCCCATGGCCACAGCCGCATGCGCATTGCCGCCACGCGGCGTTATTCATATGGGCGCGCGCGGCGCTAGCCGTGCATTGGCACGGCAGGCTTGGAATCCATGTCACGGCCAACCTGCCGCCGTTGTCAAGGCCGTGCCGGTACCGGTGTTTTCCAACGCGCTCGCTGTGACGCAGTGAGAAAGCCCGATGCAGCAGGCTGCTGCCAGCAGAACGGCGCTACAATTAAAGGCCCCGAGGGCGGTGACAGTTCAGGGCGCCCCTGTTTCTGCGGGGGCAGGAACAGGCCGGCATCCCTCGATATCGGAGTGCGGTTCTGTGCGCGTACACTCCACACACAGGGATGCGTGCAACACCCGAGACCCATTAACGTATGCTCCCGAGGGCATCGGAGTGAGGGCAGCAGCGCCTTGCACTGCTGGTAAGCGGTGTAGCAGCCCGTAGTGCTGTCGGGGGCACCACCGCCGCGGGGTCGCTGGTATAGTAGTAGTATTAAGTCGAGTGGCTGCCCAGGGCGCACCCATCCGACAGCAGCGAGGAAGGCGGTGCGCAAGGAGAAACCACGCCATCCTGCGTCGCTACCAGTTGTAGTCCACCCAGCTCTCCGGGGTGCCCACCTCGACGTACGGGTGCTTGCACTTGTCCACCCAGATGCAGCGCAGCTCGTCAATGAGCCGGTTCCAGTTGCTGCCGCGCGTCCCAACCCACGCATCGCACTCCAGCGACATTAGCAGCTGCAGCAGGTGCGTCCGCGTCGTATACCCCGCCCGATCCTTGCCCAGATCCAGCACCTGCGCCAGCGGCCCCCTGTTCGAGCGCTTGATGTCGCTGTGCACTATCGACCACCCGTCCTTCGCCGCATCCTGCGCCTCCCTCAGCACGGCCTCGTCCTCCGTGGACACAAAGAGAACTCGCCGGAAGGCCGTGGGCTGCGCTATGACGAGAGCCTGCGCTGCGGTCAGGTACCTGGCCGTCCCCTGCAGCGTCATCTCCGTGTATTTGTCGCCGTGCCGCACGTGAGCGTGCACGAGGCCTGGCGGGAAGGGCACTCGCACGGACGACGACCCTGCGGCCAGGGTGCGGTTGTCTGGCGCCACCACCACGAGCGACGGGTCCTTTCGCATGCGCCGCACCTCGCGCACCGTGTCGTGGTTGAAGCGCATGAGGTAGGCGACGCTCTGTCCGCGCCACCAGTACTTCATCTCTGCCTCCCCCATGCCCGGCGCCTCAGCCAGCAGCAGCGCGCGCAGCGCGGCGGGCACAGTGGGTGAGGACACCCCCATCAGCGTGTGGTGCATCTCCACCTCCTGGTAGTTGGCGGCGCCCGCAGAGTTCCCGCCGCCACTGCTGCCGGCGCGCAGGTGTGCCCGCGAGCAGTTGGACGGCGCCTGGAAGTGGCACTCCCAGTTGGCCTTGTCCCCGCAGGTGGTGGGGTCGGTCCACTCCTCGCCCGCCTCATCCGACCACATGAACACGCGGCCCTTCTCCAGCGCCACGGCGAGGTGGAAGCCGCTGACGTGCAGGATCGACCCGATGCCGTTGCCTTTCACGTGCCCCCGCGACACGATGAACTCGACATCGTCGCAGTTCGTCGGGTGCTGGTGCCTCCATATGTATTCCTGTGCAGCATACGTCAGCGGAGCTAGCCTCGACGGTTCGAGGTTCCTGAATGCGTGGAAATCATGGCCGGAATCGTGGTACAGGCGTGCCGCTGGCTCAAGCCCCAACCAGAATGATGGCGTGGCAGGAGGAGAGCTTGGCGCTGGCGCTGGCGACGCGAGATGCCCGAGCCGAATGGTGGATGCTTTCTCAGCCAGCGCGGTGGGATCCCTCGCAGGCGTGCCGCGCCCTGTCGCCGTCAGCAATAGCACGCATGCTGCACCCGCGGCGAACGCAATCAACGGCCCGAAGCGCCGTCTGCTGTATGCATCCATCGTCAGCTCGTCATCACAGCAACGTCGTCCCCAATGACACACACAAGGAGGGAGTTTGCACTGTGCGGTTACTTGCCAGGGGAGCCTCTGTGTGTAAATTTGCACGCACCACCATTCCGTAGTCCACCTGAGCGGAATTCAAAATGCTCAGTTCAATCGCACGAGCAGTTAAACACCCGCAAATCAAGAGGCAGATTCCAAAGGCTTTGCGCCAGCCGTTGGTGCAATCACGCGTTGAGCTCTGGGGCATGCGTTTTCAACCGCTGTTCGCATCCGTTTCCCGAAAAGGGCTGGCAGCTGCGCTCCTGGTAGCTCTGCTGTGTTGCGCAGCCTTGCTCCCCCAAAGCTCTGCTCATTATGAGGGTGGTCCGTCCATTTCCTCTTTCCGATCGCCTTTGGTGACTGAACAGCTGGCACGGGCAACAGCGGCATCACGGCTGTACACGGTGCAGGGCCATGACTTCCTTGCAGCCAACGCCTATGCGGACGAACGACTGGCGCCGCTCACTCAGTTTGCGCAATCATGGATCTTCGAACAGCAACACCCGCCCTCATGCGTCGGCCGCGTGTTTGCCAAGTCGCTGGGCCACGGGCTCGGCAACGGCATCGGCTCACACATGCACGTCATCGGTACGCACCTCTCGGCAGCGCTGGAGCGGGGGCTGATCTTCACGTACGGCGAGCGCACCGGCGCAGAGTGGACTGACGAAACCACGTGCCCGGGCCCGCGAAACTTTGAGTGCTTCTTCAGGCGGCCCACCAGCTGCGGCGAGGAGTTCATCACGGCCAACAACACCCTGGAGATCGGCTTGAACCACGACATCGTCACCGTGCTCGGCATCCACGGCTCATGGGTGCCCAGCGTGCTCTACCGTCGGCTGCGGGCCGAGTTTCCCCACATGGGGAGGCACGAGATCAAGTACTGGTGGCGCGGACAGAGTGTCGCCTACCTCATGCGGCTCAACGAGCGCACCGCCCTCGCGCTGCGGAGCATGCGCAGCCCCGCCTTCGGCACGCCCCTGACGGTGCTGTCCCCTGATGCGTACGCCGACAGCCCGCACACCCGGAACCAGACCTTCGTGCACGCGCTGCGCTCAGCCTTCCCCTTCCCGCCGGGCGTCATAGGCGCCCACATCCGCCACGGCGACAAGGACACGGAGATGGAGCTGCAGCCGACGGCTGCCTACTTTGACGCCGCGGCCGCCTCGCTCGTGGCGGCGCAGCCGCTGGCCGTGCGCCGCGCCCTCTTCATCTCCACTGAGGATGAGAGCGCGCTGCGGCAGGCCGCGGGCTACCGGGACCGCTGGGTGGTGGTCCACAGCAGCATCCCGAGGGCGAACGTGGGCCCCGTTGACCAACTCGTGGCGCTCGGTGCACACCGCGCAGGCGTCACCACGCGGACGCACCTGCTGCAGCTGCTGATGGCACTGGAGTGCGATGCCTGGGTGACCACGCGCGGCAGCAACTGGAACCGGCTCATTGACGAGCTGCGCTGCATCTGGGTGGACAAGTGCAAGCAACCCGTGGTCGAGATTGGGACTCCCGAGAGCTGGGCCGACTATAACTGGTAGCGGCCCGCTACGGCGACGGTATCCGCGGGAGAATCCAGCTTGCCGCATGCCTGCAATATGCGATCGTGCGACGTATCGCACCGTGCTCGGAACCAGCGCTGTTCCGGGGCGTCGGCCCACCGTGGCCGTAATGTGGGCTCGAATCAGCGACGTGGCCGCCACCAGTCCCGAATCCTCGCTGCGGCGGCTGCTCGTGGCCGCAACTTCTCATGGTCAAGGGGCACACTCACGCGGCGCAGGAAAGGTTTCTGGCCCATGCAATCAGTCACTGGTCGAGCTACGCTGTGGGGATGGCGCCGTTTTGCTTTTGCTAGTGCTGGCCATGCGCTTGTAATGCTCCCACATCTTGCAGCAGCAAATCTGTCTGCCGGCACTGTGCGTGCTTCCTCGAACCCCGCCGGCGTGCTTGGTATGCGGGACCGGATGGCGCTCGAAACCGCGTCTCGTACCTTGCAGCTGCGCTCGCTGAGTGGCACTGCTGAACGCGTCGTGTGTACAGCGTCAGGGCTGAGCTCTGTGCCAGTGCTGCGGAGACTCGGACGGCGGTCTCACTGCGCCTTAGAGGGTTCAAGTTGCTAGTGGTTCAGTCGGTTCACGACCACCCTTCAAGCGAGTACGCAAGCCCGCCGGCGTGCACCCGGCACTGCACTGTGCAGTCTCCGAGTCAGGCTGTGCGGTGTGCAGCCTGAGTATCTTTCACGCCCTTCAAGTTCAACGGGGCTCTGACAGCGCTGCGGCAGGCTGAGTGTCTTCGCTTTTTTGAGCTGTGGGCAACCTCAATCCAGTGAAGCGCAAGTGGAGCTCCGGCAAACCAGACCTTGCGTGTGAGCTGGGGCTGCATAAAGGCCGCTGCTAGCAGCGCTTTTCTAAATCCCGATTCATCCACCACGGATTTCGTTGGTCATTCGGCCGGCCGATTCGCCGTCAATGCAGATACATGCGCCTCATGGCCATCGCCTCTGGCATAAGGAATCTATCCACACGAAAGAACGACAAATTGACCAGGTGTTGCTGACTTTCTCCCCGAGAACAGCCACAATTCCATGAGACAACGAGCTCGGCTTCGTGTCGCCGTCCTTGCGACAGCGATCCTCGGGACTTCCTGGCTTCTCTGGCCCCAATGGCAAAGTCCGAGCATCCGGACCCAGAGCGTCTGCGTACCACCACCTCAGACAGTCGGTCATGACGAGGCTCAGACTGGCAGTCAGGCCGTGGCATTTTCGGAAGTTGGCGGCCTGAATGCGTCGGCGGTGGAAGGCCTGCATTTGCCTCATCTGCCCCATTTAGTCGAGACCATTCAATCACATTCTGTCGAAGGCACGCTGCTCTTTTCGGTGGTGTTTGCACCCGCTGGGAGCACGTATTGGCGCTGGGTAAAGAACTGGCACCTCAGCATTGAACGATCGTTCTCTCCAGCGGTTGCTGCCAGGCGACTGATTGTGGGAGTGGGCGCCACCACCTGTGAGGAGCTCGCACGGCACGGCATCCTCGGGTGTGTGACTGACTCAACGACGCAGGAGTGGTGGCCTGGCGCAGGCGGCGGAGAGAAGGATCGGGCCGTGCGCATCAAGTTCTCGTGGGCCCTCGCGGCTCTGACGCTCGGGTACCGCGTGCTGTTCAACGACGTGGACGTGATATACACGGGGCTTGCCGACCCGCTGCAGTACCTGCTGCGGGACCAGGTGCGGGACGGGGTGTTGCCAGACCTCCAGCAGCTGTCAGACCACATCGGGCACGCGGGCTGCGACGCGCCGCTCGCCGAGCAGCTGATGCGCCCGACGGTGGCGGGCAGCTGGGTAAACCACACGTTGGCGGACCTTGCGCCGTACCCGCTGCCGTGCCCCTCCGTGCCGCGCTTCTACGCGCACGGGGCCGCGTGCCTCAGCACGGGCTTCTGGCTGGCGCTGCCGACGGGGCCGGCCCTACGCTTCTTCACGCTCATGAGCATGACGCTGGCGATGGAGAGGACGGCGTGGGAGCAGGTGCGTCCCTGGCGCGGCCCGCGGGGAACGATGCAGTGCTGCTGCCTGCTGAGAGCACCGACAGCGTCAGTGCAGCGACAGAATCACAAGGGCGGCTGACTGCGCACACCCGCGGGGTTTTCTCCAACACTGCCATCGCTCACCTGCCCGCCTTTTCAACTCTGCTCTCGCCCATCTGGCTCCCCTCGTCAAGCCCGTTGTCTGTGCCTCCCGTGCTCCCCGCTCGCTGCAGACGGTGTTCAACCACCTCCTCTCCTTTGAGCTGGCCACGCAAGCCGGCCGGCTCGCCCACGCTAGCCCTGTCAGGCCGTCGACTCTTCGTGTGGTAGCGCTGGACCCCCGTGTCATCGGGAACTGGAACGCAGAAAAGTGCTGCCGAAGCGTGTCGCCTGCTAATGTGACACGGGTTGCGCTGCACATGGGGTATGTGCAAGGCGATGCGAAGGAGGACCGGGCGGCTGAGGAGGGCCTGTGGCTTGTCAAGGACTGAGTGGTCGAGTGGCTGTTGTGGAATGCCTACCGTGGTATCGCCGCCCCTAGCGCCTTGCGATTGCTTCCCGACTTGTCGCGTCGGGGCGTCTTGAAGCCGGTGCTGTCTGCTGTGAGGCCTTGGGCCGCGGCACCGTACAGGGCGCAGGGCACGACCCAGAGGGCTGGCCGTATCCTGGGCGCTCTGGAGCTATGCTGGTGCCGACGTGCCTCTTGCGTCCCCTTGCGGTCCCGTTACTAAACACGGCACTTGTGAGCTGACCCACTGTCGCACTTGTGCACTCGACACAATGCGCAACGCCCGATGGAGGCGAAGCGGGGCCATGATTCTCACGTACGCGCTGCTGCCGTCGTTTTTTCACATTTTCCAAGTTATTGCGGTGCGGATACACGCGCACGTACTCATGCGGGTGGTCTCAATCGGTTGAAAAAATGTGCACGGCCCTCGGACCATGAGGCTAAGTCACTTGTTGCCTCAACCACACCGTGCGCACACGCGGATCCGGACGCAAACATGTACACGTGCCGCGGCCGCCGAAGCCGATATCAGCTTCGGTTGCAGCTTGTACAAAACAGCCCGTGAACCCAAATGTTGCGTCCAGGGATATCACGCTTGGTTAATACGGGTTGTGTAGCACGCGTGCTGGTCAGCACGTACAAAGATCAACTTCAAGAAGGATGCACGGGTTTCACCCGAGCAGAGCGCAGAGCGCCTGCGCGTACACAGCAAGCGACGTGTGTGGCCGGGCGGTCGAGAGCCCGCGCACTTGTGGGGCGTAGGAGGGTGCTCACATCGGTCACG
>Ga0208629_100361_pt1 | contig 22354 bp, 15 predicted proteins | sample LakWasMet19_HOW5_2_FD_183865 | JGI IMG/M metagenome (GOLD analysis project Ga0208629, IMG submission 183865) | Freshwater sediment methanotrophic microbial communities from Lake Washington under simulated oxygen tension - Sediment Metagenome... | ecosystem: Environmental > Aquatic > Freshwater >... | reverse complement strand
GTTTTGTGAAGATATTTCAGATTATCAGATTCGCCGTATAACTAAGGCATTAAGTTGTTTAGAGACAGAGGATATACATAGATGGCGTTTATTAAGGAATGCAGGATTGAGTGACGAGCGGTTGACCGATGATGCTAGAGTCCTATTGCATAAAATGGTGAGGGATTAATGCGCGATATTAGGTTTGATGGATTGTCTGATGACACAAAAATTCTGTCCATTGGTTCATTATTCAGAAAAACTAACGGGTCTCAATGGGGCGTCAATCTGGGATTATTTCCTGCTCAGAACAAAAAATCTTTGACGCTGTCTAATGCCCCAGTCCTTGTGCGAAAACGAGTGCTAAATCCCTCAGCTGAGCCTAAACAGGCTGGGTACAAGCTTTCTTTAGCTATCACGAGTACCCAACTTTGGGAGCAAAAGACACTTGCTGAGTATCCGATCCAACCTGCAATTGATGAGTTAGATAAAAAACAGCGATGCTTTTACTTTCTTTCAGATAAGGGAATACGGATTTTTTTGCCCCAGTTTGAACTCGCTCGGGTTCTATTTTTTCACGATGGTTATTTATCTCGGACAGCGATGGATACAGATTGCCTGAAGGCCGAGTTTGATGTCCAGCATATCAATCCGGAAGAAGCTAGGATCAATGTACTTACGTCATCCAGCTACCCATTGAAATCGCTGGACGACTATGGGGCTCGGCGATTATTGAGCTGGCTCCTGATTGATCAAGACGCTAGAACCTCCTTTGAAAGCATTGGCCAGTACCAGAAGCTGAACGGCTATGAGAGAAACGATTACCGCTTCTGGGATTTCCAGTTTGATCCGCCGGAACTACTTGGCACTCGACTTGATGTCAGAGGCCACTTTGACCAAGTTGCTAACTGTATGTTCGTCTACGAAGTTACCGGTATACATGATGTCAAAGTGAATGTTCCAGATGTTGTTGAAATCTACCATCCTAAATTCAAAGAATACGTCCGTGGACATGGATCAGGTGGAGCAAGCGCGATATTCGATAGGCCTGTTGATGAGCATACTGTTCATAATGAGGCGGAGGCCAGTTCAGATAGTCAGCATGCTCTTTTATACGCACCTTCTGTTGCTTTTGAGTTTTCCAAACCGTTCGAAACCCGTAAAGTCGTCGACAAGAAGCAACAGAGCGTTTCAGGCAGAACAGAGGAAGAAACAGGCGGTGTTGCATCCGGGAATGTCAGTGTGAATGAGCCAACCAGCAGCGGCATAATACCCAGTGCGGAGTGGGAGTCTGTTACAGACGAAACGGATGATGTTCATCTATATGCTAACAAATTTGAATGTTTTCATCGGATGCTGGATGAGCTGAGCGATACGTATGGGTGTGAGATCAAATCAAAGACACTACGAAAGCTGCCCCCGCTATCTCGTTGCAAGAAGCATCTGCTGACCGATGGTAATCCGAGATGTATTGCTGTTGTGGAGGTTGTATCCAGTGGAAAACATTTCCATATTCTGGAAGTTGATACCTCGGATGCTATGAATTTGCTATCGACACAGTTGTTGAAGCTCAAGTCTCAAGCAAAATGGTATGAGCAACTGGAAAAACTGGAGAGGGCACTGCTGAAAAGCTCATTGCGTTGGCCAAGCAGTTTATTGGTGGAATTATGCGGTAAGAATGGAGTGGTAGGTGTTCCACATCCTAAAACTAAATCAACAGATAAAGGGCAGTTGGGGGCTGATTCTGTAACTCATTGGGCAGCGAGGTTCCATAGCTGGATGACGTCGATGTAGGCGCAAACTTGATCGCTTTTTATTGTCAAATTATCAAAGCTGCTTTACAGGTTTGGAGATATAAAGCCTCAATTTATCGATACGCTTGCTCGCTTCAAAAAATCATGGGCATCGTTAGAGATATGTGGCCTCTTCAAAAGAGGCCATAATGGGATCCTTTGATTGTTCTATGTTTCCGGGCAATAATAATTACAGTGTGATATTTTATTTCTATGTTCTGAGCTTGCAAAAATGAGCAAAAAGCCAAAGCAAAACCTTAACGAAGGTTTTTGTTTTTTATTCAATGATGGAATATGGGATTCAGTAAATTTTAAAATGAAACTTTCACTACAAGAACAATTATTAAAATCTGGATTAGTTAGCGCGGCTAAAGCCAAAAGCGTTAAATCGGATAAACGTAAACAGACCCAGCAGCAGCGTAAGAATAAAATCGAAGTCGTCGATGAAGCTAAAGAGCTGGCTCAAAAAGCACAAGCCGAAAAAATCGAAAGAGACAAAGAGCTGAATCAATTACGTCAACACCAGGAAGAGCAAAAGCAGTTGGCGGCTCAAATAAGACAGATTGTTGAATTAAACAGGCTGCCCACAGATCCTGAGGGACTGGCATACAATTTTACTGACGATAATAAGGTCAAACGGCTATACGTCTCTGAGACGATGCGCGATCAAATTGCAGAGGGGCGGTTGGCTATTGTAAAGCTAGGGACAAAATATGAAGTGGTATCAGCCGAAACTGCAAAAAAAATACAGTTACGCGATACAGGCAGTGTGGTTGTTTTTAATGAGCCCAATAAAACGGCCGATGTCGCGGATGATGCCTATTCGGCGTATCAGGTTCCTGATGATTTGATCTGGTAGAGGGGGCTAATAAATTTGCGTCCTTGAGTTAATTAGATATTGCTTAGGGTGACATAAACATTAAGTTATGCTATTTTGACTACTATGAAATTAAATAGTGTTTTGCTGTCTTCCGTATAACACAGGCTAGTGGAGGATCAGTTGGATTATGCTCTCAATGGAACGTATTAAGGCACAGCAGCCATCACTAATCATTAATAGTTTAGTGAGGGGTACGTCTGAGCAAGTTACTGTTGAGATTGAAGTTAAAAAGCCCCAGTTAATTTCATTCTTTTGTGGAGCTGGTGGTCTTGATTTAGGTTTCTCTCAAGCTGGCTTTGAGGTTATATTCGCGGCGGACTATGACCGCGCCTCAGTCGCATCCCACAACGCAAATTCAAAGAATAAAACCGCGCGGCAACTGGATTTATTGACAGAGAGTGCCCTCGATATTCATAAGCTCATTTTTGATAACGATCCAAAGGCTCAGCCTGTTGGTATTATCGGTGGCCCCCCATGTCAGGGTTTTTCTATAGCGAATACAAAAAGGTCACATAACGACCCGCGTAATAACTTAGCAAAGCATTATGCAAAATTGATCGTTGACCTATCTGATCTATATCCAATTGATTTTTTTGTTTTTGAAAACGTGGCAGGGTTGCTAGCGGAACAAAACGCAAGCGTTCTTAACGGCCTAAGAAAGAAATTGTCAGAACGTTTCGAATTATTTTCTACTTGTTTGAATGCAAAAAATTTTGGCGTTCCTCAAAGCCGTGAAAGATTTTTTATGGTTGGGCTCCGCAAAATAGAAGGCCAGAAGCGGCATTTTAAATTTCCTGAAGCATTAGATCGCCCTCTTCGAACTGTTCGTGAAGCAATTTATGGACTACCAGAAGCCATGTATTTCCGCCGGGATTTGACACCTGAAGTTATTCCCTTCCATCCAAATCATTGGACGATGCGGCCATTATCAAAACGGTTTGGTAAAGATTTGGTATCAAATGGTAGATCTTTAATTCGCTTAGATTGGGATAAACCAAGCCGGACCGTAGCCTATGGACATAGAGAAATTCATGTACATCCTTCTGGCTTACGCCGCTTAACTATATACGAAGCTATGCTCCTGCAAGGGTTTCCTTCAGCATATAGATTCTGTGGCAACTTAAGCGAGCAAGTGACGCAAGTATCTAATGCAGTACCACCACCATTGGCATATGCAATTGCATGTGCGGTGAAAACCGCGCTCAAAAGAAATAAAAATAAATCAGAAGGACCAGCATTATGATAGATGCTACTCAAGAAAATGAGGAAACCCTTTTACATAAAGTCAAGGAAGCTAGAGATTCCGGAGCAGCAGTTAGTGCTATCCTTAAAACAGACGAACGTGTATTTGCTCGTATTACAGATGGAATTTATCGTGAACCAGCATCAGCATTACGTGAACTAATCGCTAATGCATATGATGCAGATGCCACTGAAGTTAGAATTGAAACCGATGCTCCACGGTTTTCTAGGATCGTTATCAGGGATAATGGACAAGGTCTAACTGAAAATGCGTTAGTTCATGTTATTTGTCATATTGGGGGAAGCTTAAAGCGGTCACTAAAAGGTAAAGAGTTTCATGTCGTCAATGATAGTGACCCTACTCTTAGTCCTAAAAATAGAAAATTGATTGGCAAGCTAGGTATTGGTCTTTTTTCAGTCTCCCAATTAACACATCATCTTTGTATTGTAACAAAAGTAGAAGGCGAAAACGTCAGGCGAGTATGCGATATGTTGCTAATGCCTCAACGTGATGAGCAATTGAGTTCCGGGAGCGTTACTGAGGAAAAATTCATTACAGGTAAAGTGCAAATCACTACGGTACCCGCACCTGATTTAGATACTCATGGCACTGAAATTACACTATTAGAAATCCGGCCATTTGTTAGAGAAAGTTTACAGTCAACCGCACTTTGGGCATCAATTGATCCAGAACCGCCTATTTCTCCAGAAGAAAGTGTTACAGACATTCCTGCTGTAAATAATGAAAGAGAGGAAATAAGCGATATAGCGGAAGATGATGATTTTATAGATACTCCTCCAATCCCAGAATTTCACATTGGGCGAGTCAGCCGTACCGATCCGGAGCTATTAGTAGTCCAACCTAAAGTTCCATGGAGTGTAGAAGATTCTCCTTCGGAATGTTTTGAAAAGCTTGTAACCGGTATTCAAAAGCTTGATACAGGTAATTCTAAAACTGAAAAAATTAAGCTTAATAATGTCCTTGATACATATTTCAGAACAATCTGGACTTTAAGCCTATCTATTCCTATTCCTTATTTGGCACAACACCCCTTTTCTTTAACGAATGATGCAGAGATAGATATCTATTCCTTAAGCAATAAGCCTGTACGGCCTAGAGCAGAAGGTCTTGATCTTCTTCCCGGTCAAACTATTAGAGATCGATGTAAGCTTGTTACTCAAGAAACCAGTTCGCCATTACCATTTATAGTTATTTTCGATGGCATTGAATTAAAAAGACCCTTAGAGTTCCCTAGAACCAACATTATTCTTGATTCGCCTAAACCAATCATATTCGTTGGAAAAATCAACTCAGATATGACCAGTTTGCCTCCTGAATATAGTGGCGGGCCTATAGAGTTTGAGGCATATTTTTATCGTCATCCCCGTATAGTTCCAGCAGATCACAATGGCGTTATGATTAGAATTAATGGCGCTAGTGGAATTCTATTTGATGACACTTTCCTAAAGTATCAAATCTCTGAGCAAAATAGATTAAGACAAATATCTGGTGAAATATTTATAGTAAAAGGTCTTGACGCAGCCTTAAATATTGACCGGGAGTCATTTAATGTTGCACATCCACATTATCAATTTTTAAGAAAATGGGTTCATCATTCATTACGGCAAATAATGTCACGACTTAAAGCCCTAGGTAAAGACACAAAGGATACACATCTTCAAGATAGTTGGGATCAAGCAGTTTCAGATATTTCTGAGATTGTTGTAAAAGAAAGCAAAACCCATGTTGCGCCACAAGACGTTTTGTTCGCATCTGGTCAACTGGATTTATGTGCTAGCCGCCAAGAGCTTGTGTTTAGCAAAGAAACTGTGTTTAGCCCTCGCACAAATATCAAGCTAAGTACCAAAACTGATAAATTTAAAGAAGCTCTTATCGAAGAGAAGATAAAAGCAATTGCTGCTGTATTACAGGATTACGGTGTTTTCGCTACAATGAATACCAAAGAAAAAGATGAGTTGCTTAGAAAAATTGTTGCTATATTCACGATAGAAATTAAATAATGGATAACGGACAAGAGGATGTATTTGGGGAGTCGGATTCAGTTTTTGAGGTGGATATTGCCCCAAAATTAGTTGAGCATGTTTCTGTTGAACTCAGGACATCGTTCTTTCCTTGGCATAAACCCAGAAAACAATTTCTACGGGTCGAGCAATGGGGTAAGAGTATAGAGCGCCTTGTCGAAACTCTCGATCTAAAACAATTGCAGAAACCACTAACTTATTTAAGCTTGCCAGGTCCAGATCTATTGGACATCCGCTCAATACAACCATTATGCGAAAAAAAAGAAGTTGATCTTTCATTTTTAGGAATTAATAGTGGTGATAACGATGATCCCGCAGCTTCACACTTGAGTGCTGCACTATTAAATCAAGTGCGGTCAATGCCCTTCATCAGTAAGGATTCAGAAGTAGTACCAGACAAGTTTGAACATTTAGCTAAAAAAAAGTCTATAGCCCATGAACGTGTGATCAAAGCTAGAAAATCTTTCGATGTTATTAATATTGATCTATGTGGGTCATTAGCTAAAGGTCCATCGGGAATTAAAAGCCCGAACATTCCCAATGCTGTGTTTGACTTGCTTGAGCATCAGGCACATACCCGAAATCAAGACTGGCTTTTATTCCTAACTACTCGCTCAAATAAGGACGAGGTTGATCTAGGGACAATGGAAAGATTTGTTACTTGGATAAATGCTGCGATAACAAAGACCCCTGAATTAATTGATAAAATGCAGGAGCTGTCATTAATTGATTGTCAATGCATAGCCGATGGGCAAATCGACCTTGAGAAACTTGAGCCGCCTCTTTTTTCCAATCTATTTGCGCTAGGTATTGGGCATTGGATTGTCAGCTTGCTTATAGGTAACACTCCTGCATGGAGAGTAGACATGCTGCCCCAATACGGCTATCACGTTGTCATGAAAGATAAATCTTGCGACATACTATCGCTTGGTTTTTATTGTAAACGTATTAAGACGGTCAATGTTGATCAGTTTGGTATTGCACATAGAGCTAATGAACCATCTCCTGAACCAATAACGATAACTGAGCAAAAATGTCATGAAAAAGTTCGTTTGAGGGTTAGTGAAAACGATGATGTTGACGTAACTCTTTATTTAAATGATGAAATTTACCAAACTCATCTAGAAAGCTCAGCAAAGCTCCTTAGTAGCGCCAGGTATGATGAAGGAAAATATAAACAATGGGCAGAAGAAGAGAAAGGTAAAATAAATAAGTTCATTGAGGAGTTTATAAAACCCGATACTCCTGGTAACTCTTCAAATGTCATTAATTGATATAAATATATTGTTCAACTTCTATCATCAACCGGAAATACAAAACATTAACAATATAAAACGGCTGAATCGATTGATGTATGCAATTTAGGATATAAAGACGCCTTAGAATTAGCGGGGGCTTGACAACTTTCTATTATGAAGATTACCCGTAGCGAAAATATGCGGCGGATTCGCAGTAAGAACACCAAACCGGAAATGATTATCCGGCAACTTATTCATAGCATGGGTTACCGCTACCGCTTGCATCGCAAAGATCTGCCCGGTAAACCAGACCTAGTTTTTCCTTCTCGAAAAGCCGTAATTTTTGTACATGGCTGTTTTTGGCACCAGCATTCTGACCTCGCCTGCAAGGATGCGCATATTCCTAAATCAAATCAGAATTATTGGATTCCTAAACTTAATATAAACATTACACGTGATAAAACTCACTATGAGGCGTTAAATAGCCTCGGTTGGCGGGTACTGGTGATATGGGAATGTGAAATCCAAGACAATAAAGATATTGCTCAAAAAATTGAAAAATTCTTGCATTAATAATTTGGACCACGTCTATATGATGATAGCTCTCCTAAGCTAAAACTAACTTCCTCGACTTATACACAAATTGCCACAATCTTGCATAATTGCATGTCATGGCTGGCGAGATCCGAAGCCGCGACCTTTGATAAGTTTGTTAGAATGTTCCGGTAAATTAACGGAACATGACATTAAACGTTGGAGATGGGAAGATGACTCGTTTCAGGAGCTTGGGTTTCACCGACTTTGAAGTCCGCACGAAACTCAGAGATCGATTTCAGCATGATCTGCTCGCCACGCCTACGGCTGGCAATCGCAACCCCGAGCAGCCGGTGCTCGACGACATCGGAGTTCTGCGTCTTTTGCTGGACACTCAGATTTGCAACAACGCACAGCGTGATGGCTTCGAAGCCCACTATGAGCAGGAGCGCATAAAAGACGCACAGCTACCTTCGTTCATTGAGGCCATGGAGCGTGGTTGGTTCCGCGTGCTAGGCGGGCAGGTCATCGTACCTATGCCAATGCGTGATTTTATCCGGAACACCAATCCTCCCTTCGAGAAAGCTTTTGGAGAGCTTATGCGATGGTCCTGGTCGTTAGTATTCACCGTTGACTCTAGGCACTTTGAAGGCGAGAACGCCAGCTTAGCGGAACAGCTACAAGCGGCAGATAGTGACAACTTAGAAATTTCCGTTCGCACGCCGGCGTGGGTCGCTGCTAGGTTGTGGGACAATGATCCCCGACCAGAACTGTTGCAATGGGTGCTCAAGTGGCGACTACTAGGGGCGCCGAACTTTACTCTGGGTGATGTATGGAACAAAGTAGCCGAGGTGGAGTTTTCCCAGCAGGCGATTGACGCGGTAGCACAAGCAGGTCTTGCGACCTGGCAGGACTTCGTAACACCCGCGCGAGCGATTTGGCTGCGAGAGATGGGGGATGTACGAGGAGTTTCCTCCGAAACGGCGCAGGACATACCACAACACCTCCTTGCTAAGCATTTGATGTTCCGACGGCGCCCCTACTGGGACGACTACTTCAGGGCGGAAGACCTGATGTCGCCATTGTGGCTTGTGGCAGTCAACCTCGCCAGGCGCAGCAGAGGCCCTCTACCTCATCCCGAGATACAATGGCTCGTTCAACTAGCTGACGACCATCCGCAGGTATTAGAGATGCTCGAGCAAGTCGCCGAGCAGGAGCCCTCCCTGCTCGCAGACCTGCTGATGTATCCCAAGACAGCCGCGTTGGCAACATACTTGATCGCTGTCTGGCGGCCAAACGCGAGAAATGAAGGAGAAGCCGAATATCTGGACCGTGAAAAGCGCATGGCTGCGTTTGCCGATTGCGTCCGGGTGATGGGAGACCACTTGAGCCAAGATGACGTTGAGCCAGCAGAATTTGCTGAGTTGCTAAGTGCGCTTCAAATGGTTCGATACAACGCGGAACCCGCAGCCCAGGAGTTATGGGAACGACGCGTTACTCAGGTTGTTGCGCTTCTGTCCAAAAGCTCGCCTAAAAATCAAGTGGAGATTGTCGAATATCTTTTACAGAGAGCTTACGAGGGTGTGGGAACCTCTGCATTCACGATCATGCTGGAAGTGATGAGTGCCATATTGCCTGCAGTAGCAGCCCGGTTTGCCAAACGTTTGCATGAGGCATACCAGGGGGCGATCAAACCTGGTGCCGAGGTGTGGGATGTGGAAATCCTTTCAGCGAAATCCGCTCATGCGCTTGTCCAAGCGTTGCTTAATTTGGAATCCGAAGGGTCCGAGACCCTGAGCAATCCCGTAGGCGTCTCAGCCCATCTTAGAACTGCCCAAGGCGAGTCGGAAAGGCGGCAGATAGCGACCAAACTGGCGGAATCCCTGCGCTCGCACATCCGGATTCTGGCACGTGCCATCCTTGTTTACGATAACGGAGTTCCACCGGAACTGATCAATGCGCTTGAACGTGTCATCCGTAACGGTGCAGTATCTCACGCGGAGAAAGGTAAGGTCGCCGCCTTCTCGAGCTTTGCTGATGCCTTCAGGTTCAGAGGTCGGCGTCAAAGGCCGCTCGGCCTTGAGATTGCGCACGCGATCAGGTGCATCGACGGCGTCAGTCAGCAGAAAGTTGTCAATGCGCTCCTGCAGGTTGACGAGCCGGGTGTATTGGCCGAGCTGTACCAGAGGTTACCGGCAGTGTTCCGCCCCGACATCGAAAAGCGTATCAACGAGCTGGTGCCTAAAGATGATGATTTGATCTCGACGCTCAGTGAGTTGCAGCAGACGATCCAACAGCTCCTGGCTGCCGGACTAACCGAAGCTGCCACCCGTTTCATGTCCCTTGAAGAATCGTTCAATACCATTGTATGGAACCCTGGCCGTGTGTTGGAGCGGTTTCGAACTCAACTGCATACCTATCTTCTTAAGGAGCAATTCGGCGACATTCTTGACGCCAAACTCCCAGAGCAGATCAACCAGGAAGACAACAAACAAGCCCAAGACATTCTGGACTTCTATCGTGGCTTGGTTTTCTTACAGTGCCCTGGGAAGAAGGACGCTGACCAAGCCGCTAGGATATTCTACCGCTTGTACATTAAGTACAAGACCGTTGCGTATTCCATCAACCTACTCGCGGCTCGGGTGAGCAAAATATTGCCAACGGATACTTTTGCGAAGGTCTCGGGTGAGTGGGCAGAGCAGGCGCATTACGCTTTGACAGAAGCCTCACGATCTCTGCCTCCAGGTTCGCTTAATGCGGAGAATCTTGCGATTCACAATACCAACGTTGCAACCCTTGAACTCTGTCTTGGGCGAACCGCAGAGGCGCGTGCGACTCTGCGCGTCATTGACGCTGCCTATGCATCGCCGGCTTCTGTCGCCTTGGAAGCCGTTGCCATGGCAAGGGACGGCTTTCCTCCAGACGGGGTATTATTGCTGCGACATGCTTGGGTTCGGTTCGGCCAGCATCCGGCATTGGAAGGAGCTGAGCGACATATTACCGAAGGCGCTGTCTACATTAACACCGCCTCTTTCGCCGAAAAGGAAGTATTGGTGGAGACTTTGCAAAATGCGTTCAGGCAATTTAAGGACTCGGATGCGTTGCTGCAAGCGCAGGTACATGCCGCCAAACGGGGTGTTCCTCCATTGGAAGATTTGATGACGGCTTTAGTCCGAGACGCGCTGGCAGCGATGGCCAATTTGGCCCCGGCCTTTCGTTTGGGAGACACCAAGCATCATGAAGACGCCTACAACACCCTTGTCCGAGAGATTTTGAGGGCACAGATGTCGCGGTGGTACGGCTGGGCAGTGGCGGACCAGTCTTTAGGGGGCTATACACGATCTCAGCGATGGGGTGAACGCGACTTCGTTATTGTGCAGCACAATACGGAGCTTGCAGTCATCGAAGCGATGAAGTTCTCTACATCTGGCAAGGGTGGTATCGAATCGCATCTGAAGAAGGTGTCAGCTTATTCGAACTGCACGTTGTTTTTTCTTGTTGTGTACTCGCACGAAGTCAAGCCGGAAGATGTTCTGAAGGCTATTACTGAGGAGATCGCACCTAATCCATCATCTCCTTCACTAAGATATATGTCCACGGCAGACTTCGACGAGCTTGGAAACCAACCCAACGGCATAGTTGCGCGGTATGAAGATGCGAGTGGCCGCCGGATCACTGTCGTCTTCCTAGTTGTAGATCTTCTGCAGCACGGTCAGAATATGGTTATAGGTGCATCCACTTCGGCAGCATCCGGCCCTTCTTTCAAGACTGCCTAGCATGCACAGATGAAACCGTGAGAATTCTTTGCAACGTCAGCCGACTATCCAGAATTGGGCATTCTCTCTGGCGAAATCCTGTTGGAATTGATGGCTGGAATTGCATCGGAATGGGAGGTATGTAGTATAGAATACGCAGCAAGATCTGACGGAAGGTAGTCTTATCGAGCATTTATTGAAATGTTGTTGATCTCTTTCAGTATGAAACTTTATTACTCAATTTTTCACGAGAGATGGACATTTATGCTGGATCAGTATGATACTTTATTTTTCAATAGCTGATTTTTTCAACGGTAGAATGCGGCCTCCAGCGTGGCTCAGTATGAAACTTTATTACTCTCTCACAGCAAGAACAATTACTAAAGTCGGGCTTGGTGAGCGCCGCTCAAGCCAAAAGCGTTAAATCCGACAAACGCAAGCAAACCCAGCAGCAGCGCAAGAATAAAGTCGAAGTGGTTGACGAGGCCAAAGAGCTAGCTCAAAAAGCACAGGCTGAGAAAATCGAAAGGGATCGGGAGCTTAACCAGTTGCGCCAGCAGCAGGACGAGCAAAAACAGTTGGCCGCTCAAATAAAACAGATTGTTGAATTGAATCGGCTGCCCAGAGACGCTGAAGGCTTGGCCTTTAATTTTACCGATAATAATAAGGTCAAGCGGCTATACGTCTCGGAGGGGATGCGCGATCAAATTGCCGAAGGACGGCTGGCTATTGTAAAGCTTGGGCAACAATATGAAGTGGTGTCGGCGGAAGTGGCAAGAAAAATACAATCACGCGATGCAGCCAGTGTGATTGTATTTAACGAGCAAAATAAAACTGCGGATGTTGTGGATGACGCTTATGCGGAGTACCAAGTTCCCGATGATTTGATCTGGTAGTGACCACGCATTCACTTGTGCTTGTGGGGATCGCGCGGCCACAACTTGAGTTTTTACAGCACGCAACACCGGTTGCGGCCCTGCTGTTTGGCCTGATAAAGCGCCTGGTCTGCGCGTTCAAATGCCGATTCATCGGTGTCATTCGGGGTAAACTCGGTAATACCGCAGGAAATGGTAATGGCAACGGACGCGCCGCTGGCATTAAAGCCTGTTTTTTCAATGGTTTGACGCAGTTGGTTGGCCAGTATCAAAGCCGATTTACTGTCGGTGTTTGGTAGCAGCATAGTAAATTCTTCACCGCCAAAACGGGAAATAAAGTCGGTTGCACGGGAATGATCCGATAATTGCTTGGCGATTAACAGCAGTACTTTATCGCCGGCTTTATGGCCGTAGCTGTCATTGATATTTTTGAAATGATCAATGTCCCAGATGATAAGACTTAGTGGCGAATGGTAACGCTTCCAGCGGGCCAGTTCGGTTTCCAGACGCTCGTTATAGGCGTTGCGATTCGGCAGGCCTGTTAAGGTGTCGCGTAATGCCCGGGTATTGGCAATTTTCAGTTTCGATTTAAGCTCGCAGGATTCTGATTCCATGTCTTTTATTTTATCGACCAAATCGTCCAGTTGTTGCTGCGTCTTTTGGCGTTGAATGGCTTCTTTTTGGCCATGTTCCCGGATTTCTTTGGCAATGTTTGCCAGTCGGCTGTTAATGATTCCTTTTAAGGGCTCCAGCGTGGTGGCGTTGGTCGAGCTTAACTGTAATTCTTCCATCTGTTCGGAAACGGATTGATCGAGTTTGTTTCTGTTTTCGGCCGATTGTTGCGCCGCGGTACTGGCTCCCATTACGTTTACATCCAGTGCGGCTAATTGCTCGGTGATATGGGAGAGAAATTGATCAATGTCTTTTTGTTCCGATTGGCTGTGCTGTTTGATTTTAAGCAGCAACTTAAAGGACTTATCCAGAATAGACTCAAAAGCCGCCGCAGTTTGATTAGACGCAGTGAGCAATTGTTTTGCAGTTTGCGCCTGTTGATCAAAGATGCTCGGAATTTCAATGCCTTCCAGCAAAAGCAATAACTGCCTGCTGATAATTCCCGTATCAATGTGGTTGGCGATGATAGTTGGCGTCGGTGTGTCGTCGTCAGGCTCGATAACTTCAAGTATGGCGATAAATAATTGATCGGAGGTCTCGAATTTTACGGTCTCAGCTTTTTTCCTCAGCAGTTTCAGTATGCTTTGTTGTTTTTCAGTCGTGTATTGCTGAAGCAAAAAATCAAACAGTAGCTCGGTTTCCTCTGACCGGCTTTGAGGTGGCGTGTGCTTGAGTTGAGCGACGGAATTGGTAAACTTTTCGAGCTCATCTTTTAGTGCATGGCTATTGATGCCGCCTTTCAATTGATCGCGGATACTCAGCAGGTGTGGATCGAGAAGCGGATCCAGTCCTGTGGTTGCGATAGTTAGGCGGACTATTGTTTTACAAAGCAGGTCTTCCTTTTCCTTGTAGGATTCCCCCGATTGTTCATGTTCATCAAGCAGATTTAAATATTTCTCTTTCCATTTATCCGGGTCGGCTGCCTTACTAAAAAAACTCATGATCGACCTTACAAATAATAATGAAAAATAAATAATTGATGCGTTTTATGCAATGGGCGGCCTTGCCGGCCGCCGCATCGCTAATGGTGATGGGCGGTACAATTATTTTGCAGCGCTTTCCTGTTGGATCAGCTGATTGATAACCTCTATCATTTTTTCATGGGAACCGGCTATAGGACCATTGGTCTTATACTTGCCGTTAATTATGATGGCAGGAACGCCGGTTACGCCGTAACGACCGGCCATGGCGGTTGCCTGACGCATTTTGGAGTCGACCAGAAATGAATTGTAGGCGTTATGGAAGTCGGTTTCGTTAACGCCATGCGCAACAAAGAATTTAGCCAGTTGATCTTCGGTTTCAAGATTCTGTTTTTTGTTTTGTATGGCGTCGAAAAAGTCGGCATGAACCTTATCGACTACGCCCAGCGCTTCAGCAGTAAAATAAGCTTTGGCATGTTTGCCCCAAAGGTCGCTGAATACAGCGGGTTGACGGATAAATTCAACGTTTTTAGGCAGGTTTTTTACCCATTCTTCCAATAGTGGTTCAAAGCTATAGCAATGCGGACAGCCGTACCAGAAGAATTCAATAACTTCAATTTTACCGGGATTATGGGTAGGTTGTGCCGGCGACAGGGTCTCATAGCCAACGGATTCGGCTTTTAACAAGGCTGAGCAGGAAAACAATAAGATTAATAAGCTGGTTTGGGCGATTTTTTTAAGCATAGCTAAAGTTCTCTGTAGGTTTTGTAGGGCGGTTTCGTTTTACGACTGCATGGACAGATATTTGCTCCATGTAATATCTGCATTCCCCACTTCCATGTGCGTCATCATGCAAAAGGTAGAGCAACGCAGGAGCCGTTGCCGAGCAAACCGCCAAACTTTGTCTGCGAATAGGTGGGTTGCTCGACAACCATTTCAGCATAATCTAAAAGGATGTGGGTTATGCCGATTTTGCATGGAGCAAAAATCCGTCCATGCCATCGTAGGGAGAGTCCGCACTACGCTTATTTCATCATTGATATACGATACGAAACGGCTTTTATTTCTTCATCTGTCATCTTCTTTGCAATCATGTACATGATGTTTTCCGGATTATTGCTGCGCGCACCGGATTTAAAGTCAGTGAGTGCTTTGATTAAATAGTCGGCGTGTTGCGATTTTAATGCCGGAAATGAAGCCGGCTTGTTGCCTTCGCCAAAAGGACCATGACAGGCGATGCAAGCGGAGACTTCGCTTTTTAGATCGCCGTTGCGGTACAGATCGCTGCCTTGAGCAATGAGAGCCTGGACATCTTTTTTGCCGGCCGGTTTGTCGTTGTCATCGTCAGTGTCCAAAACAGGCAAGGCGTTTTCTGAAATCTTTTGTGTCGCGTAGTAAGCGGAAATGTCTGTTATATCTTCATCAGTTAATGCCAGCGCCATAGCCGACATCATGGGATCGTTGCGGCTACCGTCTTTAAATGCGTGCAGCTGCTTTGCCAGATAAGAAGAATGTTGCTGTGCAAGCTTGGGGAATGTTGCTACCATGCTGTTACCGTCGTCTCCATGACAACTGGTGCAGGACGCTGATTTTTGTTTTCCTGCGTTAATATTGCCTTCTGCATGTAAAATACTCGTAGCACTGGCCAATGCCAGAGAAATTGAAAGCACCTGCAATTTTTTCTTCATCAAATTCCCCTTCGGAATGGTTAATCATTTATGCCAGTCTTTTAGTTACTCAGGCTGCTGCGCATATCCGAATTTTACTCTAAATAGTAACTCTAAGCGAGACAACGATGAATCCAGTTTATCATCAAGCAAAATTTATTAACAGTTCGCCACATCTCAGCAATACGCCCCCGGATCAGGGTCTGGAAGTGGCATTTGCGGGGCGTTCGAATGCCGGTAAATCCAGCGCGATTAATACCTTAACCCGGCAAAACGGATTGGCCCGAATCAGTAAAACGCCGGGCAGAACCCAGATGCTTAATTTTTTTGAAATTAATGAGCGGCAACGCTTTGTTGATTTACCGGGTTACGGCTATGCCAAAGTGCCTTTAGAGGTGAAGAAGAAATGGCATGAGTTGATGGAAACGTATTTAACCAGTCGCAAGTCATTATGCGCGATTATTCTGGTCATGGATGTGCGCCATCCGTTAACCGAGTTTGACTGGCAAATGGTTGAATGGTGCGAGCATACCGGGCTGCCGCTGCATGTGTTGTTAACCAAGGCCGATAAATTGAATTACGGCGCAGCTAAAAATATTTTGTTGCAGGTGCAAAAGGAGTTGAAGGACGCAAGTTTTCCTTTGACGATTCAGCTATTTTCGTCGTTGAAAAAAACCGGTGTCGATGAGGTTCATTCGGCGCTTGACCGGTTATTTAATCCTGTTGATCAGGATCAAAGCGAAATATCAACGCCTTCCTGAGCGAGCAACAATTCGCAACCGGTTTCCGGATTATTTTGTAATAAGTTTTGGTAAATGGCATCAAGACTTGCATCGGTACGGGTGGGTTCATGGTGGGTGAAAAATAGTTTTTTTGCCTTTGCGGCGATAGCCAGTTTTATTCCCGAATCGTAAGTGCCGTGTCCCCAACCCTGTTTGGAGGCATATTCCTCGTTGGTGTAGGATGAGTCGACAATCAATGCATCGACATCTTTCATGGCCAAGACGACTTCTTTCCATTTTGCGTCAACAAAAGACTGGAATTCAGCATATTCATCATCTTGCGGATCATAGATGTTGAGTTGCGGCTCGTAATCGCCGGTAAAAAAAACCGATTGTCCGTCGCAGTCGATTCGATAGCCGAAATTTAATACCGGATGACTGAGCACAATAGGAGTGATTGTGGCGCTGCCTACCTTGACCGGTACGCCCGGCTTGACTGTGGCGTATTCAATCCGGGCATTCAGCTGTGCTTCCCGTATCGGAAAAAAACTGTATTGCAACTGTACGGAAAGCGCCCGGTTGATGGTTTCATTGGTTACCGGGTCAATTCCGCCGTAGATTTTAATGTGATTGTTCGGGATAAAAATGGGGATGAAGAAAGGCAGGCCCTGTATATGATCCCAATGGGTGTGGGTAATGAAAATATGCGCCTGGACGGGCATTTCTTTCAGCAGGCTTTGTGCAAGCGCGTGGATGCCGGTGCCGGCGTCAAGAATGATCAACTCATTGTCATCGGTCCTGATTTCTATACAGGTGGTATTGCCGCCGTATTTAACGGTGCTGGGTCCCGGTGTGGGTATGGATCCTCTAACGCCCCAGAATTTGATTTTCATTGTTGTCCTTTACTGCATGGATGTAGGGGTAGGGCGATGCAGGAGCACAAACCGGGCGCTACAAGTTAATAAAAGATTGGGCTTCTATTTTGACGGATTCCAAATCCCCCAAAGCCTCGCACATCGCAGGGAGGTCCAGGCCAAAACGGGCGATAATGGATTCGGGGAAGGCTTCTATCACAGGATTGCCGCCATCGCCGAAGTGCATGCGTTTGCTGATTTGATTCGCGGCAAAAACGCAGTCTCGTAAGACATTGGGGCTATGGTCAAGCTCATGATGATGAGCGATGGCATCAATTAACGGGCCTGACAGCTCCCATTTTTCGGCCAGTATTCTGCCTGCCTGCGAATGATTAAGACCGATAAATTCGAGTTCGGTTTGATGCAGCGGCAGTTGTTGTTCTTGGCTCTTTTCCAGCGCGAGCTTAAATTCATCGGGAATAAATTCGGCGAATACCACTTTCCCAAAGTCATGCAGTAATCCGGCAACAAAACAATCGCCGCATTCTGTTGAAGACAGGTCTATGCGTTCAGCAAGCAGTTTGCTGATTGCTGCGGTGGTCAAAGAATGCAGCAGGAAATCGGAGGTATTGAAATTGGCCTTGTTGTCGGCATTCAACATGCCCATTGCGGCAACGCCCAGGGCTATGTTTTTTATGGTATTAAGGCCGATATGTACGACGGCTCGTTGCACCGAGGTGATTTTTTGGGGTAAGCCGTAGAAAGATGAATTAATGGCTTTAAGGATTTTAACGGTCATGACCGGGTCGCATTCAATAACGCGGATAATATCTTTTGCCGAAGCGTTGATGTCTGACGTTAATTGCACCACCTGTTGGACGCTTTTAGGAAAAGCGGGCATTTTTTCAACGAGGACGAGGAGTTTTTCGTTCTTTGAGTTTTGCATTTAAAAATTCGTTAAACAATAATCAACAAGGAGAGCACCGCAGCGAAAAGTATAGTTATGTGAGATCCCGGTTACGCCGCCACTATAATACAATACCGGCGCAATGCGGAAAAATAATAACTAACCGTTAATGGGCTTCGTCCCAATTATTGCCGATGCCTATATCTACAATCAGCGGTACGTCAAGATCGGCGGCTGTACACATGATGGATCTGATCTTCGCCGCGCAGTCGTCGACATGCTCTTCGGCAATTTCAAACACCAGTTCGTCATGCACCTGCATAATCATCTTGGCATCCGGCTGTTCCTTATACAACCACTGGTCGGCGGCAATCATGGCGCGTTTAATGATGTCGGCCGCAGTTCCCTGCATCGGTGCATTGATGGCCGTGCGTTCGGCGTATTGGCGACGCGCCGCGTTGCGTGAGTTTATCTCCGGCAAATACAACCGTCTGCCGAACAGGGTTTCGATATAGCCTTGTTCGCGGGCTTGTTCCCTGATGCGGTCCATGTAGTTTTTGACGCCTGGATAACGGGCAAAATACAAGTCGATATAAGATTGCGCCTGACTGCGCGACAAGCCCAGTTGCTGTGCGAGTCCAAAGGACGACATGCCGTAAATCAGTCCGAAATTGATGGCCTTGGCGGAACGGCGCAAATCGGTGGTGACTTGCTCGGGAGCGACGCCAAAAACTTCCGCCGCGGTGGCGCGATGCACGTCCTGTCCTTCGCTAAAGGCTTTTAACAAGCCTGCGTCAGCCGATAAATGCGCCATGATGCGTAACTCGATTTGCGAATAATCGGCGGCGACAATTTTTCTGCCTTCAGGGGCGATAAACGCCTGCCGGATTTTTCGGCCTTCTTCACTGCGTATCGGAATATTTTGCAAGTTGGGATCGGAGGATGACAGCCTGCCTGTCGCGGCTATCGCTTGATGGTAAGAGGTATGGATCCGACCGGTTTGTCCGTCAATCTGCTGCGGCAGTTTGTCGGTATAGGTTGATTTCAGCTTGCTTAAGCTGCGGTACTCAAGAATCAGCTTGGGCAGCGGGTAATCGAGAGCCAATTCCTGCAACACCGATTCTTCCGTTGAGGGCTGGCCTTTAGGCGTTTTCTTTAATACCGGCAGCTTTTGCTGATCGTACAATATCTCCTGAATCTGTTTCGGCGAACCCAGGTTGAAGGTCTGTCCGGCCAGGTCGTGAGCGTGTTGCTCAAGGGAGATAATCTGGCTGGAAAGCTCAAGGCTTTGCTGCGCGAGCATCGCCGCGTCGATTAATACGCCGTTGTTTTCGATGCGGGCCAGTACGCTAATCAGCGGGACTTCCATTTCCGAATATAACTCAAGCAGTCTTGGGTGCTGTGCCAGTTTTGCATTTAGCACCTGATGCAGTTGCAGGGTAATGTCGGCATCTTCCGCTGCGTAAGGTGCGGCTTGATCTATCGATACTTCCTGAAAGCCTATTTGCTTTGCGCCTTTTCCGGCAACATCCTCATAATGGATGGTTTCAACGCCGAGATATTCTTTGGCCAGGTCATCCATATTATGTTTGGTTGCGGTGCTGTTTAACACGTAGGATTCCAGCATGGTGTCGTGGGCGATGCCGCGTAATGCGATGCCGTGATTAGCCAGGACATGCGTATCGTATTTCAGGTTTTGCCCGAGTTTGGCTTTATGCGGATTTTCCAGCAGAGGGCGCAGTTTTTCCAGTATTTCAGAGCGATCCAGCTGGTCCGGTACGCCGGGATAGTCGTGCGCTAAAGGCACGTAGGCGGCTTTGCCCGGCGTTACCGCAAACGATACGCCGACTATCTGGGCTTTGCTGTAATCAAGGCTGGTGGTTTCGGTGTCGAACGCAAACAATTCGGCTTTTTCCAGTTGAGTTAGCCAGTCGTTAAAGTGCTGTTCGGTTAACACGGTTTCGTAGCTGGAATCGATTTTGGCGGGCGTTTGTGCGGCTTCAGCTTCAATAGGACTCAGGGCAGGCGTAGACGAAGAACCTGTGCTGAGCTCAGTCGAAGCATCCAGCGATTTTAACCAGGACGAAAAGCCCAGTTCGGCCAATAAGATTCTTAGTTCGGCCTTGTCCATCGGCTGCTGTTTCAAGTCTTCCATGTTGTAGGGCAAATCGAGGTCGCATTTAATGGTGGTGAGTTGTTTGGATAACGGCAGTTGATCCAAACTGGCGCGCAGGTTCTCGCCGATTTTGCCGCCGATTTCATTAGCGTGGGCGACCAGGTTTTCCAGGGTACTGTATTGCTCCAGCCATTTTGCCGCCGTTTTAGGGCCGACCTTGGGTACGCCGGGAATGTTATCGACGGTGTCGCCTATTAAGGCCAGATAATCGATAATCTGCTCCGGCCTGACCCCGAATTTGTCGATAACGCCCTGAATATCCATGCGGCTATTGGACATGGTGTTTTCGAGGATAATATGTTCGGTGACCAGTTGCGCCATGTCCTTGTCGCCGGTGGAAATAATAACGTCGTAGCCTTGCTGTTCGGCGTGTTGGGCCAGTACGCCGAGCACGTCGTCGGCTTCCACGCCGGATTCGATAATCAGCGGCAAACCCATAGCCCGAATCAGGTTATGCAGCGGGGCAATCTGTACCCGCAAATCATCGGGCATAGGCGGCCGATGGGCTTTGTACTGATCGTAAAGCTCGTTGCGAAAGGTTTTGCCCGGCGCATCGAAGACCACGGTGATGTAGTCGCTGTGATAGTCGGCAATCAGTTTGCGCAGCATATTGCTGACGCCGTAGATGGCGTTGGTGGGTTCGCCGCTCGCATTGGTTAGCGGCGGAATGGCATGGTAAGCGCGGAACAAAAAAGAGGAACCGTCAACCAGGATCAGGCGTTCTCTGACGCCCCCCTTTGACAATGGGGAGGCTGGGGAGATTTGTGTTTGTTGGGACATAGTATTTTAGGTGCAAGGTTAAAGGTGCGAGGCGTCAGGTTTTACGCTTAACATCGACGATATTGGGCAATTGACTTATTTTATTAAGAACCTGGCTTAACTGATCGGTATTTTCAATTTGAATGGTCAAATTGAGTAGCGCTGAAAAGTCGGGATGCGTATCCAGTGCCGCATTGGAAATATGAATTTTAGCCTGGGCCAAAATCTGGGTAACGTCATTGAGTAAATTTTGGGAATTAAAGGCATGGATAACAATAGGCACAGCATAACTGGCCTTTTTTGCGCCCCAGCTAACCGAAATAAGCTGGGCCTGTTTTTCGGGGCCAAGGTGCAAGATGTTTTCGCAGTCTTTGCGGTGGATCGTAATGCCTTTTTTGTGGGAAATATAGCCGATAATGTCATTGCCCTGAATCGGGGAGCAACAGTGAGCAAGAGAAGTCAGGACATTATCGATGCCTTCTACGGAAATGACGGATTTAGTCTCGGGCTTTTTGCGTTGAATGGGTGTCGGTTGAGCTTCCAGTTCAGGAATCTTGAAAAACGCCGCAAGCTGTCGGCTGTTAATGTCGCTGCGGCCTATCGCTTCGAGCAGCTTATCGGTATCCGGTTGATGAAAATGTTTGGCCAGCTCCGCCAGATTGAGCATTTTTAAGCCCAGTCGCTGGCTTTCCTTGTCTAAAATAGCCTTGCCTGTGGCCATATTCTGGGTTTGTTGCTGATTTTTAAACCAGCTTTTGACTTTGCTGATCGCGGCCGATGTCTTTAAATAGCCCAGGTTGAGATCGATCCAGTTATGATTGGGGCCGCCCTCTTTTGCCGTCAAAATTTTCACCTGATCGCCGGATTTTAAGGTATAGGTCAGCGGCGCAATGCGACCGTTGACTTTTGCCCCGCGGCAGCGGTGTCCAACTTCGGTATGGATGGCGTAGGCAAAATCCAGCGGCGTCGAGCCTTTAACCAGGTCGATTAATTTCCCGGCGGGCGTTAAAACATAGACGCGATCATTGAATAATTCGCTACGGAAATTTTCCGACAGCGTTTCGTCGCCGCCTTCCTTTCGGCTACGCTCAGGACTGGTCTCGTCCAGCAGCTTGCGCAACGAGGCGATGTTTTTTTCGATGGCCGCATCATGCTTGCCGCCTTCCTTGTAAGACCAGTGCGCGGCAACCCCGAGTTCGGCAAAGTCGTGCATCTGCCGGGTGCGGATTTGCACCTCGATACGATTGCCCTCGGGATCGATAATGACGGTATGCAAAGACTGGTAACCGTTTTCTTTAGGGTTGGCGATATAATCGTCAAACTCTTTGGGAATGGTTT
>Ga0208629_100359_pt1 | contig 22406 bp, 3 predicted proteins | sample LakWasMet19_HOW5_2_FD_183865 | JGI IMG/M metagenome (GOLD analysis project Ga0208629, IMG submission 183865) | Freshwater sediment methanotrophic microbial communities from Lake Washington under simulated oxygen tension - Sediment Metagenome... | ecosystem: Environmental > Aquatic > Freshwater >... | reverse complement strand
CGTACAGGAGCCGCCCGTCTGGTTTCCTTCAGCGCTGAATGTGAGCATCCAGGAGAATGCGACCCTTGCCATGACCGCTTCCCCCGCGCTCTCTGCGTGGGACCCCGAGAACAGCACGCTGGTCTACTCTCTCGCTGACGGCTTCGTGAGCCAGCATTTCACCGTCTCCTCCGTGGGCAACGTAGTGGTGAAAGCGGGCGCAGCGCTGGACTATGAAACCGTGCAGCTGATCGCCCTGCAAGTGAAGGTTACCGACGACACGGGCCTTTCCGCAGTGGCAACGTGCTGGGTGCAGATTCTCAACGTGAATGAGCCGCCCGTCTTCCCCAACCAAACTCGCGTTGCGCTGGAGACGTCTCAGCCCTTCGACGCCGTCGGGTTGCCGCTCGTAGCTAGCGACCCCGAGGACAAGAACTTGATCTTCTCCATCTACAAGCAGCCAACGCCGGGGCTCTTCATCGCAGACTCCCCCTCGGGGCAGCTTCGCCTCGGCAACACCAACGCGGGTAGCAGCAGCGGCTTCCAGCTCGACTTTTTCACCACGCCGTTTTACACGCTGGGGATGTCTGTCGCTGACGCGGGGACCCCCGACGGCCGCGTCACCATTGTGAATGCCACCGTAAACGTCACGGTGCAGTGGGTGAATCGCCCGCCAGTGATTGTGGGGCCGCTAGCCTGCAACGTGTCGGAAGGTGCCGCACTCGCGACTGCCGTGTGTGACATTGTGGCCACCGATCGGGACGCACGCGCCCCGATCTTCGACCGCCTCACCTACACGATTCCTTCGCAGGAGCCGACTGCCGCTGGGGACGTGGCGCCCTTTGCAATCAGTGCGGGCTCGAGTCGAATCGTGGTTGGGCCACAGACCGGCTTTCCCTCGCAGCCTGCGCGCCTTGACCTCGCCACCAAGCGCACTTACAACCTCGTCGTGCAAGCCACTGATGCGTCGGGCGCGTCTTCGACCGCACCCCTGACTGTGCGCCTGCTCAATGTGAACAACGCCCCGACCCTCCCCTCGGGCCTCGTCTTCCCCGCCAAGTCTCGGGCGGCCCAGATCGTCGGCACCGCGCTCTCCGCGCTGGTGCAGGACCCCGACTTGGTCGCGGGGGTGGGCGAGCACTTCACCTTCTCTATCGTAGGCGGCAACAATGACACCACCTTCGCGATCGACTCCGCCACCGGGCAGATCAGCGTGGCCGCGCCCAACTCTGCCTCCTTCTACACCGGCAGCGTCTATGCCCTGCAGGTACGCGTGCAAGACGCGGGCATTGACGGACCCGTTCTGTCAGCCACAGCGGTCATCTCCATCCCTGTCATCGATAATAACAACAGCCCCTCCTGTACCGCCGTGGTTGGCGCCGTGTTCTCGGTGGCAGAGCGCGCTGCCAACGGCCTGGAAATCGGCACCGTTACGTGCACCGATCCGGATTTGCCCCAGCAGTCCATCACATACCGGCTGGATTCCGCGGGTGGAAACATCAATCGGCCGTTCCCTTTCCGCATTGTCACGATCAGCAACGTCGGCCACATCATCGTGGACACGGTGACGGCAGGCAACGGCCCAATCGATTTTGAGGGGCTGTTCGCACGCTACAACGCGACGGTTACTGTGGTGGACAACCACCCGGTGAACCCTCTCTCTGCAACCGCAGCGATCGGGATCGTGGTCATTGACGTGTCTGAGGCGCCGTACTATGCTGTTGACGACGCCGCGACCGGCAATCCGGGTGTCCCTGGCAAGGGGGTGTTCAACCTCACGCTGCCCGAGAACAGCAGGGCCGGCATCGTGCTCACGGGGCCTGCCCTGACCGCGCGCGACCAGGACGCTGCAGACGGCGCTGGGACTCTCCTGCAATATTCGTGGGCTGGGGCCACGCCGTCGGCTGATGCCGCCCTCTTCACTCTCAACCCCACTACAGGCGTGGTAACCGTCGCCTCCGCGCTGTCCACCCCCGCAGCGGCCGCAGCTGCCCTCGATTTTGAGACTCGGCCGATCATCAAGTTGTGGGTGCAGGCGCGGGATGTAGCAGGCAACACCGACATTGCCCTGGTGTGGGTGACGCTGTCAGACATCAACGAGCTGCCGTACACGCTAAGTCCGCCGCTCTCTGCCCCGTACAACTTCCTACCGACCACCGGGCCCCTCTCGATCCCTGAGAATGCGCCGGCTGGCACGCAGGTGGGCAGCGTCCGAGGCGCAGACCAAGACCGAGGGCTTGCTGGCGCGCTCACCTACGCCATCAACGGCAGCGTGGACAAGTGCAGCGTGAACGGGTTTGTCGCGGGCGTGTTTGCCATCAACCCTATCAACGGCACCATCAGCGTGGCCAACCCGGCTGCGCTGGACTGGGAGGACTGCACGTCCTACGTGCTCTCTGTCACTCTCACTGACGGTGGAATGGTTCAGCCGGGCGGCACCATCGCCCCGGGCCTCATCACCGTCGTGTCAGTGCCCGTCAGCGTGCTGGACGTGCCGGACAGTGTCATCACCAGCATGCGTCTCGCCCCCGGCGAGGAGGCTGCGGGCAGGGGCGTTGATTTGCAGGACCAGTTCTCGCCCCTGGCGCCGCTGTACCCTGTGGGTGCTGGTGTCAGCGCTCTCTTCAGCACCGCGGGCGGCGGCAAGATCGACATCACCGGTACGGGCTTCGGGGCAACGGCCAACCGCATTGCGAAGGAGGGCGCGGCCCCGGCGCTGACCATCGCAGCCACCTTCGGCCCAGCCGGCAGCATTAGCAGGTATTCCATCCCCGTCGGCAGCTGCGTCATAAAGACGCCCAACACCGTCATCACGTGCACTGTGCCCGCGGGCGTGGGCGCGAACCACGAGTGGCAGCTGCTGCTCAACGGTCAGCCATTCCGCAGCGGCGCAACGTTGACGAGCTACATCCCGCCCGCGATCCTCAACGTGAGCAAGCAGGCCGGCAGTGGGGCCTCCGACGTCCTGCTGTCCACGCGGGGCGGAGAGTCACTCACCGTCTACGTTAAGAATGCTGGCCCCGTGGGCACAGTCGTGACCCTCACCTACGGCTCGGTCGTCGACCGCACGGTAGCGCGCCCGGCCTTTGCGTCCGGTCCCCTCTACGTGACGGATCCATGCACGTGGGCGCCCGGCGGCGCCTTCGTTGCCTGCACAACACGGGAGGGCTACGGCAAGGACCTGGGCTTCCAGCTCACCGTGGACGGTCAGACCTCGCCTGTCTTCGTCATGACCTTTGTCGCGTACGCCCCGCCTGCGCTGACCGCGGTCGCGGCTCCCGGCCTCCTCGACACACGCGGTGGTGCGCTCTTCAACCTGTCGGGCACCAACCTCGGGCCCGCAGGCACGCCTGTCCTAGTGCGCTACAGCATGGGCTTCTTGCCCCCCGCGCTGCTGGCAACGGCGCCTGCGACCCGCCCCGCGGCGAACTTGTTTCCCACGTACACTGCGCTGCAGTGCGGCATCACGACCGCCCACACGGTCATAACCTGCAGGGCTGCGGAGGGCGTGGGGGCGCCGCTGTACCTGAAGGTGGCCGTTGGGGCGCAGGAGTCGCTGCCCGCCGCGGGTGTGTCCGTGAGCTACCGCGCGCCAGTGATCGTGGCCGTTGGTGGCCTGGGCGCTGTTGGCGGCTCCACACGCGGCGGAGGGGAGGTTCTACTGACCACTGACTTTGCGGGCCCAGCAACGGCTGTAGACACCGAGGGGAAGCCCACCGACGCTGCGGCGATGACCGGCTACAGCATCCCTCTCGCGATGTACGGCAAGCGACCCGCTGGCGCGACCGCGGGGCCCGTGGGCGTCGACTCGTTCGCTGGGGTGCTGAACGCCACTGGGCTGCGCTACCTCGCGTCCAACTGCCGCGTGACGGTCGCGCACACCACAGTCACGTGCACGCTGGTGGAGGGCACCGGCGCTGCCAACGCGTGGAGCCTGGTGGTGGGCGGGCAGGCCTCGGCCTACAGCGCCAACACGACCTCGTATGCGCCGCCCACCGTGGCAGCGTACTTTGAGAAGGGCGCGTCTGACGCCGCCACGGCGGGCTCTGACGTTGTGGAGATCAGCGGGGCAAACATGGGCCCGCTCGGCACGCCAGTCGAGTCCGCCACGTACGGGAAGGGCGTCATGGGCTTGTTGGTTGCGAGCGGCGGGGCCGCCCCGGCCAATGGCAGTTCCATGCCGCTGTTCACTGCCGTCAACTGCTTCGTCATCACCGCTCACGAGCGCATTCGGTGCAGGGTGGCTCCGGGCGCGGGCAGGGACCTCTCGTGGTCGGTGGTGATTGACGGGCAGCGCTCCGTGTTCCCCACCACCCAGTACCGCGCCCCCGCGATCACTGCGCTGTCGGGCGCCGGCGCGCCCGGCTGGCCGGATGCCTCCACAGAGGGCGGGCAGGCCTTCAACGTGACGGGCTCCGACTTCGCGTGGGGCTCCTTCCTCGAGGGCGTCACCTTTGGCCCCACGGGCGCCGAGTACCCTGCCCTGGACTGCCGCGTGGTGGTGGCGCACACCGTCGTGACCTGCACCACGCCGCCGGGCACGGGTCGGAAGATGCCGCTGCAGGTGCAGGTGTACGGGCAGCGCAGCGCACAGTCGGTCGTCACGCTGTCCTACGAGCGTCCTCGCATCACCAGTGTGCAGCCCTCCTCTCCCGGCCTCGGGTTCACGAGCGGCGGTGCGATTGTCACGGTCAGCGGGACGGGCCTGGCGCTCCGTAGCACCCGATCCACTCTCAGCATCTACCTCAACACTGGGTACGCGCCGTCAGGCGCGCCGCTGCTTGCCGCCTCCAAGCCCGCGCAGGCAGACATGGACCGCTACTGGACTGCTGTGCAGGCGGGCGATGTGCCGCCGCCTGATGTGCGCGACGCCGTGCAGGCGTGGATGGCGCTGCTGGCGCGCCCCGCGGTTCTGACCTCCTCCGCAGCGACGGGCAGCGTCACGTTCCAGCTTCCGCCAGGGTACGGGCGCCAGCGGGAGCTGTTTGTGGCGGTGGACGGCATCCTCTCTGACGTGTGGCGGGTGGACTACTCCCCGCCTGCTGCGACGAACGCCGCGATCGACCGCCGCGAGACGCCTGTGGGCTTCGCCAAGCTCATCGTGGACGGCGACAGCTTCTGCCGTGACGGCGCGTGCGGCACTCTGTTCGTCAACGACACACCCGTGGCGGCGGGCAACTGGACGCACCGGCAGATTGCCACGGTCATCGCGCTGCCCGTGGAGGGCGTGCGAACCCCCGTGTACGTCTCCGTCGACGGCGCCCGGTCCAACGTGGTTACGTTCATGAACCCCGCCCCTGTGTTTCCCTCGAACCTGGGCGACCAGCGGGTGTACGGTGACATGCTCACGCAGGGGGGTCAGCCCCTTATCATAGACAACGTGGCGGAGCTGACGATGGTGCCCGACGACACCATCACCATCCAGATCGGCGAGGCGCGTAACATGACGTGCCGCAACGTCACCAAGTCGTTCCAGAGCGGCACGGACGTGCACGACCCTCTGGCGCGCTGGCGCCTGAGCGGCCTCACCCCCGAGGGCGTGGGCGCTGGCCTGCCGATCTACGTGCGCGTGCAGGACACGCTCTCGCCGCGCTCAGACTTCTTCAGCCTCTCCTACGCGCCGCCCAGCCTGGCTTCGCTGTCCCTGCTGCCTGCGGGCAGCCGGCTGCTGCAGCAGGGCAACGTCTCGGGTACCGTCGGCAGCAACAGCTCGTTGTCCATCGGCGCGGGGGGCGCAGACGGCATGCCGTGCCACGGGCAGCGCGTCACGCTGCGCGGTACGAACCTGGGCACCGCCGCCCTCACGACGGCAGAGGTCATCGTGGCGCTGCCGCTGCCTGCGCCTGGCAGCGGTGGTGCCAGCGCCACGCCCGGCGACAACTCCGCTGCCGCCCGCTTGCTCGGATCCATTAGCATCGTCAGCCACACCCACACGGAGATGGTCCTAGCCCTGCCCCCGGGGCAGGGGTCGGGGCTTCAAATGTACATCCGCGTCGGCGGCCAGATGAGTCAGACGCCCCTCAGCTGGGGCTACCGCTGGCCGACCATTGCCACCTTAACCCCTGCGATCGCTCCCACGAGCGGCGGCTCGCAGCTGACGATTGAAGGCGTCGACTGGGGCGTCACCGACCACCCGGTGGTGACTGTGGGTGCAAAACCGTGCCCGCTTGTGGGCGCTTACGCTGCGACGCCTGCTGCCATTCAGTCCACCCTCGTGTGCCTGCTCCCCGCCGGCGTGGGGGCCAGCCTCCCGGTGGTGATCGCTGTGGGCGGCCAGACGTCCCCGGTCCTCTCTGCCGCGCAGCGCTTCAGCTATGCAGCGCCTGTCATCTCCGCCGTGCTGCCACCCACCGGGCCCACCAGCGGCCGGGACGAGCCCACGGAGCTGGTGTCCAAGCTAGGGGCCGTCAGCTACGTGCCCGGAGCACGGCGCGTCATGTCTCTTGCAGGCGACAACTTTGGAGGCCCAGAGACCGTCGCGGACACCCGCATTGACTTCATCGCCCCCTTCGTGCTGGCTGGCGGGCAGGCGGTCATCGCGTCTGTCAACACGTCGGACATCATCAATAAGACGCACACGGCTGTCTACTTCTACATGCCGGAGGGCGCTGGCTTTGAGTTGTCGGTGCGGCTGACAGTCGCCGGGCAACAGTCTGCGCCCGGCGCCGCAGCGACGTTCTCCTACAACGCCCCCGAGGTGCGCAGCTGGAGGCGCTCTGACCGTCCGCCCACTGCGTGCCTGCCCTTTTCGCGCTGCCTGGAGGTGAGCGCGACACGCGTCGCTGACCTTCTCAGGGGGGCCGCCGCACGCAACGCCTCCCTCTTCAGCGCTGCCGGGCAGTTGCTGCCCTCGGCAGGCGAGGTGGCTGTCGCACCGGGCATCTCGCTCTCTGCTGCCACGGCGCCCGCGCTGGCGTCCAACGGCAGCGTGCTGACGGTGTGCCGGCTTGCTCCGAGCGGCTGTTATGACACGCGGGGTGGGTACCCGCTCGAGATCCTCGGCTCATCCTTCGGCGGCAGCGCTGTCGCCGCCGTGGCGGGGTCGCTGGCCATGCCGCGAGTCACGATTGGCGGCATGCTCTGCCCCCTTCTCGACGCGACGACTGCGGACCACAACCGGCTGGTTTGCATGGCCCCCGCCGGCATGGGCGACCAGCAGCCGATCGTGGTGACCGTGCTGGGCCGCAGCAGCCCCAGCCAGCTTCCCGCCGGCTCCCCGGTCACAGCCGACACCGCGCCCTGGCTCTTCGTGTACGACCCGCCAGAGGTGCTGGCCACGTCGCCTTCTACGCCCGACGCGACGGGGGGCAAGGTGCAGCTCAAGGGGCGGAACTTCGGGCTGCAGCTAGCCCCCGTCGCCGTCTCCATCGGCGGCCTGCCCTGCGACGAGGGCGCCTGGCTGAACGACAACCTGCTCTCCTGCACGATGCAGGCCACCACGGTGGGGCCCAAGAACATCAGCGTTCTCGCAGCCAACCGCACCCAGCCCTTCATCGTGTACGACTTTGAGCTCGCCGCGCTGGTGACCGAGTGCCGGCGCGGCCTGTACGGCCTCGAGACGGAGGTGTGCCTCAAGTGCGACTACGGCGGGGTGTGCCCCGGCGGCGAGCAGGAGGTGGACCTCCTGACGAGCGATGCGGGCATGTGGCGCACCAACCTGTCCATGGCAGACGTCGGCTGCCACCTGGAGAACATCGCCACCCCGCTGCGCCAGCCGTGGGGCTGCCCCAAGCTGCTTGCCTGCGAGCCGCCAGAGGCGTGCCTGCCGGGCAACACGTGCAATGTGCCGTACACGGGCGAGCGCTGCCAGTTGTGCAGCAAGGGCTTCTTCCGCTCCGACGGCGCGTGCATCCGGTGCCCGGACAGCCTGCCCCTCATCATCTGCATCGTGGTGGTGGCGCTGGCGGCGTGCGCCGGCTTCGCGTGGTGGTTCCAGAAGAAGGGTCTCAGCGTCAGCCTCGTGTCCATCTTCCTGGACTACGCACAGGTGATCGCCATCTTCGCCCGCTCCAAGGTGCGCTGGCCCCCCGCCATCCGCCAGCTACTGCGCATCTTCTCCGCCTTCAACCTGAACCTGGACATCGTGGCCCCCGAGTGCCTCTCCCCGAGCCTGCGGTACTGGCAGAAGTGGTTGGGCATCGAGGCGTTGCCCCTCATCTTCTTGAGCATGTTCGCCATCGTGGTGGGCTGCAAGCTGCTGTACAAGGTCACGTGCCTCAACAAGAGCAAGGACCAGCTGATGTCGCACCTGCCGGGGCTGGTTGCCACCTCAATTCTTATTTTCCGCGTGATGTACCTCTACCTCACGCGCACGAGCACGGAGCCCATGACGTGCGTGCCCACGACGCCGCCGGACGGCAACACGTACATCCTCGGCGACCTCACGCTGCCCTGCTGGCAGGCGGGCTCGCAGCAGGTGTTCCTCTTCCCGGCAGCGCTCAGCACGCTGCTGCTGTACACCATCACGCTGCCCATCGCGTCCTGGTGGCACATGCGCAAAAACCGGTACAAGATCGCCTACGACCAGATCCTGCGCTGCAGGGGCCTCGGCAACAGCCGCCTGGAGACCCCTTACTACACCTTCCGGCGCACCTGGTCCAAAGCCTACGCCGCCTTCAAGCCGCGCTTCTGGTTCTACGAGTACGTGATCCTCGCGCGCAAGGCGTCGCTGGCCATGGTGACGCTCGCCTTTCGGTCCAGCGCGTCGTACCAGCTGTCCATGGCGCTGCTCATCCTCTTCATCGCCTTCGTGGTGGAGAGCCACCTGCTCCCGTACCTCTCGCACAGCGCGCGACAACGGGTGCTGGACGAGCACTACCGCTCCGTGCTCACGGACCCCGAGGCGGCCAAGATGGACGCGGAAATGCGCGCATACGAGGCCAAGAACACGCGCAAGGGCTATCGCGCGCAGCAGCGCCTGTTCTCCGTGTCTGCGGTGGCGAAGACGCGGCTTGACGCCATCGCGCTGCAGGTGGTGGACTACAACACGGTCGAGGGCGTCATGCTCGCAGGCGCCATTCTCGTGTCCATCGCAGCGATGATGCTCGACTCCTCGCGGTTCACCGGGCTCACGGCTGAGTTCTACCAGGACGAGTACACGAGCCTGACCGCAGCGACCATAGCGCTCATCGCGCTCACCGTCATCTACTGGGTCTGCTGCTTCATCACGGACATGCTGCTTGTGCTTGCGCCAGACACCGCGGCGCGTGTGTGCGTCTGTGGGTCAAAGCTCGCCGGACTCAGGGACTCTCCTGCCGCGAAGCGACAGCCGATGCGGAAGGGCGTGGCTGCCTCCGCTGCGGGCGCAGCCATGGGCTCGCGCTTGCCTTCGCTCGGGGCCCACGGGGGCAGCGGTGCCGTCGAGATGTCGCTCAATCCGTACCTCACCAATCAGGCGATGGTAGGACAGGGGCCAGCCATTGGCGCATCAGACGTGACAGCTATCGCTGGGGCGCCCGACGAGCTGACATGGAGCCGCATCAAGGCTTCCTATTTGAGCCTTTCAGACATCGTTGGCCGCTTGCAGTCTGAGAACCGCTCCCTGCAACGGCAGCTCGCGAACGCGGCTGCCAGTGACAGCGCGGACCTCGCCGGCAGCATCAAGGGCGACCGCACGCGCCGAGAGTTCAACCCTCTGCTTGCGACAGAAGATGCGGAACTTGCAACTTCTGGCGGCGCTGATGCGCGTTCGGCTCGCATGTCTCGCCTGCCGCTGCTTGTCGGGAGCGGAGGCGCTGCTGGCGCAGGCGCGGCGGCCAAGCAGATGGCGGTGTTTCGTGGCACCGGCGTCAACCTCAAAGCTCTGAAGGCTTCGATCGACAGGGACAAGCCCGTTCGCCCTGCACGGGCCATGGCCAAGCTTGTTGATTCCGACGATGAGGATGATGCTGAGAGCAAGCACGCGCCTCACTCTGGTGGCAACCCGATTCTGCGAAGGCAGCGCCCGCAAATCTCGCCGAGAGACGCCACTGGAGAAGGCACAGGCGCGGCGAGCGTGAACCCGCTGCACGCTGCGGCGCCTGAGTGATATGCGTGCTTGATAGCATAACAGGCAGCATGCGGGGGAGTAGCAGTTTCATGGCCTTTCTTTCTAGCCCATCGGTGGTGGAACACGTCTTCTTGGGATCATGCATGGCTTCTTGGGCTGATCGTTGGACACCGGCTCACTTGTCTTGCACAGATCAGAGAACTCGCCTACGATTGGTGCTTTGCATGAAGGGAGCGATGGCAACCCACGAACCATCAGATGCCACGGTTCTCGCAGCGCTCGTCGCCACGAACGCAGCAGGCAGTGTTTATGTGCGACACGGCTGTCAAACAGACTCGCCTGTCGTGGTGTCGCTCGTCCTGTCACCCAGGCCTGTGCTCTCGCAGCCCTCCGTGAACATGTTCATGGCCTGCATGTGTACCGCTCAGAGAACCTACTCGCTGCTTGTCCCCTTTATGATGTCGCCGCTGCTGCGCTGGCGTGTCGCCGCCTCAGCGCAGGAGGGCGATCACCGTACGTTGACTAGTCTACTTCGTATGATGCAGCTGGACGTGTATGTTGCGTTGCCTGTTGCGTGCTGCCCCTCCACGAATGCACTGGTGGAACGTTTCGGAAGGCTCGCCTGCGACGAAGGGGCTGCGATTTTCGAGCATCTTGCGTGCGATGACGCATCGTACGGAGCCGCATAGCAGTCGCTGTGACTGTTAACGTTCGAACGTTCGTGCTGCCTTTGCAATTGAGCACGGCATAACACGAATTGTTTCGCTGTTATAACACCGACGCCATGATAAGAATGCATATAGCTCGTGCACGCTCGTCGACCTCTGCTCGCAATCGACATGGATCAGTAAGATTGCGGGCCCTTGTCATTCGTACGCGTAGCGACAGAGTGTTCATGCGTACTGCGGAATTCGAATACGAAAGCGGGAGCGCTAGCCAGTGTCGACGTCATGAAAACATTCATCAGCAACGGAGCTCGAGTGACCACGGTGCACGTGCACGTGTACCGGTACGTGAAATGCAATATCCGAGAGCAGGGCCCGTTCGTGGCTGGTTGTCTCTTGAATTCTCATATATATATATGTCGACGGAGCACCGATGTATAGCGATGGCAACGCCCGGGCCCGCCCCTGCTCGACATGCTTGCAGGTCTACACGTGGCCACCCGTGGGGAGGAAGGGGATTGAAGCACACGCAGCTCAAGAACTGACTTATCGGCATGCACGGCGGGCGGTGCACGACAAGCCGCCGTTCAGGCCACGGCGACGGAAACTCCAGAAAATGCAGTAAGCACAGAAAAAAGCACGCAACGCCTAACAGCCAACTCCACGCAATGCGTGTGCAACGACAGAGTGCGGCGAGGCCTGTCGCCGCGCTTCGGCAGCAACAGCAATGCCTCGCTCCTGGAGAGCGACGTCTCGGCCATGTCGTGCAGCAGAGCAAGCTACGTGCCCTCGGCAGAAGCAGCCCTGGCGGTGCAAAGATCCAGCCCTTTTCAATCGCGCTCTCCGGCTCTGCTTTCCTACCAGCGTGCCTCAGTGACGGCCATGAACCGCTTACGCGGCAGCCCTCCACAAGCTCGGAGGCGTGAAGGCCACCACGACAGCGGAGACGTTGTCAATCGAGCCCACCGAAATGGCTTTCATGACAAGCTGGCGCGACGCTCGGCCGACATCACCGTGCTCCAGCAGCTTGCGCCGCACAAAGTTGACGGCCTGCTGGCTCGTCAGCACGTCCCACACGCCGTCGCAGGCGAGGATGACGAACTCGTCCTCGGGGCTGAGGGGTTCATGCGTGACCTCCGGCTCCGCCGTCAGCGGGTCCGCCGTCAGGTCCGCCTGCCAGCACTCCGGCCCGAGCTCCTTCTTGTACTCGGCGTCGCCGAAGGCGCGGCTGACCGCCAGCACGCCGAAGAGGCGGTCCTTCACGATGCGGCCGCCCACGCCCAGGATGCGGGCCCGCTCGTCCGGGCGGGTGCACTTGTGGTCGAACGACAGGTCCACCTTGCGCCCGCTGCGCGAGAGCACGGCACGCGAGTCCCCCACGTTGGCGCAGAACAGGGTGATGACGGGGCGCGTGCCCTTCGGCGCTCCGCGCGGCGGCGGGGTCGCCTTGACGAGAAGCATGATGCCCGTGCTTCCTGAGATGACCTCGTTGGGCAGGATGGACTCCAGGATGTCGTCGTCCATGTCCAGGCACGCGTCCACGAGCACCTGGAACTCGTGCAGGTCGGTGGGCCCGGTCTGCGCGGGCAGGTGCTGCTGGCTCGCCCGTCGCTGCGAGGGAGACATCAGCAGCTGCGCTGCCCCGTGTGGGAGGGTGCCGGCTGCGGGGCTCGAGAGCGCCTTGCCGGCGCTGTGCAGCGGAGGGCGGGCGGGCGCGACCGCCACCGGGGCGGAGGCGATCGCAGGGGCGGGCGTGGGGGCAGGAGTCACCTCTGCTGCCTTTTTAGCGGCCACTGCAGCGGGTGCTGCGCTCGCTCCGCCCACTGGCACGTCCAGGCCAATGGCATCCGAGGACGTGCTGGCCGTAGAGCCAACAGCCTCGGGGCTGGTGCAGGGGCTGGCAACAGCGCTGGGGGTGGCGCTGTTGGCTGCGGAAGCAGACGCCAGGATCAAGCCCCCAGCACACACCGCAGAGCGGCGGCGGTTCTGACCGGCATCGCCGCCGCGAATGGCAGGGGTGCCAGCAAACGCACGAAGGGCGCGGCTGTCCGACCGATCGTCGAGAGGGGCCGCCACACCAAGGGGACCGATGGGAGACACCATGGCTGACGCGACGCCGCCCGAGCCGCCCTGGGGGGCCTCACCGGAGGTCGACGGAGTGCGAATAGCGAGCCCGGCGCCAGCCCCAGCTGCAGACTGCGCTGCCTGTGGCTGCAGCAGCCGCTCAGGGGACGCGATGCCAACGCTTTCGCTGGAGCTGCTGTGGCTGGCGATGCCAACCACCAGCGGCGTGATGCTGCCGCGGCGACCATTCGCGTTCGCTCCCGCCGGAGGTTTCGCGGGTAGGCATGTTGACCGAGACGCCGCGCTTGACCCGCCAAACTGCAGGATGCTTGCGATTTCGCGCGCGGCAGCGAGCGCGTCCCCCTCCTCTGCAGTCCTGCCCTCTGCGATCTGGCCCGGCAGCAGCATCGGCGGCGATCCCTGGGCGCTGCCAGACTTGCTGTCTGCCACTCCGGCCGGCAGATTCATGGGCTGACTGCCGGCGCCGCTCCCTTGGACTCGTGAAGGGGCGGGCGAGTCGCCGTGCTTGATGACCACGATATCCGTGATGTCACCCGCAGAGCGAGTCTCCACCAGCACGCGGGCCGCTGCCTCCGAGACCATGGCGGCCACGGGGTCAGAGGAAGCGCCAGCGGAGCCGATCACGCCGTCCTCCTTCACGAGCTGCAGCGCCGTGGCGATCCGCACGTGCATGGCCTGCGAGAGCGTCTCCACCGTCTGGATGCCGTTGTGGCCGTCGAACACGGCGAACAGGGCGTAGTTGGGCTTGGAAAGATCGAGCTCAGGCGCATGCACCGTGCCCTCGTACGGCTGCTCCACGCGGGCGAGCTCCAGCGCCGCCGCATTCAGGTCTCCGACCACCACAGAACGATCCTCCATCATCCCCCGCCTGCCGCGCGACTCCGCCGAGCCGTACACCAGCTGCAGCCCCGGGTTGTGCCCCACGGGGCAGCACACGGCGCGGCCGCCGATGAAGGCAGCGTTCCACAGCTGCTCCTCCTTGAGAGGAGGCGCGGGCTTCAGCGCGACAGCGCGGATATCGCCGGAAGAGGCGGTGTCGGCCTTCGCGGCCTGCGAGGAGCCTGCACCCAGCAGGTCGTCCGCCTCGCTGTCGCTGCCCGTCAAGGCCATCACAGCACCGAAGTCTGCCTCCGAGCTGGCGGTGCTGGTGGAGGGAGAGGCCAGCGAACGAACTGGATCGGCAGCGGGCTTACCCGCCGCAGCGCCCGCCTTCTTTTTCGGGCTGGCGCCCTCCCCGGGTGTACCGGCGCCGCTGGAGCGGCTCTGCCTCTCCGCGGCCATCTCCTCCGCATCGAGGTCCGAGAACTCGGAGCTCGCGTCGGAGTGGCCGCCTGCAGCAGCCAGCGTCGCCGCCTCGAGCGCGCGCTCTGCTGTCTCGGCGACCGCACACGCGGTCAAGGGCTCGCGCCGGAAGGTGACGCCCAGGCCCCCGGCGCGGCGAGCCTTCCACGCCTTCACCTCCTCAGGCAGCAGCGGCAGCAGGTCGGGGTCGTTGTCGATCTTGTCCTTGTCCGCCGTCAGCTCCCCCAGCAGGTCGCCCAGGCCCGAGGAGATCTTGTTGCCCGTCATGTCGTCGACCGTGACGAGGTCGTCGTATGCGTCCGCCCCGTCGCTGTCCACGCTGCTGTCGTCGGAGTCGGAGTCCGTCGCGCTGCTGGCGTGCGACTCGTCCTCCTCCTCGCTGTCCTCCGCCACCGTCTCCATCGGCGGGGCGCCCTCAGTCTCCACGGACTTGCGCGCCAAGCGCTTGCCGCCTCCTGGCTCTGCGGCCTTGCCGGCCTCGGCACTCGAGCCAGGGATGGAGGAGGCAGAGGAGGAGGCGCTGTTGCTGGAGACGGACGACAGGCCAATGGCGCCGCCACCGCCAGCCTGGTCGGCCTCTAACGCCGCAGCGCGGCGGCCGAGCAACTTGGCGCTGAGGCTGACAGGCTTGCCCGCTGCAGCGGAGGGGCTGGGCGGCGCCGCCACGGCCGACGCCGACCCCTCCGACTTGAGCGACTTCTTGAGGCCGCCCTTCATCGCGCCGCCCTTGCCGTGGGAGGAGCGCCCGTTGGGGCGGCCGCCCGTGATGGACAGACCGTCCTTGCCCTTGGCGCGGAACATGACCTTGCGCACGATCGCGCCGCCGCCCGCCGCGTTCTCCACGTCTGCCGTCACCATGAGGAAGTTCTGCACGCGCTGCAGGCCCGTGTTGAGCTTGAACTCGCTCTCGGGGCGGCTCAGCACTCGGCGCGTGCCGCCAGGGCTCGTCTCCGTCGTGGTCCCCGTGCCTAGCCCGCCCGTCTGCAGGCTGCCGCTGGCGGCGTGGCTGCCGCAGTGGCTGCCGGGTGGGCTGGCGTCGGCGTCTGAGTCACTGTCGCAGCCCTCGTCGTCCGACACGGAGTGCATGTCCTCCGATCCCTCCGTGTGCGTAGATTCGCCGCGCAGGTGCAGGTGGCGCGGGCCGTGCCCGCCAATGGCAGAGGGCGAGGAGCGCTTGCCGCGGCTGCTGGGCCCGGAGGAGTACCCGCTCACCTGGCGGTCCCGCAGCGGCGGCGGCACTTGCCCCGGCAGCCCTCGACCCGGCGACACGACCCCCTCCCCCTCCGAGCTGGCCGAGGTGGGCGTGCGGCTGCCAGTGGGACCCCCACTGCCGTCAGCAGGCTGCGCCTGCGGGCGCAGCGGCGGGCGCGGGCTGAACTCTGTGCGGCTGCTGCCGGGCGCACTCGCGTCCACGCCTGCCGCGCCCGAGCTGCCGACGCTGCTGCGCCGGCGATGGCGAGACATCGCGAGGGCCCCCATTGGCATTACTCCCTCCGCGAGGCCAGCGCCGCCCATGGACCGGTTGCTGCTGGTGTGGCGCAGGCTGCCCTGCGTGAAGGACGCCGCCATGTCCTGCGAGGCCTGCGACACGGCGGAGCGGCCGCTGAGGAGGGCGTCAGCGTGCGCTGCGGCCGCCGCAGCGGCAGCGGCAGCGTTGGCGGCCGCAGCGCCCGGGTGCGGGTGGCTGAGGCGCCGGCCCGCACGCACGCCGAGGGGCAGCCGCGCCCCCGTGGACGAGGTCTGGTAGCTGAAGCCAGCCACGCTGCTGCCGTGCCGTATAGAGGCGCCCTCGTCTGTGGAGGGGTCGCTGAAGGTGCCTGGGGACGCCACGGAGGCGCCGCCGCTCGCGCGCGAGCCGCCTCGCGTGGAGGTGCGCAAGTGGTGGTTGAAGGTCGAGGCCGTCGCGTACGACCCGTGCGGCGACACGGCAGAGCTCACGTCGGCGATGTGGCCCTCCTCGTCGATCGCGAACTCCACCACCGTCGCGCTCGCGCGGTCCTTGTGCAGCACCATGCGCCGCTGGTCCGCGAGGATGTCCTTCTCGCGGTCCCCGAGGCCGGTGTGCTCCGCGAGCAGCTTGTGCTGCCGCAGCCGCAGCGCGCGCAGGTGCGCCTTCTGGGCGTCGTCCATGTCGTCCTGCTGCTGCTGGGCCGCCGCCGCGGAGGCCTGGAAGTGGTAGTAGCTCGCCTTGCTCGTGAGGGTGCCGTTGGTGGCGCTGTGCAGGGAGGCGTCGTCCCGCGAGACGCTCGGGCTCGCACCGGCCAGCGGTGCGACGTGGAGCATGCTGAGACCCGTGGCGACGCTGCCCGCGCCACTGGCGCTCAGCAGCAGGCTGGCGCCCGTCACCCCTCGCCGCTCCCTGTCCCGCACGATCATCCGGGTGCTGCCGGTGCGGTGCATGTTGCTGCCGGAGATGATGCTGCCCGTGCCCGTGGAGGAGGAGAGGGTGCCGCCCCGCAGCATGGGGTGCCCGCCGGGCATTGGGCCGCCCCCCGCGCCGTGGCTGCTGTGCGTCCCCGCTGTGGTCTCCGTGGTCGCGGCGGAGGTGGTGTGCGTAGGGCTGAGGAAGCTGTCGATGCCTTGCGGACCAGCAAGCGGGACAACCACAGCCTCGCTGCCCTCGTGGTTGGAGCTGTCCACACTCTGCGAGGGCACGTTGCTGAGCGCCGGGCTGCCGCTGATGACGCGCGGGTTGGCGGGGCTGCTGGACAGAGTCGCATGCTCCAGGTATGCAGAGACCGCCTTGGGCCCACGGTACAGGGGCGGCGGCGTGCTGAGCAGGCTGCTGACGCTGCCGCGGTCCATGCGAGCCATTGATACCGCGCCGTACATCGACCGACCGCGAGAGTTCTTGTGGCCCTGCGAGCCACCGCTGCCCCCCGCCGCCATGTGGGTCTGGCTGCCTGTGTGCGGCAGCCCCGCGGCGCGCCCCTCCGCCGCCTTGTCGGGCGTCACGCCCGCAGGAGGTGCTGTGGCCGCGGCACCGGTGCCGGGAGCGCCGGGCTTGCCACCAGCGGCGCCCTCCGCATTCAGCGCAATCGCCACGACAGGAGGCGCGGCTCGAGGCGAGACCTGAGCAGCGAGAGTTGCGCCTGCTCCAGCCGCAACGGCCAGGCCCGCACTCTTCCCAGCGCTGCCACCAGCAGTGGCGCCAGCAGCAGCAGCCCCCGTGCGCGAAGCAGCAGCGGACGCGCCCGCGACGGCGCCCGCGCCAGCTTCGGAAGGCCGAAAACCGACCGTGCTGACGCTGACACCGTCAGCAGATTCGTGCAGGCCTGGGGAGGAGAGACCAACCGCAGTGCCCACGCTGCCGGGGGACGTGGGGCCACCTGGAGACCCCGCCGCTACCGGGCTAAGCGGCCCATCGCCGATCAGGCTGTCAGGGCCGCCTGCGCCGGCACGGGGACTGCCGCCGCTGCTGGAGCTGCCGTCCGCAGGCACCCCCGCGCCCATTGACCGCGGCGTGCCCACCACCGCCGTCTCCGCGAGCTTAAGGTTCTTGTACGGGCGCGTGACGAGCGGCTTGGTGCCCTCCTCTGTGACCCAGTCATGGTTCATGATCTCCTTGAGCGTGATGCGCTTGGTGGGGTCCTTGGTCAGGCAGCGCAGCAGCAGGTTGCGCAGGTGGGGATCGAGCTGCACCTTGGTGGACAGACGGAAGTCCTGCGTGCGCAGCTTCTCAACCAGCTCCATCTCGTTGTCCGCCATGAAGGGCGGGCTGCCGACCACCATGCAGTGCAGCGTGGCGCCGACCGCCCAGATGTCGACCGCGAAGCCCGAGTAGGACTGGCCCTTCTCCAGCAGGAACACCTCGGGGGGCTGGAAGGCGGGCGAGCCCTGCACGTCGGTGATGCGGTCGGAGCCCTCCGCGAGGATGGTGGCGGTGCCGAAGTCTGCGATCTTGGCGGTGCCGTCGGAGGCGATGAGCAGGTTGCTCGGCTTGATGTCGCGGTGCACCACGCGCTGGTAGTGCAGGTACTCGAGGCCGCACAGCATGTCCCGCAGGTACTTGCGCGCCACCAGCGGCGGCAGCGCCTGGTTGAACTCGTTCTCCATCATCACCTGGCCGAGCTCCATGAACTCCTGGATCATGTAGAACTTGCCGCTGCTGGGGTCGTCGATCACCTCGTACAGGGCCACCACGTTGGGGTGCGCGAGGCGCTTCATAACCGCCACCTCGCGCAGCACGTCCTCGTCCGACTTGGCGCTGCCGATACGCTTCTTGCGCAGCAGCGAGCGCGACACCACCTTGATGGCGTACTTCTTGCTGTGCGCGAGGGACATGGCGAGGTGCACCGTCCCGTAGCTGCCGCGCCCCAGCTGCCGCAGCAGCACGTAGCCGTTGATCACCGTCTTGCCGTTGCTCGTGCGCCCCTTCTTGTTGAGCTTGGAGATCTTGACCTCGTTGCGCTGCTCCTCCGGCGTGATGACGGCGCCGCCCTGTTCCTTGAGCATCTCCGCGCGCCGCCGCGCCGTCTCCTCCTTCTTCATGACCAGCTCCCCGATCATCTTGCGGAACTTTGGGTCCTGCTCCAGGAAGGGCTTGAAGGCCGCCTTGCTCATCACCATGCAGAACACCTCGCCGCCCATCACGCGCACGTTGGCGTTGCGCGGCACGTCCTGCACGAGCGCCGTCTCGCCGAAGAAGTGCCCCTCGTACAGGTGCGTGATGATCATCTCCTTGCCCTTCACGCCCGCGAGCACGAGGGAGGGCGGCGTGGAGGCGACCTCCTCGGGCGTGATGTTGCGCGTGATGACCACCTCGCCCTCCGTCAGGATGTAGAAGCCGTCGTCGGCGGGGTCGCCCTGCTTGACGATGTAGCTGCCCGTGCGGAAGGAGTCCTCCTTCAGCGCCTTGAGGAAGCGCTTCTGCTGGTCCTGGTCCAGCCCGGACCGCTCAAACACCAGCTTCAGCGTCTGCAGCGTCTCCCACTCCTTGCCCACGTTCACAAAGTTCTCCGCTTCGAAGAGCTCCGCGGTGGACACGGGCACGCGGTCAGCGTCGCTGATACCTGCGCTCGCGCCGTCGCCGGTCGCGCTGGCGGCGCCCGGGCTCACGAGGGAGAGCAGCGACTTGCTGCTGCCCACGGAGGTGCCCGTGGCCAGCGTCAGGGAGCGACGCGCGTCTCCCGGTTTGCGGGCAGTTGCCCTGGCGGGGGAGCTGAGAGGAGCCCCGCCTGCCGGCATCGCTCCCGCGCCCGTGGATCGACCCGTGGAGGTGCTGGCTGTCGCCCCGGTCGACTGGCGCGTCGCCGCCGACAAGGCACCGCCCGGGCCGGCACCCACCGTATCCGCGCCCTCCTCTTCCTCGTCCGTGTCAGCCAGAAAATCCTCCACTGCAGTTGAGGGGAGCGGGGTGCGGAAGCCGTGCTGTCAGGTTGAGCGGCAGCGCCACGCACAACGGCTGCGTTGAGTCTGGCACTGCACAAACGAGCCCCCTCGCGGCACATCCCCAGATACCCCATGCTACCACTCACCGTCCCCTTTCTCGCTATTGTCCGAGTCTGCGTCCAGGTCGGTGCCGCTGTCCGTCTCAATCTCCCCGACGGTCGAGGTGGCCACCCCGTGCGCTTCAGAGCCCGCCACACTGGCGGCAATGCGCCCATGGCTGTCCGCCGCGGTGGAGCCGCTGCGATTCTTGCTTCCCATGCCAGCGCCGCTTGAGCCTGCGCCGCTGCGGCCGCTACTACCAGCGCCGGCGGCGGAGCTGCCCTTGCGCTTCTGGGTGCCGGAGCGCCGCCGGCCGCCGGCGCGTTTGGCCGCGGGAGGGCCCGTGGGCTTGAGCTTCAGGCCCTTGAGCGCATTCGTGCGCTGGAACTGGTTGTCCAGGTCCTTCTCCTGCAGCAGCTTCGCGTCCGCATACTCCTTTCGCACCTCGTCAGCGTCGTGCGCCAGCCAGTCTTCGCCCACCACATCGCGCTCGCCATCCTCGCCGTCGTCGTCTGAGTCATCCACGTCGCTCTCGATCTCTGAGCCCACCGCATCAGATGCATCACTCGCCTCCGAGGAGGGCGGGCGGGACCGCGCAGCGCCGCCACTGCGCTTGCTGCCGTGCGTGCGACCGCTCTCCGGCCTGTCGGTTGCGCCAGGAATCGCAGCAGCAGCGTTCTGCGGCGAGCTAGTCGTACCTGCGGAAGAATGGACGCCGGGGGACGCCGATGTCACGGCTTCAGCCACCATGTGCGCAGACTCCGGGCTGCTCGGCTTGCGGGCTGCGCTGGCGAGCTTGCTCGCGCCAGCCACATCGTGAGAGCGATCGCTGCGCCCTTTTGCAAGCCGCGTCCGCCTTGCGTGCTGCTGAGGCGAAGGATGGGAGCCATCCGAGTCGCTGTCTCCGGTGTCCTGCTTCGAGCGACGACCACCTGCCGGAGGCTTGGTCGCTTTGGCGGGTTTTACTTTGAGCCCGCGTAACCCGCGGTGCTCCATGAAGCCGTCCATCTCGCCACGCAGCAACATCTCTCGAAAGCTTCCCTCTTTAACAAGCGGCGCCGCATTTGGGGTGTGCGCAACCCCTGAGCTGGTCGACAGCGCGGTGGACGAACCTCCCGAGGTTACGGAGGCTCTCCCGGGCACAGTCGCGGGGGCAACCGACGCCGGGCCGCACGGCTTGGAAGCCGTAGCAGTGGAGCTACACGTAGCCCCCATGCTGTGATAACCGGACAGGAATCCCCGAAATCTAGCGGGCCTGAGTTTAAGCGAAGGTCGACTCGGGAGGAAGTCTTCAAAGGCCGCGCCGCCCTCCCGAGATGGTGTCGCACATCAGACGCCAGCACGCGCCGCTAGCTGTCGTCGCAACGACAATTGGCTGAGCGGCGTGCTGGATCATGCCCGTCCGGTGTTGACCCGAGCCTCCGTTTCGCAGGAGGGGGAACGACAGAGAATCAAATGGAATCGTTCACGCAGAGCGCGACACCGCACGACCCAGGAATCGTGATGGCCCACCGCAGTAATTTTTCTTACACGCACATGCTTCACAATGGAGGGCCCCGCGATATTGGGCTTGCTGGAGCAGGTCCGGTCTGCCGCTGGGAACCTCCTGAATGCACCTCAAGCAGCTGCTGGTGCCGACATCCGCCAGGCGGCGCTCGCCTTTGCCGCTGTTAAAGGCTTGAGCAAGCAAACCTGGCTGGCGCTGGAAGCCGCACGCGACGCTGTGCAGCGAGAGAATGCGCAGACGGATTCGCACCACCTCTCATTGGAGAACCTCCAATATGAGCGAGGCTGTCTTGCCCGAGAAGTGGCTCGATGCCGTGAATTTTCGACTCCGGAGCTGGACCGGATTCCCTTGATACCATTGGAGGAGCTGGGGGGCGTAAAACTTGCGGATGGAACGCTGGTGTTGGTGCCAGGGGACGCGCATGCCACGTTCAAAAACAGGCTTGCTCATGAGCTTGAGGAGCGACAGCGCCTCGAACGCCTGCTCGTGCAACGTCGAAAGAGCTTGGCGGAGCTTCAAGAGCAGAATTTGCAGAAGCGGTGCTTCGTGGAGGCGCTGCCGGCGCAGGTTGCAGCTGTCAAAGCCGCCACGGCCGGTTTTGCGGAGCGACTAATCGGAGGCGCTGAGCTGGCGACGCTGTCCAGTCGACAGCTAGAGGGATTTCCTTCTCTGCCGGGCGCGCTTCAACTGGCTCACACGCGCTTGGCGGCCGCTGCCCAAGCGTTGGCGGCCTCCGGCGGTGTTTCGAGGCTGACAAACGTCCGGGCGGAAGATGCTTCGTCCGCAAGTGTCGGCCAGACGGCGTTGGCGGGCAGCGGGGGCCCCAGTGCTTCTGAAGAGGGCTTCGTGCGCCTTGAGGTTGTGCCTGCGCCTGCGGCGGTCCTGGATGTGGCGCTGGATGCACCCCTCGTCGCCGTCTCGGCGGAGCAGGTTGCGCTGTATGGAGCCCTCCTCGAGGTGCGGGCTGGAGACGCGGACGCGGCCAGGGCGGGCCGCACGCCATCAACTGGCGCCAGTGCCTGCTCCGCGAGTGCCGCAAGCGTCGGCGAGAAGCGCAGCAGGCGGGCCGCCTCTGAGTGCGAGAGTGCTGTTGCAACATCCACCAGCGGCAGCAGCGCTGCAGCCGGCCGCGTGGCGCTGCCGGCGCCAGCCGCACTGAAGTCACACCCGTCAGCGCTGGCTGTCCACATTCGGGTGGCGGACAGCGAAGTGGTGGAGTTGCGGCCCCGCGGGGCGGCTGCAGCGATTCGTTTGAGTGTGCCAGCACAGGCGCTGCTGCTGCGCTACCTGCCGCTGCTGGACCTGGTGACGCTGGGTTCACCTGGCGTTGCGGCGGCTTCGGTGCCGATGGCTTTGGGCGATGTGCTGAGCGCAGGCCCCGCCGGCGGCGATGTTGGCCTGTTTGCCGGGTCCTGGGCAGCCGCGGTGGCGGCCGCGACGAGCGATCCCG
>Ga0208629_100358_pt1 | contig 22407 bp, 18 predicted proteins | sample LakWasMet19_HOW5_2_FD_183865 | JGI IMG/M metagenome (GOLD analysis project Ga0208629, IMG submission 183865) | Freshwater sediment methanotrophic microbial communities from Lake Washington under simulated oxygen tension - Sediment Metagenome... | ecosystem: Environmental > Aquatic > Freshwater >... | reverse complement strand
GTCACCAACAGCCCCAATGCGATTATCAACTGGCAAAATTTCAGCATCGCCCAAAACGAACTTACCCAGTTTATTCAGCAAAACGGACAAAGCGCGGTGCTTAACCGCATTATCGGCCAAAATCCCAGCGAAATTTTAGGACAGTTGACTTCCAACGGTAAAGTGTTCTTGATCAATCCGAACGGCATCGTATTCGGCGCAGGTTCGGCGATTGATACCCAAGGCCTGATCGCTTCCAGTCTTAACCTGAGCGACCAGGATTTTCTGAGCGGCAACTACCATTTTATGGCCGGTTCCAGCGCCGGAAACATCGTTAATGAAGGCATCATCCGGGCAGGGAAAGACGGCAACATTATTCTTATTGCCCCAAAAATAGAAAATAACGGCATTATCAAAACCGAGGGCGGCTCCATAACCCTGGCAGCCGGACAGGAACTGACCATTACCAACCTGGATTCGCCGGATATTCGTTTTCAAATCCAGGCCCCCGCCGATAGCGCGCTTAATCTGGGTAAACTGCTAAGCGAAGGCGGTGCAATCAACGTGTTTGCAAGCACCATCAAACACAGCGGCGAAATTAATGCCGACAGCGTCCAAATAGATAAACAAGGCCGTATCCAACTAGTCGCGCAGCAGGATACAACTTTAACTGCGGACAGCAAAATATCGGCTAACAACAGCCAAGGCGATGCAGGCTCCGTTCATATAGACAGTAAAACCGGCACAACCCTGGTGCAAGGCTCAATCGAGGCTCAAGCCGGCCAAAGCGGTAAAGGCGGCAGCATAGCGCTGCTCGGCGAACGGGTTGGGCTGTTGGATCAGGCGCATATCGACGCCAGCGCCGCAACCGGCGGCGGGCAGGTTTTAATAGGCGGCGACTATCAGGGTAAAAATCCCGCCGTACATAACGCTAAAGCCGCCTATGTCGGCCACTCCACAACCATTAAAGCCGATGCCAAAACCAACGGCAACGGCGGTAAAGTCATCGTTTGGGCGAACGAGGCCACCCGCGCCTACGGCGACATCAGCGCCAAAGGCGGCAGCCTGAGCGGCAACGGCGGCTTTATCGAAACCTCGGCGCATTGGCTGGATACAGAGGGTATTAGAATCAACGCTTCCTCAAGCCATGGTCTGAGTGGCGAGTGGTTGCTTGATCCTTTCAACATTACTATTGTTGATGGCGAGGCCGATGTCTCAGCTGTTACCGACCCATTCACTTCCTCCCCTAGTTGGACGGCGACCTCAGATTCTTCGTACCTTCGAAACTCCGCAATAAACACACAACTCAACAAGGGTACCAGTGTCACTATTTACACGGGTAGTGCTATTGTTGGTTCAGAAGTAGGCGACATCACCGTAGCGGCCAATATCAGCAAAACGTCAGGGGACGACGCTACTCTGCATCTTAAAGCCGATAACGCGATCATCATCAATAACAACATCGGTATCAGCTCTACTAATAATAAGCTCAACGTCATCCTCAATGCCGATGCCGATGCCAGCGGCGCGGGCAATATTCAGATGAACACCGGTTCCTCCGTCATCAGTAATGGCGGCGATATAACGCTGGGAGGCGGAGCCAATCCACTGACGACACCGGCACGCGGATTGGCCGGCAATCCTCATGGCGTACTGATAAGCCACGCCACTCTAAACGCCGGCACGGGTAACATAAATATACGCGGGACCGGCACGGACGGAACTTACTCCGCCAGCGGTATCTACCTTGACGCCTTAAGTCAATTAATATCTACCACCGGCAACATAAGCCTCATTGGAACGGGTGGCAACGGGCTGGACAATAACCACGGCATTTACCTTGATAACAGCACGCTCAGCACCGGCGGAGCAATGAGCATCACCGGCACAGGCACGGGTAGCGGTAGTAACACTAAGGGCGTATATCTCTACAACGACTCGAAAGTCGTTAGCGGCGGAAATTTGAATATCACCGCCAACGGTAATGGATCGTCAGGCGATCTGCTGCAATCCGACGGCACTACCATCTCCAATCTTGGCGCTACCGGCCTTGTCACTGGCAGCAGCGATGTCACATTAAGCGGGAATAATCTCACGCTCGCTGATGTGCGTTCACAGCACCATATTATTCTCAATGCCTTGGGAAATGTTAACCTCGGTCTCCCGACAACCAACGATTACGTTGACGACCGATATTTCACTTACAACCTGCCGTTCACCTTTACCTTCTTTGGAACGCCCTATTCTCAAGCCTACATCAGCAGCAATGGCCTAATCACATTCGGCGACGGAACAGGCGCTTATAGCGACAGCGTTCAAGGTCTAGCCTACTACAAGGCCATTGCGCCGGCTTGGAATGATTGGGAGCTGCATACTTCATCCGGAAAAAACATCTTTATCTCTCGCCCGACTGACACAGATTGGGCTGTGAAATGGAACGTTGAGCGCTATTACAACTCCGGAAAAACGGCAATTTTTGAGGCGGTGTTGAATTCTACAGGAAACATCACATTTAATTACGGAGCCGCAAACAACAGCTTCGCCGGGGACGTGACCATCGGCCTGAGTGACGGAACTTCTGCCATCACCTCTCAATTGATGACCGACTTCACTTCGCTCAACAATCTGAAATCGACGACTTTCACCCCGCTTAACGGCGGCTATACAGAAGCTGTCGCAGCGACTGGCGGCACACTTGTTAGCACCACGCCTGTTTATACAGGCACCACCGGATTTAATCTTTCAGCCACCAACACGGTCTTGTCGGCACAAACCGATATCACAATCAATGCCAGCGGCTCCATTACCCAAAACGCCATATTGGCCTCGAGCGGTGGCGGCAACATCGTACTGAACACCGGCGTCAATTACACCAACAATGTCGGTATCGATGCGCTCAACGTTTCCGGCAGCGGCCGCTGGCTGATTTATTCAACCACTCCAGCCAATAACATGCTGAGCGGATTAACCCCGGCATTCAAGCATTATGGTTGCCAATACCTAACCGGCTGTACAAATTATACTATACCCGGCACCGGCAACGGCCTGCTTTACAGCATTACACCGGTGCTGAACATTACGCCCGGTACCGCCAGCAGCAGATACGGGAGCGCCGTCAATCTAGCGGACTTAAGTTATACATTGAGCGGTTACATTGACGGTGATACAGAGAGCAGCGCTAATATTGGCGGCACAGCCGGCTTCTCGACTACTGCAACGTCAAGCTCATCGGTAGGCAGTTATAACATCGCCTATAATGCAGGATTAAGCAATGCTCTGGGGTATATCATTTCTGATAATACAGCAAGCGTGGCCGAATACACTATCACCCCCACTCTGCTTAGCCTGACCATTAAAGCGGACAATGCCACGCGGGTTTACGGCGATGCCAACCCTGTTTTTACCGGCAATATTACAGTTGGCGAACTTTCCAACGGCGACACCCTTGATTCCATCGGCCTTAGTTACACGACCTTGGCGACATCGTTCTCCAACGTGGGTACTTATGCGATCACGCCGCAAATCACCAACAGAAACTACACTTTTACGGGCATAGACGGCCAACTTACCGTCACGCCTCACGACTTAATCGTCATCGGCGTTGCCGCCGGCAAATCCTACGGTGCGCTTGACCCTGTGTTTACTTACAACGCCACCGGTTTTGTCAACGGAGAATCCTCATCCGTGTTAACCGGCGCGCTGACACGAACGGCAGGGGAAACGGTAACCGCCGGACCTTACAGCATTAATCAAGGCAGCCTGGCCAACAGCAATTACAACATCCGTTACACCGGTGCCGACTTCACTATCACCCCCGCCCTGCTCAGCCTGAACATTAAAGCGGATGATGCCACGCGGGTTTATGGCGATGCCAACCCTGTTTTTACTGGCAATATTGCGGCTGGCGAACTTGTCAATGGCGACACGCTTGATTCCATCGGCCTTAGCTACACGACCTTGGCGACACCGTTCTCCAACGTGGGCACCTATGCGATCACGCCGAAACTCATCAACAGCAACTACACGTTTACAGGCATAGACGGCCAACTTACCGTCACGCCTCACGACTTAATCGTCATCGGCGTTGCCGCCGGCAAAACCTACGGTGCGCTTGACCCTGTGTTTACCTACAACGCCACCGGTTTTGTCAACGGAGAATCCTCATCCGTGTTAACCGGCGCGCTGACACGAACGGCAGGGGAAACGGTAACCGCCGGACCTTACAGCATTAATCAAGGCAGCCTGGCCAACAGCAATTACAACATCCGTTACACCGGTGCCGACTTCACTATCACCCCCGCCCTGCTCAGCCTGAACATTAAAGCGGATGATGCCACGCGGGTTTATGGCGATGCCAACCCTGTTTTTACTGGCAATATTGCGGCTGGCGAACTTGTCAATGGCGACACGCTTGATTCCATCGGCCTTAGCTACACGACCTTGGCGACACCGTTCTCCAACGTGGGCACCTATGCGATCACGCCGAAACTCATCAACAGCAACTACACGTTTACAGGCATAGACGGCCAACTTACCGTCACGCCTCACGACTTAATCGTCATCGGCGTTGCCGCCGGCAAAACCTACGGTGCGCTTGACCCTGTGTTTACCTACAACGCCACCGGTTTTGTCAACGGAGAATCCTCATCCGTGTTAACCGGCGCGCTGACACGAACGGCAGGGGAAACGGTAACCGCCGGACCTTACAGCATTAATCAAGGCAGCTTAGCCAACAGTAATTACAACATCCGTTACACCGTCGCCGATTTCACCATTAATGCGCTGGACAGCATAACCTGGATTGGTGGAAACGGCGATTGGTCGACAGCCGACAACTGGGAAAATAGCATTATCCCTACAACCGGTAACGTGCTGACCGCTACTATTCCAACCGGAGTGACAGTAACTTACGACTCCTTAGCGGGCACTACTTCTCTAAATAGTTTGAGCAGTTTGGGTCATTTTCAGATGACCGGAGGCAGTCTTGGAATCAGCGGCATATTTAATACGGCTCAATACACCCAATCCGGCGGCAACCTTTCAGCTGGCAGTTTTAATGTCAGCAACGCCTTTAACCAGAACGGCGGCACAATCACAGCCGATAGCATGGCCATCAGCACCGTCAACGCTATAGCTCAGGGCCTATCAGGTAACATCAATGCCGCCAATCTCACAGCATCCAGTGACGGCGATGTCACCTTTGCCGGAGTAAACGCTATTACCCAGGTGCTGGACATCAGTGCAGGCGGTAATATTTACTCACGCACTCAGGGCGTTTCGCGGATAAACCGCTTAAATGCACCCAACGGCTGGATTGATGTTGAAAATATTGGAGGATTTATTCTTGGTTCAACTGCCGTTAACTCGGGCACAACGGTAGCCAATGCTGCTGGAAATATTGTGATCAAGGCCAAGTCTCCACTTACGGTTAATGGGACAGTTTCTTCGGCCAGCGGCAGTGTTAGTCTTACGGCCAGTAATGGTGACACGCTCGCCATTAATGCGCCTATTTCTGCTGCCAACGGCGTTACTCTGACCGGCGGTACGCTTACCGGAAGCGGCTCAGCTTCATATCTACAATCTTTCAATACTGCGTCTGGCGGAAATACATTAACCAATTCCATTGAGGAAGCTACCGCAGTGGTGCTGGGAACAACGCCCCAGATAACACAGCCGTTAGCTGACCAATCGAGTAGTAGTAACAGCAGTAATAATAGCGCAGGCGAATCTCTAAGCGACACTGCCGAAAAAGCCAAAAACACTAAGCAATGCACTAAATGATAAGCCACCATGCATCTGAACTCAAAGCAGGTTCGATTTACCTGAACCTGCCGAATAAGTCCCCCAGGAACACCCCGCGAAATATAGATTGCTAAATGATGTTGAGTTTTTTATCATCGAAGCCTAGTTGTACTGACCCAGATTGAGTGCCTTACATCTATCTTTTAGCGGCTATCTGGATGAACGGGCTATGAACTCATTTAAACTGATCGAATTAAATCCCGTAAAATCATACATGAGCATCCTTTGCCGGCAATGTTCTAATGGCCTGTTCGATTGAAAAAACATGCATCAGCCCACAACTCGCATCATTATTATTGAGCTGGTTGGTCCATATGATACCGCGCCGCGTATTAAACAGCTTACCCCCTGCGCCGCTACGTTTTTAGGATATACCGAGCACGAACTCATCGGTAAGCCTATCGACCTTATCTTCGCTGACGGAAGCGGCAATACGCTATGGCAAGCAGCCCTTGCCAAGGTAACTCGACAAAGCGCTTCGACTCCGCTCAGGGCGAGCTTTATCGGTGACATAGTCAGCAAGGCCAATGACAAAATCCAGGTATTAATATCGCTCGCCGTCTTATCCAAGCCAATGCCCGATAAAACCGACATTGCTTTACTGATTCAGGACAGCGGAGTCGGTAGAACTGTCGATGATTTCAACGTTGAATCGGCGTTTACCGAAAGCGAAGAACGTTTTCGACAAATGGCGGAAATGGCCGGCGAATGGTTATGGGAGCAAGATCCCGAGGGTTACTACAGCTATAGCAGTGCCGCAGTTAGCCAAATACTGGGCTATAGTCCGGATGAAGTGCTCGGCAAACACTATACCGAATTTTTAACGCCCCAGGATAAAGCCAACCAGCAGCACTACGCGACCAGCCGTCGGCCTTTTTACGCGTTGTTGTCCCACTACCGGCACAAAGACGGTCGCCAGATACTGACCGAATCGACCGGCTTACCGATAATCAATGCAGTAGGAAAGCTGCTGAAATGGCGAGGGGTTGATCGGGATATTACCGCCAGAATCCATTTTCAGGATGCACTGATCGAAAGTGAAAAACGTATCCGTTTGATTATTGAAAGCTCCTTAAGCGCTATCGTGATTATGGATTCTTACGGCATCGTTACCGACTGGAACCACCCGGCAGAAAAAATATTCGGCTGGACTACGGATGAAGCTATCGGCCGACGTCTTGATGAGTTAATTATCCCACCACAGCTTCGCGATGCGCATCGACGGGGCTTGGAACGCTTCCTGCGCACCGGTTCCGGCCCTTTGTTAAATCAATTGCTTGAGCAGACCGCGATTCGCCGCGACGGCACTGAATTCCCCGTTGAACTGAGCATCTCGCCCTTAAAACTGGGCAATACGTACATATTCAGCGGCTTTATCCACGACATCACCGAGCGTAAGCGCTTGGAGCAACGCTTCCGACAAGCGGTTGAATCGGCGCCCAATGCGATTGTCATGGTGAACAAGTCAGGGACGATTGAAATGGTCAACTCGCAGACAGAGGCATTTTTCGGCTACTCACGCGCTGAATTAATTGGACAACCGGTTGAAATATTAGTGCCTAAGCGCTTTCGCAATGCGCATGTTGGCGTTCGCCAAGCGTACCTCAAGGCCCCTGTATCCAGGCCTATGGGAGCGGGCCAAGACCTCTACGGGTTACGCAAAGACGGAACGGAATTTCCCGTTGAAATAGGCCTCAGCCTAATCGACAGCAAAGAAGAAACATTGGTGCTGAGCACCATCGTCGACATTACCACGCGAAAAGCCACGGAAGCGGCTATTCGCCAAGCGCAAATCAATCTAGCCATTGCTCAAAGTGAAATCAAGATTGCCCAACGCATTCAGGCCTCACTCTCCCCCTCGGCGCCGATCAAATCCAATCATTTTGAAGTCACCGGCTACTGCTTGCCGGCCGATCAAGTCGGCGGCGATTATTTCGATTATTTTTACCGCAATGAAGACCATTTGGACATGATTATTGCCGATGTTTCCGGTCATTCAATCGGCCCCGCCCTGTTTATGGTGGAGACCCGCAGCGCCATTCGAACTCAGGCCGGCGGTTCGGCTACGCCGGCGGAAACCTTAAGCGTCCTCAATAATTTTCTTTTTGAAGATTTGGATAAATCCGACTACTTTATTACGCTATTTTATTTGCAATACAACAGCAGCACCCAACAACTGAGCTTTGCCAATGCAGGCCACCCTCCTCCCTTGTTACTTAGCCCTTTTCAAAGCGAATGCAGGCAATTGGATGCGGAAGGATTAATACTGGGTATCAACAAAAATGTCGTTTTTGAAGAAAAAACCACGGTGTTATCCCAAGGCGACTTAATCCTGCTCTATACCGACGGCTTAACCGAAGCGGAAAATGCCGATGGCGAGTTTTTTGGCCTAAAGCGCGTCAATGATATTCTCGTTCAATATGCGCAACACTCCCCGCAGGCCATCATTGAAATATTACTGGCACGGTTAAAACAATTTTGCCGCAACGAATCCTTTAACGATGATATTACGCTAATGATCTTTAAGCGGCATTAATGCTAGAGCGCTATCAGAGCTTGCCGTGTGCATACTCTCCGTAATCCCATGTTCTTTTGATCCCGACGACTTGGCAACTTTTTATTCTTCACTGTAGGGGATTGCTTACCCTTATATGTGTTAGCTTTAAAATCACACCAAGGAACCTTACAGACTCATTGTGCCGTTTTTGATAGCTTAAGGAAAAAATAATGCTTAGGAAATTAACAGAAGAGGCATGGATTCTTTATCTGAGAATTCTAGACATTGAGCGCATATCGGACTTTTCAATCATGCGAGAGGAAAGAATTTACCGATTAACGGATCAAATTTATTGCCGATACAAACGGCGGCGGACTGCTTTAGAGCTTCAGATAATTAATGGCAACCTATTGTCAACGGAGAGACGATAAGGGCGCTCCCCGCCGAGAGGTTTTTGCTACCCTCTCAATTCAAAAATAGCTTGAAAAACCTAACAACAAGACACCGGCAAACACGCCCGCCAACACATCATCCAACATAATACCCAATCCGCCATGAACCTGCCGGTCAATCCACTTGATCGGCCACGGTTTGAGTATGTCGAAGAACCTGAACAGGATAAAGCCCAGCACCATAGCCTGCCAGCTAAAGGGAACCAGCCACATCGTTATCAGGTAACCGGCAATCTCATCCCAAACGATGCCGCCAAAATCATGTTCATCGAGTTTTTTTGCGGCGATGTCGCAAATCCATATCCCGCCAACCGTCACGATTAGCGTCAACAGGCTATAAACGACCGGATTGGTTTGCGCAAATAGCCAATAAACCGGAATAGCCGCCAATGTACCGAAAGTGCCCGGAGCTTTTTTTGCCAAACCGGAGCCGAAGCCGAAGGCCAGAAACAGGATGGGATCGGACAATATCTGTTTGGGGGTCAGCTTGTTTTTACCCAACTGGGTGTTAAGAAAAATGCTCAAAGCCTTTGACCTCTAATGGTTGGATATGACCCGATTTACTCAAGCGTAAACCAGGCTGGGATTCAATGATGCCGATTTTGGTAGCCGCTATGGTCAATTGAGCCGCCTGCTCCGGACTTACGGTAAAACACAGCTCGTAATCGTCACCGGCGGTCAGCGGCATAGACCAATCGCCGGTATCGTTAATGTAGGCCAACACCGCTTTTGACAACGGCAACGCGTTCCAATCGAGGCACGCGCCTACATGGCTTTGTTCCAGAATATGGCCCAGATCGCCTGCCAAACCGTCCGATAAATCGATGCAGGCATTGGCAATGCCAAGTAAAGCCTGACCGGCTTCAACTTGCGGCTCCGGCCGGTTAAATCGCGTCAACGCAGCTTCGGAATCGGCACAGGTGTAACCTTGCTTTATCTTTAAGCCCAACCCCGCATCGCCCAAAAATCCGGTCATATAAATAAAATCGCCGGGCGTGGCCGCTGATCGCATCAGCGCTTGGCCTTTAAGAACTAAACCCATCGCCTGAACGGTCAAGGTCAATGGACCGGAGGTGGTATCGCCGCCGATTAAATCCACAGAATAGCGTTCGGCCAACTTTAAAAAACCCTTGGCGAATGCCGTCAGCCAGTTTTCATCAACCTTGGGTAGGGTTAAGGCCAGTGTCACCGAGACTGGCTTTGCGCCCATTGCGGCAAGATCGCTCAAATTGACGGCCAGCAGCTTATGTCCCAGCAGTTCCGGGTCGGTCCCGGCAAAAAAATGCACGTTTTCGACCATGGTATCGGTGGTCACGGCCAGTTCGTAACCGTTGGGAATCGACAACAACGCGCAGTCGTCGCCTATGCCCAAGTGCGTTGAAGGATTTTTGATTCGCTGCTGAGTGAAGAAGCGCTGGATTAAGGCGAATTCGGAGAGTGGCATGAGATTGGATTAAAGACTAAAGGTATATGCCCTTCACCTTGCGCCTTTTGCCTTAATTTCCCCCGCCCTTGTTTGCTGCGCGACCTTATCCAGTATGCCGTTAACGTACTTGTGACTACCGTCGGCGCCAAAGTCTTTGGCGAGATTGATGCCTTCATTTAAAACAACCCGGTACGGCATATTTAACCGGTACAACAACTCGTACACACCGATTCTTAAAATAGCCCTTTCGACCGGATCAATCGTATCGACAGGGCGATCGACAAATTCCGACAACGCCTGATCGATCGCATCCAGGTTTTTAGGCACGCCGTAAAACAACTCGACAAAATAACTTTTCTGAGCGTCTTTCAAGCGCTCTTCTTCCAGAAACTGCCGTTCAATCTCGCTAAGATTCTGGCCGGCCATTTGCCATTGATACAATGCCTGTACAGCAGCCTTTCGGGCATTGGTTCGAGCTTGACTCATTCTATTTCCAGGTTATTAAATAAACTTACCATTTCAATGGCGGATAGTGCCGCTTCCGCACCCTTATTGCCGGCTTTGGTGCCTGCGCGCTCAATCGCCTGCTCAATACTGTCAACGGTTAATACGCCGAAACTGACCGGCACATTGTATTGCAGGGAAACCTGCGCCAAGCCCTTAACGCATTCGCCGGCGACATATTCGAAATGGGGCGTGCCGCCGCGAATAACCGCGCCTACGGCGATAATCGCATCGTATTTTTTAGCCGCCGCCACGCGTTGCACCACCATCGGCAGCTCAAACGCACCGGGGGCCTTTACCAAATGAATATCCGCTTTATTGGCGCCGTGGCGAACCAGCGCGTCAATCGCACCCGCTTCCAGTTGTTCAACGATGAAACTGTTAAACCGCGAAGCGACGATGCAGAATTTTCCGCCTTGAACGAGTAAATTCCCTTCAAAGGTTTTTAATGTTGACATGATGTTTCTCTATTGTGTGATTAACGTGTAATGTTGTTGAAGCCGCGTAGGAAGATTGATTAATTCACCACGAAGGCACTAAGAACACTAGTTTCTCTTCCTGTTCTTCGTGCCTTCGTGGTGTTATTTTTTAGTTAATGCTTAATGTGGTAAAGAATCTTCAACCCACATGCTCGGCGACTTCCAAATCAAACCCGGACAAGGCGACATATTTCTTCTGGGTGCCTAACACCTTCAGCTTATGCACCCCCAGATCGGCCAGTATTCTGGCGCCGGTTCCGGTAGTGCGCCAATCTACCGCGCCGACAGCCTGAGTCGGACTCACAATGCCGTGATCTTCCAACTGATAGTGATGTATCAGTTCCGCCAGCGATTTATTGTCCTCGCTTTGCCTGATAACGACCAATACCCCGCGTCCTTCCTCCGCTATTTTTTGCATCGCCGAACGCAATGGGACGCTGCAATCGCTACGCTTGGAGGCAAACAAGTCATCCAGCAAATTCCGTGCATGGACCCTGACTAAAACAGGCTCTTCGCCGGAAACCTGGCCCATGACCAGTGCCAAGTGCAGGTTATTGTCATTCCGGTCCTGATAGGCATAAAGCTTGAACTCTCCGAATTCGGTGGGATAAATGCACTCGCTGATGCGTTCCAGGGTATTTTCGTGCTGGATGCGATAATGGATCAGATCGGCGATCGTGCCGATTTTAAGATCGTGCTGCTTGGCAAACACTTCCAGATCGGGCCGTCTTGCCATCGAACCGTCTTCATTGAGTATCTCAACGATAACTGCCGCCGGTTCCACGCCTGCCAGCTTGGCTAAATCGCAGCCCGCTTCAGTATGCCCGGCGCGATTTAATACGCCGCCCGATTGCGCCATTAACGGGAAGATATGCCCCGGCTGCACCAAGTCATCGGCTTTAGCATCCGCAGCCACTGCACATTGAATGGTACGCGCCCGGTCGGCGGCTGAAATGCCGGTGGTTACGCCGGTTGCTGCCTCAATGGATACGGTGAAATTGGTTGAATGGGCGGTTTTGTTTTCATTGACCATCAACGGCAAGCGTAATTGCTGACATCGTTCACTGGTCAAGGTCAAGCAAATCAGGCCGCGGCCGTAACGGGCCATAAAATTCACGTCTTCCGGACGAGTGAAAGCAGCCGCCATCACCAGGTCGCCTTCATTTTCCCGGTCTTCATCATCCATAATGATGACCATTTTGCCTACGCGTAAATCTTCTATAATTTCTTCAATGGTATTCATGTTGCCTTTGGGCCGTTAGCCGAAAAAACCGCTTTTTTGCAATAATTCTTCTGTGATGCCGCCATGGCTTATAGCCGCCGCATCCCCTTTGAGTAACCGTTCCAGATAGCGAGCCAGTAAATCCACTTCCAGGTTGACTTTAGTTCCGACCGTCGCATCGCCCAGCGTGGTTTCTTTGAGCGTATGCGGCACAATATTCACGCTAAACGCGGCCCCATCGACGTCATTGACGGTCAAGCTGATACCGTTAATGCAAATAGAGCCTTTTTCGGCAATATATTTAGCCAGATTATCGGGCGCTTTAAATTTAAAGCGGAAAGAACGCCCGTCCGCCCGCTTTTCCATAACCGTGCCAATGCCATCGACGTGGCCGCTGACGATATGCCCGCCCAAGCGGGTGGTCGGCGTTAAAGCCAACTCCAGATTAACCGGCGTCCCCACGGTTGCGACATTCAAGAGGGTTCTGGACAAGGTTTCATTGGACACATCGGCGCAAAAATAATCTTTACCTAACTCCACTGCGGTCAGGCACACGCCGTTGGTGGCAATGCTGTCGCCCAGTACGACATCGTGTAACGGTAATTTTCCGGTTGCTATGGTCAATCGGCAATCACCGGCTTTCCGCTCGATGGCCGATATTTTACCCACTGCCAAGATTATGCCTGTAAACATGGATGCCCTGTTAAGTTGTAGGGGTGAATTTATTCGCCCAGGGCGACTGAAGCCGCCCTTACAATGGTGTATAAGTTAATTTCAAATCCTGGCCGACCTGCCTGGCATCGCGCAGTTTTAACTGCTTTTTATCGGCCATCCGTTGTAATCCCGGCAGATTAAATAATCCGCGTCCCTGGTCGCCTAAAATACAAGGAGCCATATAAATAACATACTCATCGACCAAACCTTCAGCCAGTAACGCACCGTTAAGCACGGAACCCGCCTCGACCAGCAGCTCATTGATTTGCTGTTGGCCTAAAAAATCCATCACCGCATGCAAATCAAGCCGCCCATTTTTATCGGGCAACTGATAGACTTCAAAACCAGCCTGTTGCAACGCGCCTTGTTTTTGTTGATCCTGCGCACAGGTTAAAATCAGGCTGCGTCCCGGCAGTTTAGCCATCTGCGCGGTAACCGGCATATTCAGATGCGTATCCAGCACCACTCTGACCGGTTGCAAGACATCCTCATCTATACGGGCGTTTAACGCAGGATTATCGGACAACACGGTATTGATGCCGGTTAAGATCGCCGAGCTTTCCGCTCTTAACCGATGCACATCGGCTCTGGCCTCATTTGAGGTAATCCACTTGCTTTCGCCCGATGCCATTGCTGTGCGTCCATCCAGACTCATCGCCAGCTTGCTGCGCACAAACGGGCGATTGTTCGTCATTCGCTTGATAAAGCCCCGATTTAACGCCAGCGCGTCTTCCTGCAATACGCCGCAGACAACCTCAATTCCGGCCTCTTTAAGCTTTTCCAGTCCGCTGCCCGACACTTTAGGATTGGGGTCCTGCATGGCCGCAACGACCCGGCTGACTCCGGCTTTTATCAACGCATCGCAACACGGCGGGGTTCTACCCTGATGACTGCAAGGTTCCAGCGTTACGTAGGCGGTTGCGCCTTTAGCATCCGGTAGATTTTTTAACGCTTCAACTTCCGCATGACCTTGGCCCGCTTTAACATGCCAGCCCTGCCCGATCACTGCATCGTCCCTGACTAAAACGCAGCCTACGCGGGGGTTCGGGTCGGTCGTGTAACGGCCTTTTTTAGCCAGGGAAACGGCCTGCGCCATATAAAAAGCATCGCGCGACGCTGACATTATTCTTTTTGTAGGTGTTTAATCATGTCGGTGAATTCACTGACATCCTGAAAACTCCGGTAAACCGAGGCAAAGCGCACAAAAGCCACATGATCCAGTAAACTTAATTCTTTCATTACTTTTTCGCCCAACTCCTGCGCCGATATTTCCCGTTCGCCCGACGCCCGCAACTCCTTTTTTATCCGATTGATCGCGGCTTCAATATCATCGCTGCCTACCGGCCGTTTTTCCAGCGCCCTTAACATGCCCGAACGCAGCTTATTTTCCTCGAAAGGTTCGCTGATTCCGTCGCGCTTAACAATCCGGGGCAATGTTAACTCAGCCACTTCATGCGTCGTAAATCGTTCTTTACAAACATTACATTCACGCCGACGGCGAACCTGATCGCCTTCATTTGCCAATCTGGAATCAAGAACCCGCGTATCTTGCGCCCCACAAAACGGACATCGCATAGTTAAGCCACTGTTTTTTGTTTACCGACGACCTCCGAAAATGGAGGAAATGCCGACGACTGCCGAAATCAATCGCGGCAAAATCGGCCTTCAAACTCGAAAACCGTTAATTTTATAACACTCTGCATTTTATCTGTATTTTATTTTCTGATGTTGTGCATGTAGCTAGTAAAAAAGCGTCGTCCACGAAAGACACAAAAAGCACGAAAAACGGGGTGCAAGCAAAAGGCACCATACTTGCCATGAATGCCGGGGTATCCACTCGCATGCCTGGCATTACGCCGTTCATGCAGGGAGTTTTCGTGTCTTTCGTGCTTTTCGTGGACAGTGCGTAACATCAGTTATTTTCTAAACTATACTGTAGCCGCATTCCTGCCTACTCAACCTCCTGCCACATGAAAGAACAAGAAGGCGTCATAAAATACCAGCTACATCATACGCAGCAGGCGATTAACCCGCTGTTATCGCTGACCGAAATCAACGCCTGGCGCACTATTGCCGTCCGCCTTGATCTTATCGGGCAAACGCCTGAACGATACGACAATATCGGCTTCGGCAATATCAGCCAAAGAATCGATGTTCACAGCGATCAGTTCATTATCAGCGGAACTCAAACCGGACATATTGAGCACCTCAGTCCCGAACATTATTGCCTTATTGTCAAAGCGGACCCTCGTCAAAACCGGCTTCAGTCCTGCGGCTTGTGCAAACCTTCTTCCGAATCGCTGACCCACGCCGGCATTTACGCCCAGAGTAATGCTATTCAAGCCGTTATTCATGCTCACAGTCCCGAGATTTGGCAGCATACCGCGGCGCTTGGACTACCCCACACGAGCGCCGACGTCCCTTACGGTACGGTTGAAATGGCGGCGGCTGTCGAACAATTATTTCGATCAGGCCAATTAATTCAGAGTTCATTATTTACCATGTTGGGACATGAAGACGGGGTCGTTGCCTTCGGCAGAAACATGCAGGAGGCGGCGTGGGAACTGATCAAATATTTATCGCTGGCTATCGGCATTGAACAACTGCGCATTAACCGATAAAATGCCCGGCTCTATATTAGCAACTCTTAATTAAATATGCCGGAAATACAAATCTACACGACCAATATTTGCCCTTATTGCATGATGGCTAAGCGCCTGCTCGATAAAAAAGGCGCTTCCTATACAGAAATCAATGTGGACGCAAAACCCGGTTTAAGGGAAGAAATGATGCTCAAAACAAAGCGGCGGACGGTCCCGCAAATCTATATAGGCGACTATCATGTCGGCGGCTTTGACGAATTGTATGCGTTGGATCAACAAAAAAAGCTGGATGATTTACTGAAAGCTGCGTAGGTATTAAATTTAAATAAATTTTCACCACGAAAACACGAAGGGCACGAAGATTTATGTTTCATGCTTCGCCTCTTCGCGATGTCTTTGTGTGACTTGGGTAGGCGAGGTAACGGATTTTCGTTACCCCGCCTTTAAGTGTTCGATGAGAGAATTCGCCTCACATTGAAGCGAAAAAATATCGGGCATAAATGACATGCCCGATCTACAAACCCCTTAAAATATCCTTTTTAATATCTTCAAGATTTTCCAAGCCGACTGAAATCCTTACCAAACCGTCTTTAATGCCGGCGGCCGCCCTGACTTCCGGCGTTAACCGACCATGCGTGGTAGTAGCAGGATGGGTGATGGTGGTTTTAACATCACCCAGGTTTGCAGTAATCGACAGCATTTCAGTAGCGTCGATCAACTTCCAGGCGTGTTCCTTGCCGCCGGTCAATTCAAAACTGACTATACCGCCGAAATGACTTTGCTGACGTTTGGCCAATTCGTGCTGCGCATGCGATGCCAAACCGGGATAATGCACCTTGGCGACACCGGCCTGTTGCTCCAGCCAACGGGCCAATTCAAAAGCGCTGTCGCAATGCGCTTTCATCCTGACCGCCAGCGTTTCCAAGCCGGACAAAAACACCCAGGCGTTAAAAGGACTCATGGTCGAGCCGCCGGTGCGAAGATAGGGATAAATATGTTTTTCTATGATCTCTTCATTGGCAACAACGGCCCCGCCGACACAACGTCCCTGCCCGTCTATATACTTGGTTGCCGAATGGACGACAATGTCCGCGCCTAATTCCAAAGGCTTTTGCAACACCGGCGTACAAAAACAATTGTCGACAATCAGCAAGCAGCCGTGTTTATGGGCTATGTCGGCAAGCACCGAAATATCGGCAATTTCAGTCAAGGGGTTGGAAGGCGTTTCCAGAAACAAAAAGCGGGTATTCGGTTTAATCGCCGCTTCCCAAGCCGCGGCATCGATCAAATCGACAAAGTCCGTTTCGACCCCGAATTTGCCGAAATAATTCTGGAACATCAATACAGTATTGCCGAACACACCGCGTGAACACACTACATGGTCACCGGCTTTAAGCAAGCCCATACCGACCGCCATAATGGCCGCCATGCCGGAGGAAAACGCCAGACAGCGTTCGCCCTTCTCCATTAACGCCAGTCTCTCCTGAAAAGCGCTGACTGTTGGATTGGTAAAACGGGAATAAATATTGCCGGGCTTTTGCCCGGTAAAGCGCAAAGCGGCCTCTTCGGCACTCTTGAATACATAACTGGATGTGGCAAAAATCGGGATGCTGTGCTCATCTTCATGAGTGCGCTTATGCCCGGCTCTTATGGCCTGGGTTTCCAGAGAGTAGTCGTTCCAGTTAATATCGTTCATTTATTTTTAAAGGTCTTTATTTGTTAAAAAGATCAGGCAAAATGCTCCTCAATCGCCGTTTTGCATTCCGATAATAAAATTTTCCGAGTTTCTTTCCGCTTGCGCGCCGTCATTGCGCAAAGCCTCAGTCCGCTCCAGATACTCATCGTCAATGTCGCCGGTGATGTATTCCTTACTAAAGCAAGAAGTATCGAAGTGCTCGATGCCCGGATTACCTTTGCGAACCGCATCGATCAGGTCATTCAGTTCCTGGTAAATCACCCGATCCGCACCGATCGCCACGCGAACCTCGTCTTCAGTGCGATCATGGGCAATCAATTCATGAGCCGCCGGCATGTCGATGCCGTAAACATTGGGATAACGAACCGGCGGCGCGGCAGAAGCAAAATAGACTTTTTTGGCGCCAGCATCCCTGGCCATTTGGATGATCTGCTCGGACGTCGTGCCCCTGACGATTGAATCATCGACCAGCAACACATTCTTGCCTTCAAACTCAAGACTGATCGCATTTAACTTTTGCTTGACCGATTTTTCGCGCATTTTTTGACCGGGCATGATAAACGTCCGGCCGATATAGCGATTTTTTATAAAACCTTCGCGGTACTTTACGCCCAGAATGTTCGCCATCTGCAACGCCGCGGTCCTACTGGTATCGGGAATAGGAATAACCACATCGATATCATGATCAGGCCAGTCTCTGAGCACTTTTTTAGCCAGTTTTTCACCCATGCGCAGACGCGCTTTATAGACCGAAATACGATCGATAATAGAATCCGGCCGGGCAAAATAAACATACTCGAAAATACACGGGCAGTGATCTATTGTTTCGGCGCATTGTTTAGTATGCAATACGCCTGATTCCTCTATAAATACCGCTTCGCCGGGCTCTATATCCCTGATAAGATCAAAGCCCAGCACATCCAAGGCGACACTTTCAGAGGCAATCATGAATTCCGAACCTTGCTCGGATTTTCTTTCGCCAAACACGATCGGCCGAATACCGTGAGGATCCCTGAAACCTAAAATCCCGACTCCGGCAATCATAATCACTACCGCATAAGCTCCGCGACAGCGGCGATGTACGCCGGATACCGCTTGAAAAACGTCATCCACGCTTAATTGCAATTTACCCAAGCTCTGCAATTCGTGAGCAAAAACATTCAACAAAACTTCAGAGTCGGAATCGGTATTAATATGCCGCTGATCTTCTACGAACAGCGCTGTTTTCAACTCTTCGGTATTGGTTAGATTGCCGTTATGCGCAAGCGTCAAGCCGAAAGGAGAATTTACATAGAAAGGTTGCGCCTCGGCGGAACTGGTGCAACCCGCCGTTGGATAGCGCACATGAGCAATACCCATATTGCCTTTCAATCTCAACATTTGGGCATTGGTAAAAACATCACGGGCCAATCCGTTTTCCTTGCGCAAATGTAACCGCCCGGCCTCGCAAGTCACAATGCCTGCGGCATCCTGACCTCTATGTTGCAAAACTGTCAGAGCGTCATATAACTCTTGATTAACAGTTTGATGTGAAACGATAGCAGCAATACCACACATTATTTTTTAACCTGAATTGTTTTGTAGAGATTAGCGAACGAAATTAACGATAACTGATGTATTCCGCCATGCCTGACGAAAGATGATCTCGCAACCATACCGCGAGCGACTGAAAAGGTGGAATCAATGTTGATTCTGTCCACCAGGAATCCTTGGGCAAGGGCGTAAATCCCGCCAGTATCACGACCACCGTAACAACGATCATGCCGCGAACAACGCCGAAAACCATCCCGCCGAAACGATCCATAAAGGTCAATCCGGTTTTCTTAGCCAATACGCTCAATAGAAAACCGATTAAACCGCCGAGACTTAACGTGATGACAAATAAAGCCACAAACGAGGCGACCATCCTGGCTGACGGTTGACTGATAGTCGACTCCAGAAAGCCGGCGACCGCCAGAGATAGCGGAAGTGCCGCAATCGGTGAGGAACCGATGCGACAAAATTCAGGGCTAAAATTCAAGCCTACCCAAATTGCCAACAGCCAGAATACTAATGAAAAAACTTCCTTAAAAAAACCGCGCAGCAACCCGCCTACAAAGAAACTGAAAATAAGCCCGATAAGGGTAAAATCTATCCAGATCATGCTGTTTTTAAGCACATCACTCAGAAATCAGGATTGCCTTTATGTTCTGCTTATCCAGTCTTGCCTTCATGGCGGCCGCCTTTTTTCCGTCAAGTTCCGGGCCTACCCTGAGCCGATATGAAGTTCCCTTGTCTGTTTGCACGGTATCCAATGAGGCGGGCAATCCTTGTTCGTGCAAACTCTCCCACAGGGACATCGCATTTTCTTTTTTACTAAAACTACCTAATTGAATGTACCAACGCACCAGTTTCGGAGCCGCTTTCGGCGCAACAACCGGTTTTTTGGCGTCAGCTACGGCGGCAGCCAAACTCTTCGCGCTGCTTGGCTGCTTAACGTTCGGTTGCCGCGCAGCATCGCCTAAAGCGCCCAATATCTTGCTGGTCATCGGCGATTCATTTTCAGGCTGGACTATCCCTGCCCGCCCCCCTTCGGACGCTTCGCGTGCAAATCCGCTCCCGGCGGATTTGTCAGGTTTTTTAAGCGTCGGACGTACCGGCTCCCTATCGATTGCAACCGGTGCGTCATTCTTCGCAGTCGCCGGTTTTATCGTGTCTTGGATCCTTTTAACCTTTACAGGCTCCTTAGCCATTGCTTCGACACTGGGCTGCGCTTTGGGGATCAGGGTTTTGTGGGCGCCGTCCGCAATCTCCGCTGGCAAAGACTGCTCCGCAGGAACCTGCTTCATGCGTGTCTTCGGCTGAATATCTTCAAGCTCAACGGCTTCTTCAGCACCAGTATCCTCTTTGGTATAGCCTTCGGATTCGGCGTACAAAGACTCTTCAGAACGCCCCTGTTTCGACTGACCGGCTACAGGTTCATCGATAATTTCCTCTGCGGCGCCGGTACTCTCAAGTGTATCGCCGGCAGTTTCAGCAGATAAAGGCTCCGAATCAGGCAACTTTAAAACCTGTTCAGCACTGGTCGGTAACTTATCGGCCGTATTTGAATCCGGAGCAGTTGGGGCGGGAATAGTCAACTCGCTTACTAACTGACCGCTATTATCGACGGGATCATCGAACAGCATGGGGATAAAAATAGCACAGAGCGCCGTAACAACGACGGCGCCAATCAAACGTTGTTTTAATTCATGATCCATTTCGTCTACTCACTTATTCTCAAATGCAACCAAGCACTCAGATACCAAAAAAAAAGATCCAAAAACCAGTAACAGATCGCCTTGTTGCGACTGTTTTTTTGCAGCGGAAAATGCTTCGGTAAAATCAGCATAGCCAAAAGAAACCCTGGACACCGGGCTTTGTGAAAAAACATCACGCATAACCGATTCCGTAGCGGCTCTAGGATTTGCCAACGGTGCAAAAAACCAGTCGTAAACCACAAAATTCATAATTTCAAGAACACCGGCAATATCCTTGTCTTTCATCATCGAAAAAACAGCATGGATGCGCCTGCCTGGAAAAGCAGTCGTCACGTAATCAGCCAGTGTCCTGACTGCCTGAGGGTTATGCCCCACGTCCAACAATACCGGGATTTCGCCGTTAATCAGTTGAAAGCGCCCGGCTAGCCGGACATGTTCCAATCCCTGTTTAATCGATGCTTCGGTTACCGGCAAGATTTCCGCCATCTGGGTCACCGCTAAAATAACCGCGGACGCATTGCGATATTGGTGTTCACCTTTTAAAGCAGGTTCGGGTAATTGTAGCATTTGCCGATCAGCAAAAAACCAATCCCATCCTGTCGCTTGCTTTTTATAGCCAAAATCCTTATCGATACAATACAACAAGGCGCGCCGCTCAATAGCGCTTTGCATCAATGATTCAGGAGGTTCCGGATCACCGGTGATAGCGGGAGTCGCGGCCCGAAAAATACCTGCTTTTTCCCGTCCTATGGCTTCCCGCGTACCGCCCAGCCACTCAATATGATCAATACTGATGCTGGTGATTAATGCCACATCGGGATCGACAATATTGACTGCGTCCAGCCGTCCGCCCAAACCCACTTCCAGCAATTGCACATCAACCCCGGCACGCCGGAATATATCCAATGCCGCCAAGGTGCCGAATTCAAAATAGCTTAATGAGGTATTGCCCCGTACCGAGTCTATTCTTGCGAATGCCTCGCAGATTGCGTGATCCGATACCGGCTTGCCGTCTATTTTTATTCTTTCATTATATTTCAGAATATGCGGCGACGTATAAGACCCTACCCGATAGCCTTGCGCAGTATAAATGGCTTCAAGATAAGCAACAGACGAACCTTTGCCGTTGGTTCCGGCGACGGTAATGGTCGGCGGTTTGACATAATCGGGGTTGAGCGCATGAAAAACTTGTGCCGCCCGCTCCAAACCCAAATCAATTACTAAAGGATGAAAGCTTTCCTGCCAGTTCAGCCAACCCTGTAGCGAATCAAAACGTATCATTGCTCCGATATTAAAATCAGTCTTCCTGATCCGACTGAGGTGGAACATCATCCGCTTCAACTTCCCCAATGCTTTCGACCTCCACCTTTACCAAAGGGGGATTGAGGGGGATTTTGTCTCTACCGGCCATCAGCATAGCTAAAACGGCGGCTATTTTATCGCGCATTTCGCGTCTATCGATGATCATATCGATAGCGCCATGTTCCTGTAAAAATTCGCTACGTTGAAAGCCTTCGGGCAGCTTTTCCCGAACGGTTTGTTCGATTACACGGGGACCTGCAAAACCGATCAAGGCATTGGGTTCGGCAACATTAATGTCGCCCAGCATCGCCAAACTGGCTGAAACGCCGCCCATGGTCGGGTCGGTCATAAACGAAATATACGGCAGACCCGCCTCGGACAGCTTGGTTAATGCGGCGCTGGTTTTCGCCATCTGGAACAAGGAAAACAGCGACTCCTGCATACGCGCGCCGCCACTGGCCGTAAACACAATAAACGGTACGCCCAGTTCCA
>Ga0208629_100357_pt1 | contig 22466 bp, 12 predicted proteins | sample LakWasMet19_HOW5_2_FD_183865 | JGI IMG/M metagenome (GOLD analysis project Ga0208629, IMG submission 183865) | Freshwater sediment methanotrophic microbial communities from Lake Washington under simulated oxygen tension - Sediment Metagenome... | ecosystem: Environmental > Aquatic > Freshwater >... | reverse complement strand
TGTAGCCCACGGAGCAGAGCTTGACCTTCATGATGATCTCGCGGTCGGGCACCATCATCGCGACGCCGCGGAAGAGCGCCTTCAGGTTCTCGGGCAGCTCCTGGCGGCCCGCGTAGCCCGGGTTCATGGTGATGAAGAAGCCAGCGACGGGGTCCAGCGGCACGGGGATGGCCTCGCCCGGGAACATGAAGGACTTGGCGTTGCTCTTCTTGGCGTTCTGCACCGCCAGCACCTGCTGCGCCACCACGGACAGCACCTCCAGCAGAATGCGGTTGAACTCGTCGAAGCAGCCCCACAGACCCGCCTGCGCGAGACCCTTGAACAGAGAGCTGCAGTCACTGGCCATCATCTCACTGCAGAGGCACACACGGAGCAAGCAGGGAGAAAGGGTGGAAGGAGTGACGTGATAGTTTCACAAAAGGAGAGCGCATCAGGCTACAGTATTAGCACGCCCCCACTAAACACACCTCGAACAGTTGGTCACCACCACATAAATGCCGAGGGCACGGCCCATATCCTTGGTGGTCTCCGTCTTGCCTGTGCCTGCAGGACCTGCGGGCGCGCCGCCAAAGTGCATGCCCATGGCTTGCGCGAGGGTGATGTAGCAGCGGTCCGTGAGCGGCGTGATGACGAGGCGCTCCTTGCAGCCCAGGTACTCGTACTGGTACTGGAAGTCCACATCGGTGATCGAGATCTTGCAGGCGCCTTCGGAGGAGACCGTGTCGCTCCCGTCGGGCTGCCAGTAAAAGCGGCACTGCTGCTGCCAGGCAAAGTCATCGGCGCCGGCGACCTTCTTGGCGCGGTAGAGGCCGTACAGGTCGTTGATGACGTCGCGCTGGTGCACTTGGATGGTCACCAGCGTCTCGATCTTGGTGCGGTTCATCTTGCTGCCGAGGTCCTGGAGGCACCAGCTGGAGAGCGTGGACAGCACCGCGAGCGCGCGGTCGTTCGCATCGCGCATGGCGTTTTTCTTGCCCGCCTTGCCCCCTTCCAGCGCCTGCTGACAGTCCGCCGTCCACATGAGCTGCAGGCCGAGCAGGGAGTACTGGCCGCAGGCACCGTCTACGAAGCCTCGCAGCATATCCAAGCCAGCGGTACTGCCGCCACCAGCGGCTGCGGCCGCGCCGATTGCCGCGATCTCGTTTGCCGCCTCCTCCGCCAGCTCCTTCATGCTGCGGCGCATCTCAGCCAGCAGCACGCCCAGCCAGTCCTCGATGTTGCCCGCCGCCTTGACGGGGCGGCGCAGGGTGATGCGCTCATCGGAGGAGCCCTCGCGACTGATGATCTCGCGGATGAGTGCCTTGTCCTTCTTGTCGTGCTCCACGCAAGAGATGGAGTCAAACACCTTCTCGTAGTACGCCTGGATGGCCTGCGGGTCGCTGCCCTGGCTCAGGATCTGGAGCAGCACCGGGTTGGACACGAAGTAAAAGCGCGGGAAGAGGGCGCGCTTGTTCTCCAGATAGCCCTCCAGCGCCTTCTGGCACTTCTCCAGCTCATCGAACATGCCGGGAAGCGACAGACGCAGGATTTCGTTCGCGCAGCACTCGACCACGAAGCCGCGCTCCTGGGCAGTGGCCATCATGCGCTGCCAATCCTTATCAATCTTCTGAAAGCGCGTGGCGACGCGCGGCATCTGGCGCGCGATGTCGCCGCTGAGGAAGACGCCTTCGAGGGATGACCACATGAGCTGCACCTTGAGCCACAGCTCGAGCGTCTCGGAGGTGTCGGAAAGGGTCTTCAGCAGCTCAGCCGCCTGCTCGCGGAAGGGCGCCACCGCCCTGCTCGCCAGAATCGTCTGCAGGTCCATCTGGCTCGCCTCCAGCTCCTCCACGACAGCCAGCACGCCCTGCAGCACGGGGATGCCGCGGTTCTTCCACTCGGAGAAGATGAAGCGCTCCACGTCCCAGCGCGCGGACAGCGCCTTCAGCTTGATCTCGATGGCGAGCTGCTTGTCCGCCAGGTCGCAGATCTCCTCCACCTCCTCCTTGTGCTCCACCAGCGGGGTGGCGAGCAACTGAGCGAGGGAGAACGTGGCCTCGTAGACGGGCAGTGAGCGTGGGTTGCCGGTCGTGCACTGCGCGACCGCCTCCCAGTGTCGCGGACGCATGCTGTCCTTGGACAGCTCCTGCAGCAGTGGCAGCACCGTCTGGAAGTCCTCGATCTTCTTGTTGAGGGTCTGAAAGGCGGGCCACTGGCGCAGCTTCTTGGGCAGCTTCTTGCAGCGCGAGGCGAAGCCCTCCGTCTCTGTGCTCATGGAGGCGACGTTGGCCACCACGTCCGCCCACAGGATGGTGCGCCACTCGTCCATGCGGGACATGACGTCCTTGTACAGCGAGTACAGCTTGCCCAGCAGCTGCAGCTCCTTGGAGGTGGCGTCCAGCTCGGGGAACTCGGTGGTAGGGAGGGCGAACAGGTCCTCTCCGCCGTTGTACAGCTCGCGCTTGCGGTTGCGCAGCTCGAACTCGTCCTCGTAGCGGCGCAGGCGCTCCATCGCCTCTTGCGGCGGCACGCCCTCCACCATGGGGCCATGTGCCAGGTAGTCGGCGCGGAACACAGCCACCTCGGACACGAAGGTGCGCACGTCCGTCAGCAGGCGCTTGCGGAAGCCCGCCTGCGTGCGCGTGATGCCCTCGCTGACCTCCACCGCCTTGTCCAGCAGACGGCGCCAGCTGGAGCGCAGCACCGACTTCTCGTCCATCTCCTCCTTGCTCAGGCTGCCGGGCGGCAGGTAGTGCTCGAGCAGCGCGTACATGTCCAGAATCGGCTGCGTGTCCGCGTCAATGCTCGCCTCCTTGGCGCGGATGGCCTGGAGCGTCAGCATGGCGAAGCGCAGGGAGTCCAGGCTGTCCACGGGGCGGCTGAGGGCTGACGTCCTGGTCTTGATGTACTCGCTGAGCTCAGCCATGGCGCTGCGGGCGCCGCGGTGCAGGTTCTCGCTGTACTTGACCTTCCACTCGGCCGCGAAGCCTGCCAGCTGGTGCTTGAGCGTGGCGGTGGACAGGTTGAGGGCCCCCAGGGGGAAAGAGTCCGGGATGGCGGCAATCTCGTCCTCGAGAGCGCCGAAGCGGTTCAGCTCCCGCTCGTAATCCTCCAGCGACGGGCGGCCGCCATTCGCCGCCCCCGCGGTGGCGATGAATTTGTCGTAGGCGGCGTCCACGTCCTGCGTCCACAGCCAGGAAAAGCGCTCGAAGGGGGTCAGGTACGCTGCGGAGCGCTGGCGCAAGGACTGGAGGCTGCCCGTCAGCAGCAGGACCACGCGCACGACCTCGATGTCCTTTGTGATGGCGTCGAAGAAGGAGCGGCGCGCCTCCTCGGGCACGGCGGACTGGTCCCAGTCGTACACGATCTTGGAGCACGACAGCAGCGTCTTGGCGCAGCGGTTGATGCAGTGCTGCACGTCGTCGATGGAGGGCGACAGCCGCACCTCGCCGCTCTGCAGCTTCACCTCCGTCTCGAAGAAGGGGCGCTGCGCGGCCTGGTGCGCGGCTGCCGCCGCCGACGCTGCGCCGCCGGCCACCTTGGCCACGCTGACGGTGCTGACGCGGCGCTTGAGCGCGTTCAGACTGGCCTTGGTCGCGTTCAGCAGGGCAGCGTAGAAGAAGTGCTGGTAGTGCGCGCGGATGCGGGCGATCTCCTCGCCGCTCACGCGCTCGATGTGCTTGTCCAGCGGGTAAGAGGTCAGCACGTGCACGAGGTCCGTCACAGCAGACTCCACCTCCACATTCTTGGACTGCAGGGTGGCGGCCAGGCCGGTGACCACGCCCTCCTGAAGCGCCACGAACTCGTCGAGGGAGAAAGACTTGTCCGAAGGCAAGTCCACCAGCAGGGTGCGCGACACGAGCTTGAGGTTGCTCTCGATGCGGTTCTCCACGATGTCGTTCACGTTGTGCACCAGCTCCTCCAGGCGCGCCAGCCCGCTCGCCACGCTCGCCTTGTAGCTCTCAATGTTCATGCTCGTCCAGGTGAGCGTGATCATGCCCGGGCGCAGGCGGTACTCGAGGTCCTGCAGCGCGGGCTTGAGCAGCGGCGCCGTCACGGGGATAAGCGCCCCGGTGATGCGCGCGTACTCCTGCAGCGCGTGCGCAAGGTCCCCGAAGTGCTGCTTGTACTTGGCCTCCTGCAGCAGCACCACCTTGGCGGACTCGGGCACGTCCACCCCCATGCGGTCCAGGCACTTGGCCTCGCGGATGAGCTGCAGCAGCTCCGCGTCCAGGTTGACGTACAGGCGGCCATCGTCCGGGTGCCGGATGATCAGCGTCGCCTGCAGCCCCGCCTTGGCCGTCTCGATGCTCTGCACCCAGGCGGAGAGCCACAGGTACTCGAAGGCGTACAGCACACGCGCTACCTTGTTGTACTGTTTGACGATACGCCGCGCATCTTTCATCTGCAGCACCGCGGGGTGCTGCTTGAACACGGCCATGGGCTGCTCGATGCGCCGCAGCAGGTGCCGCGCCCAAGTGATGTTGCCTGCCACGGGCGGCATGTTGCGCGCGATCGGCGGCGAGTGCTTGTGCTTGTCGTAGATGGCCTGCACCATGTCCAGCTCGTGGCCGAAGGTGGTGAAGATGAGGGCCATCTTGCTGTCCAGGTCCTCTCGCATGCTCTCGCGCTGCAGCACCGCGGTGAACTTGCTCAGCAGCGCCAGCGCCGCCTCGATGCTGGTGATGGAGGCGAATGCGGCGTTGATGTAGCGCTGCAGCTGGATCTCCAGGTCGCCCACGCGCACGTTCAGCTCCACGTAGTCGCGGTCGAAGGCGCTGTCGGCGTAGGCGAGCAGGTCGTGCCGCTTGCGCTTGAAGTCCTCCAGCAGCGCGCTGAACTGCGCGAGCAGGGGCTCCAGGCCCTCCAGGTTGTGCGCCGCCAGCGCATCGAACTGTGCGGTGGTGGCGAACGTGTCGACAAGCTTGATGACGCGCCGACAGAAGAGGTCGAAGGTGCGGAAGATGGCGTCCTCGCCCAGCCCCTCCATCTTGCGCGCCGCAGGGGTGGCGGCGAGGGACTGCTTGGTGAGCCGGAAGTCCTCGTTGTACGCCTCGTTCAGCTTCAGGCAGTCCTCCAGGCGCGCGATGAGGGTGGGCACGTCGCGGTTCCACAGCGCCTTCGCCGAGGAGGGGTCGGGTACCGCCGCGCCACCGGGCCCGGGCGTGTCCAAGATGTACGCCTTGCAGTTGGCGATAAGGGCGTGCGTGATCTTGACGAAGAGGTCCGTCATGCGCTCGGGCGTGTTGAAGTAGCGCGCGATCGTGTGGATCATCTTGATGGCGTTGAACAGCGCGGGCAGGGCGTCAATGACCTCCAGCGGGGACGCCGTGTAGAGGGGCTCCACGAACTTGGTGAGGGTGCTCAGGTACTTGACGTTGTCCTTGGCCTCGTTCGTCGCCTCCGTGAGGGTGATATCCACCGCCTTCCAGCGCCTCAGCAGCGCAAAGGCGGAGGAGGCCGCGGCGCTCAGCTGCGCTCCAGCCGCGGCGCTCGCAGCGCCACCCGCCCCCGCGCCGGCCCCGCCGGCCACCGCGCCGCGGCTGAGCAGCGCCGTCATGACGGAGATGACGATCCGGCACTCGCGCTTCTTGAGCTGCTCCACGATGGAGGTCAGCTTCTGCATGCGCTGGCGCCAGTACGTGATGATGCCGCGCGGGCCCTCCGAGTGCGGCACCGTGTCCGCCAGCGCCTCGGGCGTGCTCGCACGCTCTCGGTCCCCGATCAGCGCCGCGATCGTCTCGCACCAGCTCTCCAGCACACCTGCGGAGGATACAGAAAGCATGAGCGAGCAAAAGAACGGTATTGTAGCGCTGGTGGAAGGCAAACATTCAAAAGCGCAAGCGAGTGTTCGTCGGCAGGCTGAGCAATCCACGCAGCTACAAACACCGCCGATTCTATGCTTACCTTCAAAGTGGCGAAGAAGGTCGGGGCTGAGACGTGACGGCTTGGCGCAGTCGCGAGCAGCCGCCTCCAAATCGAAGAGCGATGCGTCGGGGCGTTGCAGCTCCACGCCGCTGTCCAGGCTCTCCAGCGTCTCGGCGACGTCCTGACGGAACGCCACCAGCGAAGTCTTGAAGGACTGCACGCTTGCGCTGTCAGCCTTGCCCCACTCGGCATCGTCGCGGCGCATCAGCGCGGGTTCATACACCGCCGCAAGCTGGGACTGCAGACCCTGAAGGACATCCCCCTTCATCTCGCCCGCCAACAAGTCGGAGTCGTATGCCTTGTCGACATCCACTGCCTTGCCCGCCGCGGAGTTGCGCAGGAAAAAAAGTGCCTTCCCGCGGAGGCGATCATCAGTCCCAAGCGTGCAAAAGAGGACGGGCGCCCCGTGCCCAGCTCGCACGTCATCAGGGCCATGGCGCACATCTCGGGGCTGATAGTACACGAACAGCCGCGCCGGGCTGTCAGGACGCAGAAGGAGGCTCGTGAACCGTGAGTGGCCGTCCTCGCTAAGCAAGAGCTCTGTGGCAGCCGCCTCACTGACGCCAAAGCTCTGCTGGATCTGTGACGAAATCCATCCCCACCGGGGGGCAGACAACGCCCTAGACATGGGGTTGCGGTCGGTGGCGCCTCCGCCGGGGCTAGCCACTGACAGCTCAACAGCGAAACGGCAACACGCTTGAGTGACGCCGAATCGCTCCGCCTTCGCGTTATGTTCGCCGGAGCGTCTCTGCGGTTCGGAGCCCTGCAAAAACGACACAAAGCTTGAAGACATCACGAGCAGTTGAAAGAATGGCGAGGCAAGCGCAGAGAGCGAGGTGTGGGGGGTTGAAGTAACGAGGGTTGCTGCCCCGAGTTTGGGTTGCCGATTCCTGCAAATGGCCAGCTTTCAGGCAAAGGCACCCACAATATCAAATAACATGTGCAGCGTCGCACCAACCATTGGGCATGCCGCCTAGTTGGGCGAGTGGATGCTGTAAAAACGCGCTCTAGAAATTCGCCGTCTGACCATCTCTCATCCATCAGGACAAATGGCCCGGACCATCATTGACACATTGAATTGAAAAGCATTCTGAACTCGAAACATTGCGATCACAGCTCGGGGGCTCTCGACGCTTCTTCACCCGGTTAGGTGATTTATTTACTGTGTTGGCTCTCCACAGTCGGCCAACTGTTGCCGATAGCTCGGGCTCAGCGAATTGGCTCACAGCCGGTGCAGGCTCTGCAGACTACAACGCAGCTTCTGGCACACACAAATGGACTTGTATGGCGACCTACCGTCGACAAAGTTTACTCCAGCCGACTCCGCGCCCAGTCAAGCGAAAGGCAAGCGCGCCGACCTCCGCTCGCACGAGTGTGGCAACGCCCACATCACGACAAGCATGCCGTGATGACCTCAGTCCTAATGTGTGATTGCCAGAGTTGTTACAGGTGGTACAAGCTTGCCCAAAGCCACATTAGTGCCGGCAAAACGCAAGCCTCAGCCAGCAAGCGCTGGTCCACGAATCAAACCGGTGAGCATGTGCGGTCGGCTCCAACAACCACTGAGCGGTCATCAGCTCCCGTAACGTGCTCACTCGTCCCATAACATAGCTCGCGTGTGTGCTCGCGTGTGTGCTCGCGTGCAGGTTGCCCACGTCGCGCCGCAAGCGGTGACAGCGTCCACCCTGTCAACAACGCACTTTCAAGCAATGCCTGACAGCCCGGGCGCGGCCGCCGCTGACATGTTCCCGCTGGACATCGTTGACGAGTACGATCCCTTCAAACCGAATGACTATGAGACTATTCTCCGGCAGCGGGCGGAGCGCGCTGCCATCGAGTCCCGGCAGCAGGAGCTCGCCGCGGAGGCAGAAGCCATGCTTCGAAGCCGGCATGAGGCGATGTCGGCCGCTGGGTTTGGTCACGATAGAATACTGCTCTCAGGCGCACATGCGGCCAGCAGCTTGGAGGGAGGCGCTATGGATGTTGACAGCACACGACCAGCTGACTCAGCGCCGCCCCCTGCGTATGCTCAGCCCGTAAGCGCTCTGTCCATGGGGCTGGGCCGGGGCCGCGGGGGCATTGACATGCGACCCGCTTGGATGAAAGCGGCTGCCGCCACACGCAATCCTGATGGCTCTGTTGCCGGTGCCAGCGATGTCGCTGTGTCGGCTGTGCCTGCGGTGGAGGGCGCTGTGCCCGGAGCGGCTGCTTCCAAGAGCGGGCCAACCTCAGTGCTGCTGGCGTCTGCTGGCCCGTCGTCGAGCAATACTCAGCCAGATCCGCGATCTCGTGAATTTTCGAGTTTTCCGACCAGCTCTGACCCTGCTGCTCGGTGGGTGCACGGCGCAGGGAGCTCTTCTGGGGTGCCGGGGGCGTCTGTGCTGTCGAGCAGCTCCGCTTCAGGCGCCAGTACCGGCAGTGCTGTTGGCGGCAAGGGTTGGAGCATGATGGCGAAGATGGGATACAAGGAGGGTCGCGGGCTCGGCAAGGATGAGACCGGCATCACTGCGCCACTGCAGCACGTGAAGACTGGACGCACCTCCGGCATCATTCGGGGCGGCGGGCGGTCCATCGCCACGACCGCCGCCACGCAGAGCGGCACTGCGAGCGGAGTTGGGCTTGGCGCCCCCGACGTGCCGGTTTCCTTCGTGCAAGCTGGTACTGGCGGAGCAGGCGGCGCCCTCCGAACCGTGGCTGTCGTGCAGGCCTCTCGTGTAGTGCTCTTGCGCAACATGGTCGGCCCGGGCGAAGTGGACGACGAGCTGGAGGCTGAGGTGAAGGAGGAGGCGCAGGCCAAGTACGGCCCCGTGCGCCAGGTGCTCATCTTTGAGTGCGTGCAGGCTGCCGGCGCGGCACCCGTCGTGGGCGAGGAAGCGGTACGCATCTTTGTTGAGTTCACCGATACGGCCTCGGCCGATCGAGCTCGAGCAGGCCTCGACAGCCGCTTTTTCGGCAAACGAAAGGTGTCCGCCACGCTCTTTGATGAAACCCGCTTTGCTGCGCTAGACTTGGCCCCAGAGTAAGCTTGCGCCGCGATCAGCTGACATTCCATGTGAACGTAGCTGTTGAAGGTTGAGGGTGTCTGCGAGCGAGGGCTGAGGGCGAGCTCCGCAGGCCTCATGAGAAGAGCTGTCCGAGTTGATTGCCTTCAAGAGTCCTCTTTCTGACGCAGCCGCTCCTCGAGCCGACAGGTTCAAGCTGCTCGTCGCATGCGCGCGAGCTGGCGCTCTGAGCTCGACATCGCTCGATTCTCACTCCTAGTCGATGCATCATTTGCGGGCGGGCGATTTGCTGGACTCGCGACTGTGTAGAATTCTTGCCACGACAGAAGTTGTGTCTGAATACGACTAGATTCGTATTCGCAAATGAATTCGAAAGGCGAGTTCTATCACGTCAATTAATCAGTTACAACCTGCAGCTGGTTAACGTGCACGAACTGCAACGCTCGGATGAGTTGAAATCAGCTCTGCCTGGACTCATGCCGCGCATTGGGTGGCACGCGACGTGCTGGTGAACAGCTTTAATGTTCGGCAGATCCATACAGCACTAGGGAGTGCGCGCCAAAACCGCGAACGAGCAACGGGCCGTTTATGACACCTGAATTATGAATTCACGGTGCGGCACCACGCGTCAGATCCAGGCGAACGAATAGTTGCTCCAACAGCTGCGAGTCAGCTGCAATCCTACTGCCCTACACGCGTTTGCAATGGCGACATACCGTTACGGGAGTTGGGGAAAGAGCATCGCAGAATGCACCGAGAGCAGGCTGCTCGCCCAGTGCGACGATGTGCTCGGCCTCATACGGCAACCCCACTTCCAAAAGCAGCGATGGCGGGCGGGCCGTCAACGGCCCGCCTCATCCGCTGCGTTTCGGCATGCTGTCGGCGGTAGTCTCGTTTGAAAAACAGCAGCCCTCCCGCAGCCACCAGCACAACCCCGAGGATGACGCCCGCGATGGGAGAGGCGACGCTTGAGCAGTCGGAGGAGGGCGGAATGCTCAGCACGTAGGTGAACAGCACGATGAAGACGATTCCAAACCACTGCCCCACGAGCAGCAGCAAGCCGCTGCTATTGTCCTCGTGGATGGGGTATGTGGCCTCCGCAGCGTTCTCTAGCGAGAGGGGGAGCAGCGGCAGCAGGCAAAATCCCAGCACCCCCCACGAAGCAATCGCTTGCGCCTCATTTCCCGGCTTTAGCGACGCAAGCATAAACAGCGTCGCGGCCACAACAGCCACGATGGCGACTTTCAGCAGAGGCACGTACGCCTTGGTTCGCTCCATGACAACGCCCATGACGCCAGCTCCTGCAAGACCGGCCAGCAGCAGGGCGCCCCCTGCGTACCCAGCACTATCCGCCCCATACCCACATGGTCCAAGCAGGCTCGCCATCACTGTCAACAAGGCGTTGAACACTCCGACCCCGATCCCGAAGGCCAGCATCAGGCGCAAATAGTTCGCATTCTTGAGCAGAGCGCCGAAGTCGTGCAGCATGTGAGCCAGCGCCTGCCTCGCAAGGTCGCGCACAGGGGGTGCTGCGACGGGGACTCGCGACGGATCAACAGTGACTTGATCTCCGGTAGAGGTGAGCAATGGAGGTCCCGAGTCGCATGGACGTGACGCTATCGCGGCCTCAATGGGGACGGGCAAAGGGGAGGAGGAAGAGACGAGGGCGCCTGCCCCCTCCAACTCAACGGCAGACTGCATTGCGGTGTGGCCCAGCAACCGAATCTCAGCAGCAGCGGAGGGCGGGGAAGGAGGCCGGTCGCGTGCGAACGCGAGAACGAAAGCGCCAATGACCGTCGCCCACGCGGCCTCGTACAGCAGCAGCCAGGGCAGGTCGTCAGCCGTGCTGACGATTAAGGAGGGTACCACCGAGGCAACTGCATTTCCAAGTTGGTTGGACATGGCACCCACAACCGTCGCAAGGTCGCGCTCGGACACGGGGAACCAGTCTCCCGCGATTCGGCTCGGCAGGTTCGTGAAAATTGGCTGCACGAGGGCGCCGAGGCACTGGCCGGCCATGAGGACAGCAAATCCACCATGAAGAGAGGCCGGGAAGCAACCCGCATATCTCAGCCAAGCGGATACGGCGTTGAGGACAGCACCAGTGGCCAAGCAGACTCTGAGGCCAAACCTCTCCATCAAAAAAACCGCCAGCACCGTTCCAGGAGCGTACAGAATGAGGAAAACCAGAGACAACATGTTAGCCGCCAGGTTGCTTACATCAAAACGCAGCTGGACATGCGAAACAATGGGAGAGAATGACAGCCACAGCACCGCATTCGTACCACTGCTTAGTGCAAAAAGTGTGAGTGTTCCCCATCGACTCGCATGCTTTCGGTAGGTCTGACTGGATGCCATGGCCCAATGAGAGCGGCGCGCGCGCTTACAGCGGTCCAATGAACATGATTCGATGGCACAGCGCTTTGAGTTGCTGGGACTGGCGCCGTCGGAGACCAACGGCGAGGAGTGCCACAGTGAAACACGTCAAGCTGCGTTGCGCCAACCGTTTGCCCACAAGGCAGAAGTCGATCACAAACCCAAAACGGTACTGTGGTAGCTACACGAAGTTTCTACGCGGCCATGCATCGTCGCTAGCTTTCCCCCGTCGCTGACGCAAGGACTCGCCCGACTTCTCTCGCAAAGCTTCATCAGCCTGATGAAATCTAAGGTGAAGTCCACTTTGGACGGCGTACTTGCACACCGTCGGCCGTCGCCGCCACGTCAGGAGCAGGATCCGAAGGCAGTATGCTGTGCTCGCGTTTGTTTCATACGTTTATCGTCCGATTTATGCAACAGCCTGAGCTCGACACGGCGACTCGGGCCGTCACTGTGTCACTCGGCCCGACTCCGAGTCGTCGGACTCGCCGGCAAAGGAACTCGGCCCGGGCCGTTGACTCAGCGTCGCCACGGGACGGGACGGGTCGCGGCCGTGATGGACCGTCACTGGCGCACTGGCTCACTGACGGTGTGACTGCCAGTGGGTCGAGCGTCGTGACTGGGATACTGTGACTCGCCGCCGTCACAACACGGCCTCGAGCCAGCGGCAACCGTCTGCCTGAAATCAACGCGACTCGAGATGGTCAGTGTTCTCGGATCATCTGGGACTTGTGCCGGACCTCTGGGCGACGGACACATGCCCAGCCAGCGGCCGGTTCATGGAGACCGACGTGACATTTATGTGCAACACTCTCACAGTGCCAACGGCCCATAGCGCGCATGTCACCGGCAACCATGGGCTGAGTGTCTCAGTCCGCGGAGGCTGCTCGCTGTGCAGCGTCGGGTTGCAGCCATTGCCATACAAAGAATTTTAATGTCAGCTCTCACATATGGAGGCCGTCCGTCTTGGAGCCTCAGACGATGCAGATTGCCAAAAGGAAGCTCAGGTCGCGAGGCAATCATCACCGCGCTACGTATTGTTCACCGATGGTTTTGCGGCAGCGACCGGCTCACGCGGCAGCGGGCCCTTCCGCGCCGTCAGCCTGCTGCAAGCGCAGTGATTCCGCCCGCTGCCGGCGATAGTCCTTCTTGAACGTAAGCAGTGCGCCCGCGGCGATGACGAGCGAGCCGACGATGACGCCCGCCACCGGGGAGACGACACTGGAGCAGTCTGCGGAGGGGTTGATGCTCAGCAGGTACGTCAGCAGGAAGATGAAGGCGATGCCGAAGAGCTGGCCCACGAGCAGCAGCAAACCGGCGCTGTTATCCTCTGGGATCGGGTATGTGGCCTCCGCGGCGTTCTCCAGTGACACGGGCAGCAGCGGGATGAGCGCCAGGCCCATCACGCCCCAGGAGGCGATGGCCTGCGCTGAGTTGCCGGGCTTGAGCGACACCAGCATGAAGATGGTGGTGCCCACCACCAGCACGATGCCTGCCTTCAGCAGCGGCACGTACGCCTTGGTCTTCTCCAGCAGCACACCCATGACCACAGCGCCCAGCAGCCCAGCGCCCAGCAGCACACCGCCAGCGATGCCCGCAGTGTCAGAGCCGTAGCCGCACGGCCCCAGCATCTGGGCTAGAAGCGTAAGCAGAGCGTTGAATACGCCGAGGCCGATACCAAAGGCGCACAGCAGGCGCAGGTAGTTGCGGTTGCGCAGCAGCGTGCGGTAGTCATGCAGCATGTGGTGCAGCGCCCACGACGTGTCATGCCGCCGCGCAGCTCGTGGCGAAGACGACGCGACACGGCGCACGTCCGCCGCGATCTTGTCGTCGAGCAGAAACGCCGTGGCTTCCGCCGGGCCCTCGATTGCAAGTGTGCCCGCATTCAGCGAGGTGGAGCCACTGAGCTCCAGGCTCTCGTCCTCCTCCTCAATAGCTTTCAGTTTCAGTTCTGCCCCCGCGGAGGGCGGGGTGGGTGGCTGGTCCTTCACAAACAGCAGTACGGCAACTGCGAGCACGGATGACCAGATGCCCTGATACAGCAGCAGTGAGGGGATGTCCCCCGCAACGCTCACAATCACTGAGGGGACGACAGATCCCGCAGCGTTGCCCAACGGATTGGTCATCGCTCCGACCACCGTCGCAAGATCGCGCTCAGACACGGGGAACCAGTCGCCCGCAATTCGGCTGGGCAGATTGGTGAAAATCGGCTGCGCGATGCCGCCCAGGGCCTGGCCCAGCATCAAGACCGCGAATGCGGCGTGCGGGTCGGCAATGAAGGCGCTTGCGTACCGCACCCATGCCGACACCATGTTTAGCGCAGCGCCAACAATCAGGCACACCCGCAAGCCGTAGCGGTCGATCACATAGGTTGCCAAGAAGGTTCCGGGCGCGTACAGAATCATGAAGATGAGGGATAAGAAGTTCACTGCGAAGTCGCCGACTGAGTATCGCTCCCTGACCTGTGCAACGATAGGCGCAAAACAGATCCAGATGAATGCATTCGTTGCATTGCTGAGACCATACAGCGCGAGCACGTTGAAGCGCTGGCAGTACGCTTTGTACACACGTCGGGTCGCGGCCCCTTCAGGTGCGGTCGCCGACATTCGACGCAAGCCGGCCACAAATAGAAATAATCACGTTCGGGTGCTTTGGGGTTGCCTGGCTGGAGTTGAGTGCGGTTTGCGCTGGCACGTCGGAGGCGCTGTCTCGCTCGAGCGGAGTCTGCCGTGGGGTGACAAACAGCAAGACGGGGCCGGCAACGTCGAAGTCGAGCCACCAGCGGGTACTTTGACACGGCGGCAACGAGCTGGCTGCATCACAACCCTGTCGGAAAACGGCGTGAAACGGGTCGTGCACCTGGCGTATGAAGCGCGTGGTGCCCTCCGCGGATTCACCACACTGTGCGACTTCGAAAAACGAGAAGAGGCCGAGCAGGAGGCAAAGAGAGTAGAGTGAGAACAAGCGTTGAAGTTCTCGCATCATCGCACTCATTTCTTCCGCACGGTGGCAAGCGGTCGCGCGGGACGTGCCACGATGTCCACCAAGGACCTGGACCCCCCTGGCTTTGTGGCGAAGAAGGAGCATCCTTTTGTGAGCTTTGATGCGAGCGCTTCTCCCTGTGCCGCGGCGTGGGCTGGAAATCTCGCTCATTGCGGCACCCCGTGCGACAATTTTGTGTGCAGATTTTGGCCAGCGATGCCACGAGCAGCACCGATGTTCGCATGTATGAGGCTCGGGCGTCTGAAATCGCGCGAGGGCAGCTTGGTGGCGTGTTCCAGACAGCGTTCACGCTGTACATGTTCGTGGGCAATCAGCTGCAGCTTTTCAACATGATGTTCCTGTTCACGTTTGGCATGGGCCCCATCAACAACCTGCTCGCCCTCGAGAAGAGTGAGTGCTCTGCACCTGCCTTCTCTTCCCGCAGCGTATTGCGCTTGCTGACGCAACGCACTACATCGGGTCCTCACCAAAGTTCAAATTCTTGTTTTCGCCAACTGCAGGCTTCGCTGCTGTGTCGGTTCCGGGCGCCAACATCTTCATGTCGAAGCTGATGTACATCGGCCTCAACCTTGCTGGTTTGGCGGTCGTGATTTGGAAGATCCGGTCCATGGGTTTGCTGCCGCTAACCAGCGCCGACTGGGTGTCCCTTCTGCCTGACAAGTTTTCGACGCAAATAAGCTCCGCGCCCGAGCTACAAGGCTGACGGAAACAGCCTCAGGGTCAAGGTATCGCGTTGTGCTCGCTGCATACCTCGGCATGCAACTTCGTGAGGCTGAGACAAGATAGCTACGCAGTAGAAATCAGTCGGGCAGGGGTCGAATCGCCGCTCACACGCTCCGGAGCGGCGGTCGTTGTCAACAACTTTCACCTTGCAGCATCTACGATACCTCTGCCAGGATCTCGTCGCAGAGTTTCGCGTGCGGCTACATCGGGCGCAGTGCATCGTTGCATTATTGGCGAGCGTGTGCGCGGCTGCAGGCTCTCAGCCTGAGGCTGCCGGCTATTTTGGACGATTGAAAATGGTGGCGGCGGTTCTGCTGCTGACAACAACAGGACTCGTGTTGGAGTTCCATACTGCCGCTGCTGCCACCCGACCCTTGGGCACAAGACCTCGGACGGCCGGGTCGACGCCTGCTTTGCAGTTTGTTGCTGCCATCGGGACTTGGCTTCTCATTTGTTGCTGCCACCGGGACTTGGCTTCTCCGGCTAGCAACCTGGACGAACCGGCAATCCTGCGGTGCAATGCTCGGCTTCAGAGAAATGCCATCAAGTTGAGGCCGCAGTCGTGAAGGGCGCCCTGTCGGCTGGTTCTCCGGCTAGCAACCTGGACAGGACGGCCGCGCGCTTGCGCGGCGGGGGAAGCCACTTGCCTCCAGTCTCTCAATTTACTGCAGCAGCACGAATAGACTCGACCCTGCTTCGCAACGGTGCAACGCGGGGCTGCAGGCAAGTTCACGCGTCGAGCGAGCTTGACGTGCACGCCCGCGGCTTCCGTCACCGGCGGTGACTCACCGCCCGGAACACGACGCCTATGCGCCCACTCTGCAAATGGCTTTCAAGAAGTTCGCCGTCGGTGCCACTCATACTTCGCAACCCTCGCGGCGTGATGACTTCAGCCCGGGTTCGCACACCCCTGACGCAAAAAGGCGCAACCCACCGTGCAGCACTGCGTGGCACTGCTGGAGCCCCTTGCTCATGGTACCTTCGCGGCCATGGCGCCGGTGGCGCCGAACACCCACGTTCGAGGACGTTTACACATGTCACATGTTTGAACGCAATTCTGAGGACTGGGACACCTTCCGGCTCGGACGGTGCGTTTCGGCCTCATAGCCGTGTGACTCCACGTTTTTGCGGCACACAAGTGGCGCTAAAGCAGCTGACATGTCTCAGACTGCAGTCGAATCTCACATCATACAGGCAGCTGCTTTAGCGCCAGTTGCAAAGTCGCTCGTGCGCAAGTTGCCCTTTGACCCGCAGGGTCATATGCATACTTACAATGTCTAAGCCTGAATTCGAACCGCATCGATATCGGTATCTTCGAAATTGAAATTTCAAAGAAAGCTCCAAGTGGGTTCAGTCGCAAACACAACACGTATCGCTGCCTGTGCGAGAAGAGACAGATGGTGATGCACACAACCTACAAATACAGATGGTGATGCAGTCGCAAACACAACACGTAGCGCGGCCGACGCAACTTGGAGACTGCAAGCACAACCACCGCGCTCGCTCGACGCCCAGACGCCCGAAGAAGCACGACGGAGCCACATGCAACACCATATTTCGAGAATGCAAGACACCGCCTCAGTCAGAGGCTTCAGTACCTTCACTGCGTCTTGCGGGCAGCTGCTACCGCCACGGACTCTTGCTGCAGCGCCTCTCTGTATCGATGCTCGTCGTGCTCAACTGAGGAGGGATCATGGAGGTCCCCGGCCTCTGCCATGCGGCCACCGAAAAGCAGCGCGGTGTGGAGTGTGTCGCCCCGCAATGGCCACAAGAGTAGTGCAAACACAAGCTGCACGGTCAGAGTGCAGTATCCAATCAGTGCATCAACCACACGATGACCGTCACGCACGCCGAGGGCAAGGCAGCACACGCTGGAGGCACCAGAAGACAGAAGAATACGCACAGTTGCCCAAAACACGAGCCCAAACGCTAAGCAGGTATCAACGCGCGTCACTGTCACAAAGCCCACTGCCGGTTGCACAATCCGGTCTACGACACAAAGTTGCACGATGCCCAGGGAGGCAGCTACTGCAAGTAGGTGCGTCACTGCTGACAATGCGCCATCCGCCGACCTCGCGCGCTTAACAGCTGCAGTGAGAGCACTTGGATGCGGGCCAGTTGTTGGCGACACGGACGCAACAGCCGGAGGACCGGGCCTGGGCTGGGCAGGCCCAGGAGCGCGAGCTTGCGCCTGTGAAGTGGCACCGGCCAGCACTGCGACAGGGAATGCGCGCGCAATTTGAAGCAGCACCACCAACCCGACAGCTGTTGCAACAAGAGCACCCAGTGCTGCCAGTGCCGTGCGAACAGCTGCGATCTGGCCTCCATCGCCAGGCGAAATCCGATGTAGCAGCAGCAGCGCCGCGAACATGAGGAATCGCGCGTCTCGTACGAACCGGGTGACGCGTGCCTGGATGGAGACTCCCGCGTGACGGGGCGCCGTCGACTTCGCGTACCAAGCACGCCACGAGACGTTCGCGTCGCCTGTGCCAGACGGAGCAAGCAGCCAGCGAGTCCAAGCGCCAAGGTCGCGTGCCGCAAAGCGAGGCCGCAGAGACCCCGGGTTGAACCATGTCTGCCCGAGGATCAAGGCCACGGCGTAGAGCCAAATAGCGATCGTGGCAAAGGCGAAAGCAGCCGCGCTGCCGCTAAACTCGCCATATGCTGTCACAACCCCTAGCAGGGTCGCCGCTTCTACCCCCGCGTACACGTGCGACGCTGCTGTTGCCAAAAACACCTCTGGGTACGCGACGTGCTTCAACACAAAGAACCGGCCCGTTGCAAGGTAAGACTGGCGCCCCATGATGAGGGCATTGTCGAATGCGAAGGCCTGAAAAAGTCATAGCAGAATAACGGCAGTGGAGAGTCTTGGGTGATGGGCGTGATGCGACATATTCATGCCCACCAAGAGACTGTAGTGTGCGAGGCAAGACGCGGAGGCCCCCGTCACCTCACGCACTCACTTTGGTCTGGGTTTCGAAGATGCCGAAAACAGGCGAGAGAGCGGCCCAAGACATCATCAGCCGCTTGGTGGCGCCAAGGATGCCGGCATCCATCGCATAAATTGCTGCCAGCGGTGCGATGATGAGGAAGCCAGACAGCGCGATCCAGTAGATGAACAAAATGCCCGCGTCCGCGTGAAGCGGGAGAAGAGGGACGCCTGCCGCAATAAGCGTAGCATCGGCGCGCGTTAGAGCCATCAGGGCAAAGAAGTAGAGCGTTAAGAAAATTCCAGCAATGATGAGGCAGTTGTATGTAAAGAAGCCGGCCTGCACAAGCACGGATGGGGGAACCATACAAAAAAGCTAGAAACCCTCAGTTCGCCATTGGCAAACAGCCAGCCTTGCGCACCATGTCAGATGCTTGACCATGCCGCTACTCACGCAAGTAGACCACCACGACAGCATGCGGAAAAAGTCCATCGCCTGAGTCACCCTGAAAGCATCACGGGTGGTCAGACAAATGGCAGTGCCACCCGAGATCTTGGTTTCAAAGGAGACGATCTGCATGACAAGTTTGCGATCGCCGAATACGGTGTGTTGCGATAGTCGTAGCATCCCATGCCAACCCTACAGCTCACGACCTTCGCTCGTCATTGCCACGTACCTGCAGAAGACCGGTGTCCTTTCCCTTTCCCATGACCTGGTGCTCGATGTGTTCGCTCTCGCCGCCTCGGGTGAACGCATTGAAGCCTGCGTTGTCATCAAAAACAGGAAGTTGGTGGCCTCGCATCACACGCACGCACCACGACAGCTTCTCGCCTCAGCGAAACAACACAGGCTTCGGCTCGCCCAAATAAACCAAACAAGCCCCCCAAGCAACGGGCCTCACCTGCGAAAATGTCCTCGGACACATTGATGCCCGCCGCCGCCTTTGCAGTGCCGCCCAAGGTATGCATAAACACCTGCGTTGACAAGTAGACCCGACATTGCAGGACAGTGGCTCTCGTACCCCATCATCCAAGTCTAGGTGCCTGCAGCAACAATTATCCCCACTTACACGATCGAAAATATCAGGATGCCTGCAAAAGGCAACAACCACAACAGAGGGTACACACATTTACCACGTCACTACACTACTCTGGAAATGCCTAGGAAGGCTGTCAGGCAATGCGCTAAGCCATGTAGCCGGTACCTGCCACAGCAACAACCAAGCACGAGCACGTACCCATAATGCATTCGCACCCGCAGTGGCGACGCCATGACGCCTGCATCAGAACAGGCGATGTCCATTCCAACGAACAAATTGGGGCATGCTCGTCTATGAAGACATTTGTTCCTTTAACATGGCTAAAACGCCGGCGGCAAGCTATACGTCACTCACGCTGCCACAGGACGGCGAACACGAGCTCTCCCTGTGCCATGAACAGAGCGGATGCGCCGTCGTAGCACGTGAAAATGTGCTCGCGCAAACCCGCCGAAACGAGGGGGCGGCCCGTCACGGTCTTCACACGACGCATAAATGCCATAGAATTCGGCAGAAACAGCGACTGCTCGAAGTAGAATTCCTGCACACGGACGTAATACAACAACAGGCAGGCGAGGATGCAAGAAAACAGAGTCAGTTTACCACACTGTTGACGGCTAGTACCGCTAATGCGACAACAGCTGCCATCCTCACCTGGTTCATGTCCAGCACTTGCACATAGCGGCCGGTAAGAAAGGGCGCGGCGTTGTCTTGGTTAATGGGCTTGCCCTCGCCGATGCCATCGACAATTGGGTGCCCAGGCAGTGGAATGCGATATAATTCGCCGTTGCAGTTGGTGCACACCTGTCGGCCAAAATGGAAGGTGAACGAACACAAGTCAAGCTCTAAAGTCGTTGTCGCTGACTCAACCGCAGCGGTACCTTTGGAACAAGACGTGCGCTGCCGCCGGTGAACTCACCGAGTACCACCGTGTGACTGGGGCAGTGAAGGCCGCGCTGTCAGCGGCGGAAGTTGGCGCAAGCACGTGCACAGGTCCGACGGCGCAGCCAGCTGCCGCACCGACCATTGCACTGTGTGCAGCCACAGGCGGCTCGGGCTGTGGTTTTGACGGCACGGTGACTTTGTCGAAATAAGCAACTCGGAGGCGGGGGCCGTAGCGGGACATCAAAGCATCGACCTGGTCCCGCTTGGCCATGTCAAGAGGGGTGCCTCGTTCGCCATAGCGCTGGCATGCCATCGTCAGCGAAAAGCGCGCGTCGACCCACCACTGCGCGGCGGCTGCCGCGTCCGCCCGGATTCTCTGCAGCGTGGTCGAAGGAAGGACTGACGGGCAGCCTACGGCATGCACGCGCGACGCCGCCTCCAGTGCAACGTACTCGCGCTCCAGCTCGATTTCGGCGAGGAGTGCCAGCGCACGGGAGTACTCCATCACGCCAAATGCACAACGCGCCAGCGTCTGGCCACGGTGGCTGGCCCAGAAGCGGAGCTCAAGTTCTCCGTCTACTGGCTGTCCGTCTGCGTCGCACGTCGCAGCCCACGCGGACGTTTCATCTGCAACACCAAGGCGTTCTAGCGCGTTCTCCCACTGCAGCCCGTACTGCGCCTGCAGGTAGTCCATCGGCCGCGTACCTGTGTTACCAGGCTTGACCAGGTAGCTCTCACGGGGATACAGCACGGCTTCACCATAGATCGGGCTGATTACACAGAACGAGGGCATGTCTAGGATAGAGCCAGCTCCCCAGACAGCGCGGTCCAAGCACCCGGTGCAACTTGCAGTGCTGCAGGCGTCAGTCGGACGGCTCTCAATGGCACTATGCTTGGGCGCCGCCATTCCAGGATCGGTTGCCTCTGGTGGTAGGAACGCCGAGACAGGCGGCATGGAATGCATGTACAGGGACTGTACAAACATGCAGATGCGCCGGGTAGCATCTTCGGCCTTGACCGCTGCCGTGTCGTTTGTCACAGTCAAGAGGTAGGAGAGCCGGCGACCCGCCGCTCGGAAGGTGCGGATATCGGAGGATGTCAGAGGCGGGTGAAAGGCAACATCGAGCGCAGCCGACGCTGTGGCCCTCAGCGGTGGCGGCGACGTGTCTGCCTTCAAGGCTAGTGCCGACAACAGAAACTTACTCACGGCACAATGCACGTCCGCTGGCAGTGCTGCGCTCGAGAGGAGCGACCGTTCAGCGTTGGAAGTAGACCGCACAGGTGAAGGCGTTGCGGAGGACGAAGACCGCGCGTCTGTCGAGCGGGTGTCGAAGTCTTCAGAAGGCGCCAGCAGATGAGCGATGCACACGGCGGCGGAGAGGGCGCCGCGCTGGGCCCATGCAATTGTGTCCACACCATCACCGGCAATGCAGCTCGCCGGCGCCTCTACGTGTTTCGCAAGCTGGAGAAGCGCCGAGGCAAGCCCGCCTTGCATCCAGCTGGCTTGCGCCTGTGGAAGGCAATTGCCGAACGAAGTGTGTGAAACTACGGCTGTTGCAACTCCTCCCTCCGTGTCAGAAGCAGCGCGGGCGAGCCACATCGGCAGCTCGTTGGGCTTGAGAACGCGCAGGAAAAAGGACGCCCATGGCTCTCCCTCCCGAGGTGCCAGCGCTGCAGCTACTGCCCGCTCCAGCTGCGGCAGCGTCACACCTTGAGCGACTGCCCACGGGCGAAGCGCTGCACACAGCACCGCTGCTAGACAGCGCTGCAGCTCTCGTAACACCGCCAATGTCCGCGAGCCATCCTCACCCCCTGGAAGGACAGCGCTGACAAATGCCTCATCAGTGGGGGTCGGGCTGCCGGACGCCAGCGCAACAACTATGTCAGATGCCCAAGACAGTAGGCTTGGGAGCACTCCCGCATACGTCAACAGGGGCGCGGGCAGGCCGTCACGCCCGCCACACTGCAGCTTCGTCATTTCAGCGTCAGAAAGCAGGTCGCTCGCTCGCAGGCGGTCAATCACAGCGTCCCAGACCCGGGCAAAATCAGCGCTGTCGTCGCTCCGCACTGCGCCTCCCGCGATGCTAGCAACCGCAGTCTGCGAGTCACTCGGGACCGTGGTGACCGGCAGCACGTCGCAGCTGGAGGCGCGTGCCGCAATTGACGAGAGACATTTGCGCGCAAACTGTGAAGCGAGCGGCGTGCGGTGCAGCGGACCCAGTCCGTGTGTGAAAGCGCACACCGCAGCGTGAACCGAGGTAACGCGTCCGGCTCCGTCCTGCAAACGCGCAGCAGCCGATCATGAAGCGGGGGGCAAGTGATCAGTCTGTCACCCGGCCCCAAGCACACGCTGTATGGATCACCCCACCATTGCGCTCACCTTGCGGAGCTCTAGGTATCCCAACACTGTGGCGCCCAAGATGAAGAATAGATAGGTATCTGTGACGAGGAAAACGAGAACGGACGCCCAGCTGCCCAGTGTTGCGAGCACGCGGCTAGGCGAGCCGATGTCGCTCCCCTGCAGCACCCAATCTCGTGAACTAAGCAAGCACTCGTAGTGAGATGCAAAATGCGCGCCAATGGTTTACAGAGGAACATCAATAC